>Ga0136644_10001820_pt1 | contig 16672 bp, 10 predicted proteins | sample C_130820_EF_Meta_FD_94780 | JGI IMG/M metagenome (GOLD analysis project Ga0136644, IMG submission 94780) | Freshwater microbial communities from Lake Croche, Canada to study carbon cycling - C_130820_EF_MetaG (v2) (version 2) | ecosystem: Environmental > Aquatic > Freshwater > Lake | place... | reverse complement strand
CGGCAAGTGACTCAGTTCTTTAAGGCCTCTGAGGCCCGAGGAGCAAAAGTTTGCGCTACAGCATTAGGAAATAAGGGTTTTGGCTTCATGAATCGCGCCAATGTCCCGGTAGTGTCGCATGCGATAGGTTTGGGAGACACTCCACACCTTGAACGGTTGATTGGTCCTATTAAGGTTTTACTGGACCAATTCGCAGCTGGCGAGGTGGATGAAGTCCATTTGGCCTACACCCGCTTCATTAACACCATGAAGCAGGAACCCGTCGTTGAACAATTGCTTCCCTTGCCTAAGCAGAAACTTCAGGGCGAAAGTAAGCAAGGTGCTTCGTGGGATTACATCTACGAACCAGCAGGACCAGAAGTGATTGCTCAGTTACTTGTCAGATATGTCGAAGCCTTGGTGTATCAGGCAGTTGCGGAAAATATTGCTTCAGAACAAAGTGCGCGGATGGTGGCTATGAAAGCTGCTTCCGACAATGCAGGTAGCGTGATTGGCGAGTTGCAGTTGATTTATAACAAATCTCGTCAAGCTGCTATTACGAAGGAACTCTCAGAAATCGTTGGCGGCGCAGCTGCGGTTTGATGCTTTTGAAATTTACTGTTTAGGACGACACCCATGACCGAAGGAAAGATTGTTCAGTGTATCGGCGCCGTGATCGACGTCGAATTCCCCCGCGATGCCATGCCATCTGTGTATGACGCGCTCGTATTACCAGGAACAGAGTTGACTCTAGAAGTCCAGCAACAACTTGGTGATGGTGTTGTTCGTACCATTGCACTCGGTTCTTCTGACGGCTTACGTCGTGGGCTCAATGTACAAAATACCGGTAAGCCCATTTCAGTTCCTGTTGGACCCAAAACTTTGGGCCGCATCATGGACGTATTAGGCCGCCCCATCGATGAAGCTGGGCCTATTGGTAATGAGGCCGTGGCTTCGATTCACCGCAAAGCGCCAGCATACGAAGACCTATCGCCCAGTACCGAATTGCTCGAAACCGGTATTAAGGTGATTGACTTGATTTGCCCGTTTGCAAAAGGCGGTAAAGTCGGTTTATTCGGTGGTGCCGGTGTAGGAAAAACCGTGAACATGATGGAACTCATCAATAACATTGCGAAAGCACATGGTGGTTACTCGGTGTTTGCAGGCGTCGGTGAGCGCACTCGTGAAGGTAACGACTTCTACCACGAGATGAAAGACTCAAATGTTCTTGATAAAGTAGCGCTCGTCTATGGCCAGATGAATGAGCCACCCGGCAATCGTCTTCGCGTAGCACTGACCGGTTTGACCATGGCTGAATATTTCCGCGATGAAGGTCGTGATGTGTTGTTGTTCGTCGACAACATTTATCGTTTTACCTTAGCAGGAACTGAAGTATCGGCGTTGCTAGGACGTATGCCTTCCGCGGTGGGTTATCAACCTACGCTCGCTGAAGAAATGGGCCGCTTGCAGGAGCGTATTACTTCAACCAAATCAGGCTCCATTACCTCAGTTCAAGCGGTATACGTTCCAGCCGATGACTTGACGGACCCCTCACCAGCAACAACTTTCCTCCACTTGGATTCAACCGTGGTGTTGTCTCGTGATATCGCCTCTTTAGGTATTTACCCTGCGGTAGATCCTTTGGATTCCACTTCGCGTCAGCTTGATCCTTTAGTTGTGGGAGAGGAGCACTACAATACCGCGCGTGGAGTACAGATGACCCTGCAGCGCTACAAAGAACTGCGTGACATTATCGCGATTTTGGGTATGGATGAGCTTTCTCCGGAAGACAAGCTTGTTGTTTCTCGTGCTCGTAAAATTCAGCGCTTCTTGTCTCAGCCATTCCACGTTGCTGAAGTGTTCACAGGATCTCCAGGAAAATATGTTTCCTTGGCTGAAACGATTAAAGGCTTCAAGGGAATTGTGAACGGTGAATATGACCATATGCCAGAACAGGCATTCTACATGGTAGGTACCATCGACGAAGCAATCGAGAAGGCTAAGACCCTCAATTAAGGAATGACCATGGCAACTATTCACGTAGACGTGGTCAGCGCCGAAGAGCACATCTTCTCAGGTGAAGCACAGTTTGTTGTGCTTCCTGGAGAGGAAGGTGAGCTTGGTATTTACCCTCGTCATACTCCTTTACTGACCCGCATCCGCCCGGGTACTGTTCGCGTTAAACCCGCTAACGGAGGGGAAGAAGAATTGGTGTTTGTTTCTGGAGGCATCCTTGAGGTGCAGCCTGATATGGTCACGGTTCTTGCTGATACCGCTATTCGTGGACATGACTTAGACGAAGCCAAAGCCACCGAAGCCAAGCGTGCCGCAGAGGAAGCCCTGCAAAACCGAACGGGTGATGTAGACTATGCTCGCGCTTCGGGGGAACTGGCGGTTGCGATGGCGCAGTTGGCAGCGATTGGTAAACTACGCAAAAACAGAGCTTAAAGCATCATCACTAGGCATGACGACCAAACGTTATGCCTAGTTTGTCTTATCCTGATTACGCCCCAATACCTTTGGCATTAGATTCCCCAAAAATGTCCACATCAATCTAGGGGTAAAAATTGTCAGACAATTCCTTACATGTTGTCATTCTTGCTGCCGGGCAAGGCAAGCGAATGCAATCCTCCACCCCCAAAGTTTTACAAACATTAGCAGGCAATAGCCTCTTAGGACATGTTCTTGATTGCGCGCAATCACTTCAACCCACGAAGATTTCTGTGGTTTATGGACATGGCGCCGAAAAGGTACTGACGGCCTTCAAAGATAAAACAATACAATGGGTTTTACAGTCCCCACCCCAAGGAACGGGTGACGCGGTAAAGCAGGTTTTTCATGCAAATGAGGAAAGGGAGTCAAACAAAGACCTCATGCTGGTCCTCTATGGCGATGTACCGCTGATACAAAAACAAACCCTTCTTGAGCTGATTGAACTTGCTAAGAAAGATACGCTGTCGCTCCTCACGCAAACCATCGCTGACCCAACGGGATACGGGCGAATCGTAAGAGACAAGCAAGGAAAAATTCGCGGAATTGTAGAACACAAAGATGCGAGCGCTGAACAACGCCTCATCTGCGAAGTGAATACAGGGATAGTGTGCGCTCCATCGAAAAGGCTCAGACACTGGGTATCACAGCTATCTAACGACAACGAGCAAGGTGAGTACTATCTCACGGATGTGGCTGCACTTGCTGTCGAAGAGGGAATAGAAGTGCTTTCCTCCTCTCCTGCGCTAGAATGGGAAGCACAGGGAATCAACGACCAATGGCAATTATCCCAACTAGAAAGACAATGGCAAAAACATCTGGCCAAGGAAATGTTGATTCAAGGGACCGCAATCATGGATCCTGACCGTATTGAAATACGAGGAAAACTGCATGCGGAAAAAGATGTTCGCATCGATATAGGTTGTGTATTTGAAGGTGAGGTTTATTTGCGCTCAGGCGCGCAAATTGGCCCGTATTGCGTCATTAAAGATAGTGACATCGGGGAACGAAGCCAAATCAAGGCTTTTACACATATTGAACAAGCTAAGATTGGACCCCATAACCAAATTGGACCTTATGCAAGGGTTCGGCCAGGGACAATGACGGCCGAAGAGGTTCATATTGGTAACTTCGTAGAAATTAAAAATAGTGAAATAGGGAAGGAAAGTAAGGCCAATCACCTTGCCTATGTCGGTGATACCCAAGTTGGAAAGGAAGTGAACATTGGGGCAGGGGTCATTACCTGTAACTACGATGGAGCGAACAAACATCAAACAATAATTGGAGACGGGGCTTTTATTGGCTCTAACAGCCAACTAGTTGCCCCTGTGACCATTGGGTCAGGCGCCACCATAGCAGCAGGTTCGACGATCGTAGCGGATGCCCCGGCTAATCAACTGACTTTATCTAGAGCACCCCAGCGAACGGTCGCATCCTGGACCCGGCCGATTAAAAAAACCTAGTAGTCAGTCAAGGCGTGTTAACGAGTCTTGGGCAGAGAGGCGATCAAATCATCCACGACTTGAAGGGTGGCATCATTACTCCCGGCTATAGAAGGACTCGTCTTAAATTTTCCATCGATGATTAAGCTAGGCACTCCATCAATTGCATACGCCTGAGCTTTTGAATTCCCACCATTGAGTTTTGTTTGAACGCCAAACGAATTGTAGGTATCGATAAACTTAGCACGATCTAAACCTTGCTTCACCGCCCAGTCAATGGCTGCATCTGCAGACATCAAATTTTGATGAGAATCATGAATCGCTGCAAACACCTTAGAATGAAGTTTATCAACTTGGCCCATGGCTTCGAGAGTGTAGTAAAGCTTTGCTAAGGGTAACCACTCATTACGGCCAAAGGTAACAGGCACGCGTTTTAGCACAACCCCAGCAGGGATTTTGTGCTCCCAGGCTTCCAGACTAGGTTCTAGATGATTGCAATGCGGGCACGCATACGAAAAAAACTCAAGCACCTCAACTTTACCAACAGAACCCGTAGCTTGTGGCGGATTGATAATTTGGTAATCCTTGCCGACTGTCGCTGCTAAGGCGTGATCATCTGCAATGCAAAACGAAATAATGAAGAAGAGGGATGATAAAAGGCGCTGAAGGTGTGTCATGAGGACCCCAGTTATTAAGATTAAAAATTATTGTGGTGATTCACCTGCAGAGGAGCGAACCAAGGTATAGGTCATTGCATTTGACTTAAGAGCCTGAACAAGTTCATTAGTATCCGTAGTTTGCGAGAAAGGACCTAAACGAACACGATATAAAACCTTGCCCGCATCTCCTGCGGAATAAGGCCAAATACGAGCACGCTGCCCAACAATCTGAGCGATCGTTTCAACTTGTTTTTGAGCGTCTTCCTGCGTCGAAAAAGCGCCAACCTGAAGGTAGAGCGCAGAACCAGGATTCACTGCGGTGAGAGGAGGGTCACCATTGAATGGAGTGGGTTCAGAACCAGGAGAGGCAGAAGAAGAGGATTTAGATAGAGGGCCTGATGAAGATGGCGTCGTCGTTTCACCAGAACTCCCTGGCGCCGTCGGAACGACACCTGATTCCACTCCCTCCATGCTGTTGCCAGAGACAGCTAATCCTGAACCTTTAACAATTCCCATAGATTGCAACGCGCGATTAGTAAAAGGGCTTGGACTCCTGGCGACCCAAATAGCGACCCCGCTACATAAACTAACACCTAAGACTAAACCAATCAGAACCCCAGTAAGTAGGGGGCGGCCCGAACCCGCGATCTTGGTTGGCTGTATGTTTAGTTTCGGTGAGGTATTCCGCTCTTTCTGACTCATATGCCTTCGGTCACATCTGATTAGGTGCGCTCACTCCAAGTAAGGATAAACCTTGCCTTAGAACGGCGGCGGAGGAATACGCTAAAGCAAGCCTAGCGCGAGTCAATTCTGGTTGTTCGGATACAATAAAGGGTGCCGAGTTATAGCAACTGTGAAAGGAAGCTGCAAGTTCCCTCAGATAAAAAGCAATGCTATGCGGTGCAAGATCAAGCGCAGCTTGATCAACTACTTCGGGAAATCTTGCCATCTGCTGAGCAAGTAAAATCTCTGATTCTGTGCCCAGTAAGCCTAAATCTGATTTCGCCAGATCCTGAACGTCTCCCCCCCAGCGGGTGATGACACTATGCACTCTAGCATGCGCATATTGCACATAATAAACCGGGTTATCGTTGCTCTCACTCGTTGCTAATGAAAGATCAAAATCTAGGGCTTGATCAGACTTACGCAACACATAAAAAAACCGTGCCGCATCACGACCCGTTTCTTCACGTAAAGCACGCAAAGTAACAAACTGACCCTTGCGCGTTGACATCTGAACCTTCTCACCATTACGAAATAAACTGACAAACTGAACCAAAGGGACAATGAGGCGATTCGCATCATGACCCAGTGCAATGAGTGCTGCTTTTACTCGCGGTATGTAGCCATGATGATCGGCCCCCCAAACGTTTAAAATTCGATCTAAACCCCGGCTGAACTTTTCATCATGATAGGCAATATCAGAAGCGAAGTAAGTATAAATCCCGTTTTCGCGTTGAACGACTCGGTCCTTCTCATCACCAAATGCGCTGGACTTAAACCATACGGCGCCATCTTTAAGATACAGATGCCCTAGTTCTTGAAGTCGAGCAATGACTTGGGCAACACGCCCAGAATCATAAAGGCTCTGCTCAGAAAACCAACAATCAAAAACAACCCCAAACTCTTCGAGGTCAGCACGACAATCACTAATCTGATCTTCTAGTACTTCAGAATGAATCTTGCCCCAACTTGCTCCAAGCAGTTGTTTAGCCTGATGAATTAACGCATCCATGTGCGCTTCAGTTTGGGCCTCCCGTGATTGATCATCCAAGGTTGCAGAAGCTAGGGGAAGACCCGGGGTGCCCATTAAAACGTCAGAGGCAGTTCTGACAAAAGCCTCCCCGTACTTACGTGATAGAGCCTGCGCCATCGCCCCTACATAATCCCCTTGATAGCCATTAGGCGGGAAATCAATAAGGATCTGATGTTGTTCTAAATATCTGAGCCAAGTGGATACCGTCAGGATATCCATTTGCCTCCCCGCGTCATTAACATAGTACTCACGCTGTACCTTCCAACCGGCGTAGGCTAGAAGATTTGACAAACTTGCTCCAAAGGCTGCGCCTCTTCCATGACCAACATGCAAAGGACCGGTCGGATTACTCGACACAAACTCAACCTGAATGCTCCCTTTAGAGCCGGCAAGGTGGCGACCAAATTGCTCGGGTGCGTTCAACACTTGAGACACAACAGCAAACCGTGCGGCTGAACGTAGTTTGAAATTTAAGAACCCAGGCCCTGCAATGTCACATGACTCAACAATCTCCGATAGAGGCAAGGAATCCTTGATGCTTTGCGCAAGCTGCCTGGGATTAAGGCCATTAGCCTTGGCGAGTTGTAAGGCTATGCTAGTTGCAAAGTCTCCGTGATCGGCTTGGCGGGGGCGCTCAAGAGGGATTTCACTCACAGAGCAATTAGGAAGCGCTTGAGCAATAGCTGAGCGCAATAGATGTTCAAGCTCGGTCTTCAAAGTCTTTAGGTTTTATCGATTAGCAGAGGTGTAAGTATATCGTGCCCAAGACGCTGAACGAGACTAAGAAAGAGTACAAATTTATAGATCAACGGGATCAACCTCAAGCATCCAATGTACCTTTGATTGCGGCTTTTCTCGAATGGCATCGACCCATGCCGCCAAAAATCGATGAAGGGCAGGGCGATCAGAAGATTGCGTCAGAATTTGAAAACGATATTTATGCGCCACCTTTGCGATGAGTGCCGGCACAACTTCAAAAACGGTAATGTTTTTTGGTATTCCAGTTAATGCCTTCGCCCGATGTAGGAAGTCTTCGACGTTTTCAGCCTTGGATCCACTCGCGTGAAGAACCGCTTGATATATAAACGGAGGGAAGCCTAGGGCTTGTCGTTGCTCTAGTAAATACTGTGCGTAGGGTAAGAAATCTTGGCGGATAAGTGCTTGAAAAAGGGGGTGATCGGGTTGATAAGTTTGAATAAGAACTTGCCCAATTTTGTTTGCCCTTCCTGCTCGCCCGGCAACTTGAAGAAGTTGGGCGAATAAACGTTCTTCAGCGCGAAAGTCAGAGCTAAATAAGGCCCCATCGGAATTCACAACGACTACACATGTTAAAGCTGGGAAATCATGACCCTTAGTTAACATTTGAGTGCCAACTAAGATATCTAATTCATGATTAAGAAGAGCAGAGCGTAGTTCTGCAAATCCTGCGCTATGCCCCATCGTATCGGAGTCCACCCGCGCCAATCTAGCTAAGGGAAACCGCGCGCGCAAAGTCTGCTCTAACTTTTGGGTCCCTTCACCGGCTGGTCGTAACTCTGAGTTCCCGCAGTCAGGGCATTGTCGGGGAACATTTTGCGTCCAGCCACAGAGGTGGCAGCGTGTAGATTTGGCGCGAAGGTGATAGACCAGACGTATGCTGCAACGCGGACAGCCCGCAGACCATCCGCACTGCGTGCACCACAAAGTGGGGGAGTACCCCCTGCGATTAATAAAAACTAAACTTTGCTCGCCTCGCTGATACGCTTCATCTAATGCATTAAAAGCAGGATCAGAAAGACCATCAGGTGTAGAAAAATGTCTTAAATCAATGAGCCTAATTTGCGGGAGTTGGGCAAGAGAATTGGCACGTTCGTTAAGTGTGATCAGATGATAGCGCTTGCGAAGTGCTTGCTGCAGACTTTCCAAGCTGGGTGTGGCCGAACCTAAAACAACCGGACACGAAGCGTTTTGTGCTCGCATCAATGCCATATCCCTAGCAGAATATCTCAAACCTTCTTGTTGCTTGTAAGAGGCATCATGTTCTTCATCTACCACAATCAATCCAAGATCAGAAAGAGGGGCAAGAATAGATAAGCGGGTGCCGATGATCACGAGCGGCCCGGGCTCGAATAGCCTAAGCCAGTTTTTTACCCGGGCTACACCCGTTAGGTTGCTGTGAAGGCTGATGACCTCAACATTGATGAAATAATCCTGCACCCTTGCTTCAAGCTGTGGGGTGAGATTAATTTCTGGGACAAGTAAAAGCGCTTTCCTCCCTAGTTGGATTACCCCTTCAGCAATCTTTAGATAGACCTCTGTTTTACCGCTGCCAGTGACCCCGAGCAGTAAAAAAGTTTCAAAGCGCTGAGCATGAACGGCTTGCAGAACTAGATCGGCGGCTTTTTGCTGAGAAGCATTCAGTGCATGCCGATGCACTGCTGAGGGCGAGACAGAGTGTTCTGGTTTAGGTTTTACGGTCTTACGCGGCTTCCATGGTTTGGGCTTACGCAGCCCAGGTGGTAATGCCTGAAGAATGACCTGCCCTTGAGGGTAATGATAGTAACGAGCACAAAATTGCAAAAACTTAAGGCATTCAGAACTGAGAGCGGGCGTTTCACGATGGATGAAACGAATGGCTTTGAGTTTTTCTGGCAAAACCTCAGTGTGATCAACGAGCTCAATTAAAACACCAATGACAACTTTATTTCCAAATTCAACTGTCACTCTTCTACCAATATCGGTTAAAACGAGGTCACCAGCCAGGTAGTCAAATTCTCTTGGAAGCGGAACATCAAGCGCGATGCGGGCTATGAGAAAGGTCATAGCGGTATTTAAGAAATGAGGCTGTGGACAACTATGTTCATAACCCAACTCACTTTCTCGCTATAGAGCCAGCGAATCACTTGTAAGGCAACGTAAAAAAACAAGACAATAATAATTATTGCTTATCAATCAATGGGTTAAGATTATCTTGGCGACTTGCGGCAAGTTGTTGTTTTTATTAGATGAAAAGGGGTTGGCTTGTGGAAAAGCAGGTGCCCCAAGGGTTTTCATCATATTAAAATCTGTCAAGCGGGAGTCTGATTCAAGCGTGATAAGGCTTACTGAAACTGTGCACTGCATCAACTAAGGCTGCAACATGATCGGGGTTGGTGTGTTGGGACACGCCGTGGCCTAGATTGAATACATGCCCAGATCCACGCCCAAATCGTTCCAAGATGCGAGCGGCCTCTTTTTGAATGGCATCAGGTGATCCGAATAAAGCCATAGGATCAAAGTTGCCTTGGAGTGCCACCTTATCACCTACACGTTTTCTCGCATCCCCAATATCAACAGCCCAATCTAACCCTAAGGCATCATATCCGGCATTGGCCATGCTCTCCAGCCACAACCCGCCCCCTTTTGTAAAGGCAATACGTGGGACGATGCGTCCATCTGATTCACGCGTGAGGCCATGGGCGATTTCTGAAAGGTAGGGTAGTGAAAACTCATGATAAGCCGAATGGGAAAGTGACCCCCCCCAAGTATCAAAAACCATCACGGCCTGGGCACCAGCTTGAATTTGCGCATTGAGATAGCCGATAACCGCTTGTGTTGTCACTTTAAGAATGTGATGGAGTAAGTCAGGGCGTGCGTAAAGCATCCCTTTGATGTGCCTAAAGTCATCTGATCCACCGCCTTCAATCATGTAGCAGGCGAGTGTATAGGGGCTGCCAGAGAAGCCAATTAAGGGCACCCGCCCATTCAAAGAACGACGAATTTGCGATACTGCATCCGTAACGTAACGTAAGTCACTGTCAATATCAGGTAAGCGTAAAGCCTTGATCGATGCTTCATCCCTCAAGGGGTGGTCTAACTTTGGGCCTTCCCCTGCAGTAAAGCGCAAACCTAAACCCATCGCATCCGGAATGGTCAGGATGTCAGAAAACAAAATGGCGGCATCAAGGGGAAAACGATCTAAAGGTTGAAGCGTCACTTCTGTAGCCAGATTTGGGTTTTTACACAACGCCAAAAAATCTCCGGCTTGCGCGCGAGTTGCGTTGTACTCAGGAAGATATCTTCCGGCCTGTCGCATAATCCATAAAGGTGTGTAATCAACAGGTTCGCGCATTAATGCACGAAGGAAGGTATCGTTTTGAAGTGAGCTCATATTATCGCGGTAGAGTTGAAGATCCCATGAGATATTCGTCAACGGCGCGAGCGCACTGACGACCTTCCCGAATTGCCCATACTACCAAAGATTGTCCTCGACGCATGTCTCCGGCTGAGAACACTTTAGCAACCGAGGTTTGGTAAACATCGGTATTGGCAGAGACATTTCCGCGTGAATCTAACGCCACCCCAAGTTGTTGCAGTAAACCAGTCTGTACGGGGTGAACATACCCCATTGCTAAAAGGACTAAATCGGCAGGAATCTCAAACTCACTTCCAGCAATTTCCGACATTTTCATTTGACCGCTTGTGGGATCCTTAGACCATTCTAGTCTATGCGCCCGAAGGGTTTTGATTTTGCCGCCTTCACCCAAAAACGCCTTTGTTCCGACTGCCCAATCGCGCGCGCAGCCTTCTTCTTGGCTGCTTGAGGTACGCATACGCATGGGCCAGTTCGGCCAAGTCAGAGGGCGATTTTCTTCTTCTGGGGGGCGAGGCATTAGTTCGAATTGCGTAACTGACAAAGCCCCTTGACGAATAGAAGTGCCTACACAATCTGAACCCGTATCTCCGCCACCGATAACGACCACATGTTTACCAGTCGCAGTCAGCTGATCTGCTAAGTGATCACCCGCTACACGTTTATTTTGCTGTGGCAAAAAGTTCATCGCAAAGTGAACGCCATCTAGCTCACGCCCAGTGACGGGCAAGTCTCGTGGGTACTCTGAGCCGCCACTTAAAATCAGGGCGTCATATTCGCTCAATAAATCTTGAGCGTTTACATTCACTCCAACATGCTGTTGGGTGCGGAATTCAACGCCTTCAGCGCGAAGTTGTTCCAAACGCCGATCAATGAGGTGTTTTTCCATTTTGAAATCAGGGATGCCATAGCGAAGAAGGCCGCCCACGCGATCATTTTTTTCGAATACAACTACATCATGTCCCGCACGCGCTAGCTGTTGGGCCGACGCAAGACCTGCAGGGCCAGAACCAATCACGGCAACTTTTTTACCCGAACGGTGTGAAGCAATGACAGGCTTAACCCAGCCACTCTCCCATGCTTTATCAATAATCGAATGTTCGATATTTTTGATGGTGACGGCTTTACTGTTGATATTGAGTACACAAGACGACTCGCAGGGTGCAGGGCAAATCCGGCCCGTAAATTCTGGAAAGTTATTAGTGGAATGCAGTGTTTCCACCGCCTCTTGCCAACGTCCGTGGTACACCAAATCATTCCAGTCAGGGATGATATTGTTTACAGGGCAACCGGTTTGGCAAAAAGGGATACCACAATCCATACAGCGAGAACCTTGGTCGCGCAGTTCCTTTTCAGATAAATCTAAAGAAAACTCACGATAAAACTTGACTCTTTCAGCCGGAGGCAAGCTCGCTGGCTCAACGCGTTCAACCTCAAGAAAACCGGTGACCTTACCCATTACAGCTCCTTAATTTACTGAACTACCGCACTGGCCTCGGCTGCAGCATGCTCGGCAGCGAGTTCTTGAAGTGCGCGACGATATTCCATCGGCATGACTTTAACGAATCTAGGCAGCATCTCTGACCAACGATCCAGAATGTCACGCGCACGGGTACTGCCTGTATATCGGGCATGGTTTTCAATGAGACGTTTCAGAAGGACAGCGTCTTCCGTACCTAGATGATTTACATCTACTTTGCCATGCGATTCAAGTTCATCGCCATTGGCTAACAGAGCTTCAGCAGGAATGGGCTCGAGTTCAACCATCGCAAGATTGCAACGGTGTTCAAAGTCTCCTGCTTCATCAAGGACATACGCAACTCCACCACTCATGCCCGCTGCGAAGTTACGACCTGATTGCCCTAGAACAACGACCGTACCCCCCGTCATGTATTCACAACCATGATCTCCCACTCCTTCAACGACCGCAGTGGCACCAGAGTTACGTACAGCAAAACGCTCTCCTGCTACGCCGCAGAAATAAGCTTCGCCATTGATTGCGCCGTATAAAACCGTGTTCCCAACAATAATATTTTCTGCGGGTTTAATGGGGCATTCTGACGGTGGGTAGATGACGATCCGTCCCCCTGACAAACCCTTTCCTACATAATCATTGGCTTCGCCTTGCAGTTCAATGCTAATACCATGCGCTAAAAATGCACCGAAACTTTGACCGGCAATCCCAGAAACCTTGATATGTATCGTATCTTCAGGAAGACCCGCATGGCCATATCGTTTTGCAACTTCCCCAGAAAGCATGGCTCCAAAGGTTCGATTTAAGTTTCGAATCGAAGTACTGATTTGAACAGGCTCCTTGCGCTCTAGGGCGGGTTGGGCTGCTGCAATAAGTGTGTGATCAAGAGCCTTATCTAAACCGTGATCCTGACGATCTGACCAGCGTAGTGAAGTGCCCGCAGGGACTTCTGGGCGATAAAAAATACGACTAAAGTCCAGACCCTTTGCCTTCCAGTGCGCTACACCCTGTCGAGTATCGAGCATATCAGCACGCCCAATCATTTCGTCGAAGGTGCGGAAGCCCATTTGAGCCATGTACTCCCTCACTTCCTCTGCAACAAAGAAGAAGTAATTGATCACGTGTTCGGGTTGGCCGTTGAAACGTTTAATTAGTTCAGGGTCCTGTGTTGCAATTCCCACTGGGCAGGTATTTAGGTGACATTTCCGCATCATAATGCAGCCCTGAACAACCAGCGGAGCGGTAGCAAAACCGAATTCATCTGCACCCAACAAAGCAGCAATAACAACATCTCGGCCAGTTTTCATTTGACCGTCCGCCTGAACACAAACCCGGCTACGTAATTGATTGAGTACCAGTGTTTGTTGCGTCTCCGCCAAGCCTAATTCCCATGGAGAACCTGCAAATTTGACCGAAGACAAGGGAGATGCGCCTGTACCACCATCATGGCCTGAAATAGTGATGTGATCAGCATGTGCTTTTGAAACCCCTGCCGCTACGGTGCCGACTCCAACTTCAGAAACAAGCTTTACGCTGACGCGTGCGCGTGGATTGACATTTTTCAAATCATGAATCAGTTGGGCTAGGTCTTCAATTGAATAGATGTCATGGTGCGGGGGTGGGGAAATCAAGCCTACACCCGGGACGGAGTGACGAATTTTGGCAATGTACTTGCTGACTTTATGGCCGGGTAACTGGCCGCCTTCGCCAGGTTTTGCGCCTTGTGCCATCTTGATTTGCAAATCGTCTGCATTAACAAGGTATTCTGTGGTTACACCAAAACGTCCTGCAGCAATTTGCTTAATCGATGACCGCATGGAGTCACCACTTTCCATGGGCTTAAAGCGAATGGGATCTTCACCGCCTTCGCCGGTATTAGACTTTCCTCCCATACGGTTCATCGCAATGGCCAGAGTGCTATGAGCTTCGTGAGAAATAGAGCCCAGAGACATCGCCCCGGTTGCAAATCGCTTCACGATCTCCTTGGCGGATTCCACCTCAGAAAGAGCGATGGGCTGCGGAGCAGTCCGAATCTCAAATAAACCCCGGAGTGTGAGTAGTTGAGTGGCCTGATTGTTAATGGCGTTGGCGTATTCTTTGTAGGTAGAAAAACTACCCGAACGTGTGGCGTGCTGAAGTTTCGATACACTTTCCGGCGTCCACATGTGGGCTTCGCCACGAATACGGTAAGCATAATCGCCACCTGGGTCCAGCGCGTCACGATACAGAGGTGCATCCGAGTATGCCAGGCGATGAAGGCGCAGGACTTCTTCGGCAACTTCTACAATGCCTATCCCTTCAACATTGCTGGAAGTTCCGCGGAAATATTCATGAACAAAGCCCGTATTCAACCCAATCGACTCAAAAATCTGAGCGCCACAATACGATTGATATGTGGAGATACCCATTTTGGACATCACCTTCAATAATCCCTTGGAAATCGCCTTAATAAAGCGTTTGCAAGCTTCGTAATGCGCTAAATCAGCGGGCAGATACTCACCCATATCCCCAATCGTTTCATAGGCTAAATAGGGGTGAATGGCCTCAGCACCATAACCTGCTAAGCAAGCAAAATGATGCACTACGCGAGCCGAACCTGTTTCAATCACCAACCCAGCACTGGTTCTCAAACCCGTTTTGACTAAATGATGATGCACTGCTGCCGTAGCGAGAAGCGCCGGGATAGGCGCCATGACTTCCGATACCGCGCGATCAGATAGAATGATGACGTTGTAGCCTTCACCGACATGCCTTTCTGCTGCATGACATACCGCTTTGAGTGCGGCTTCCATACCCGATGCACCTGATTCAGCGGGAAAACAAATAGAGAGTTCGGTCGAACGGAAGGTGCCTTTGGTCAATTCCTGAATGCTGCGGACCTTCTCCATGTCTTCTATGGAAAGCACAGGCTGGTGTACTTCCAGCCTTGGCTGAGGATTATGTGTATCAACCGCAAGCAAGTTGGGGCGTGGACCCAGGAATGAGACCAAAGACATCACCAGTTCTTCACGAATGGGGTCGATCGGTGGATTGGTAACCTGAGCAAACAACTGGCGGAAATATTGATAGAGCGGTCGCGGCTTGTTTGACAATACCGCGAGAGGGGTGTCGTCGCCCATTGACCCAATCGCTTCCTGGCCTGTTGCTGCCATGGGGGTCATTAGGAACTTCAAGTCTTCTTGTGTAAAACCAAAAGCTTGCTGGCGATCCAGCAAAGTGGTCCGATTTGTTTCAGGTGCTTTGTGGCTGGAGGCTGGTAGTTCTTCCAGGCGCAGCTGGGTTTTTGCCAACCACTCTCGATAAGGATGCTCTTGTGCCAGCGTACGCTTGAGTTCAGCGTCATCAATAATGCGCCCTTCTTCCAGATCAATCAGAAGCATCTTGCCGGGTTGTAAACGCCATTTTTTAATGATTTGATCTTGTGGGAAATCCAATACTCCCATCTCCGATGCCATCAAAATGGTGCCATCTTTGGTGAGCTGGTAACGGGCGGGTCGCAGACCGTTTCGATCCAGTGTGGCACCAATTTGTCGGCCATCAGTAAAGGCTACTGCCGCGGGCCCATCCCATGGCTCCATCAGGGCGGCATGATATTCGTAATAAGCGCGGCGCTCTTCGTCCATTAAAGGATTGCCGGCCCAAGCTTCAGGGATCAGCAGGGTCATGGCTTGAGCCAATGGATAGCCACCCGCAACGAGTAGCTCTAGCGCATTATCAAAACTTGCGGAATCAGACTGGCCTTCATCGATCAAGGGCCATAATTTCTTTAGGTCATCACCCAAGGCGGAGGAGGACAAAGCATGTCTGCGCGCTGCCATCCAATTTACATTTCCGCGTAAAGTATTAATTTCTCCATTGTGCGCAATCATGCGGAAAGGGTGAGCCAAATCCCAGGTGGGAAAGGTATTGGTAGAGAAACGCTGGTGCACCAAGGCGAGCGCCGTTACCATTGAGGAGTCACGCAAATCTAGGTAAAACTCTCCGACTTGATGTGCGAGCAACATCCCCTTATAGATCAAGGTGCGTGAGGAAAAAGAAGGCACGTAAAACATGCTGCCTTGATTGAGCGAAAGCGCTGCAACAGCGTGCTCTACTCTTTTTCGGATGACAAAAAGTTTACGTTCAAAACTTTGCTGGTTGGCTGTGTCTGAACCGCGGGCTACAAAAACATGACGAATGAAGGGCTCAACTTTTTTAACACTCTCCCCCAGTCCGCTGCTGTCAACAGGTACATCACGCCATCCCAGTAGCGTTTGACCTTCTTCTTGCACCATCTGAACAAATAAGGTTTCGATTGTTGCGCGTTCGACAGGGTCGCGAGGCAAAAACACTGCCCCTACTCCGTAATCGCCCTCAGGAGGTAAGGAAAATCCCAATGGTTGAACGCAGGTGCGAAGAAAGGCATCAGGAATCTGAATCAAAATTCCCGCGCCATCCCCAGCCAAGGGATCCGCGCCTACTGCGCCTCGGTGCGTTAGGTTTTCAAGGATTTTTAAACCTTGTTCAACAAGTTGATGAGATTTCTTCCCATGAATGTTGGCAACAAAACCTACGCCACAAGCATCATGTTCATGTTTTGGATCGTATAGCCCTTGTTTAGGGGGCAGAGTTAAATGATTCACGTCGAACCTCTAGTGTCGATACGCATAAGCCGCGAGACAAATTCTTGGATGTTCCCGCGGTGGCGTTGCTTTCCGGGTCGAGGTTCAGTGCCATGGAGTGCAATAGAACAACGACGGGCTCGGGGGGCCGGACGCAAAT
>Ga0136644_10001816_pt1 | contig 16687 bp, 11 predicted proteins | sample C_130820_EF_Meta_FD_94780 | JGI IMG/M metagenome (GOLD analysis project Ga0136644, IMG submission 94780) | Freshwater microbial communities from Lake Croche, Canada to study carbon cycling - C_130820_EF_MetaG (v2) (version 2) | ecosystem: Environmental > Aquatic > Freshwater > Lake | place... | reverse complement strand
TCTAGCGCTGCCGAGGCAATTGGCTTATACATGCAGAATTCTGAACAGCTAGAAACTCGGATTTGGCTGGCATCAAATGACCAACACGTTGGGGGCTTACTTTTGCAGCGCCTTCCAGATTCAGGGGGTCATGTACACCTGGATCCGCAATCTGCGGCTGAGGGATGGACTCGCATACAAACTTTAGGTGAAACGATCACCAATGATGAGCTACTTACCCTTACACCCGAGGTCATTTTGCGCCGCTTGTTTTTAGAAGAGTCTGCTGAAAATGGGGTGCGAAGTTTTGCCCCTCGCCAAATTCGATTTTCTTGTCGCTGCTCACGTAGCAAAGTTGCAGATGTATTGCGTATGTTGGGTGAGGAAGAAGTGCAAAGCATTCTTGAAGAACATGGAGCGGTTGAAACGATTTGCGAATTCTGCAGTAAACCTTATCGCTTTGATGCCGTAGATTGCCTGCAAGTATTTAAAACCAACTTGTTAAGCGATGCTACGCGGCCACCCTCTAGCGGCCATTGATAATTTACTACTATTGTTTTGCGGTAGAGCTAGACTTCAAACCATCATCTACAGGAGCTGCTGATGCCTTATCGGCAGGCAGAATCTGCACAAAGAATTCTCCCTCTTTGATCAAGCCATGCTCAGCTCTCGCACGTTCTTCAATAGCCCGCGTGCCGTCTTTTAAATCCTTTACATCTCCAGCAAGCTTGGCATTTCGCAGTGCTAAAAGACTGTTCTTTGCTTGTTGCAGCTCAACCTGCTTTTCCATCTCATAAACCTTGAGCCATCCACCCTTCCCTAACCACAATGGGTACTGGATTACGATCAGTAATACCAGCATAGAGTAGATGACAATGCGCATGTTTAAAAAGTACTTAGCGCTTGAGGTTATAAAAAACAGACTTGCCTGGGTATGTTGCAACATCACCCAAATCTTCCTCAATGCGAAGAAGTTGGTTGTATTTCGCAATACGATCAGAGCGTGAGAGAGAGCCTGTCTTAATTTGCCCTGCATTAGTACCAACTGCAATATCCGCAATGGTGCTATCTTCCGTTTCACCAGAGCGGTGAGAGATCACCGAGGTGTAGTTAGCACGTTTAGCCATCTCGATTGCAGCAAAAGTCTCGGTCAAGGTACCAATTTGATTGATCTTAATTAGGATCGAATTAGCAATCCCTTTTTCAATGCCTTCTTTGAGAATACGGGTGTTGGTTACAAACAAGTCATCGCCTACTAATTGAATTTTCTTGCCTAGCTTCTGGGTAATGTCTGCCCATCCATCCCAGTCACCTTCATGCATACCATCTTCAATCGAAACAATTGGAAATTGGTCAGCCAAGTTGCCAAGATAGTCAGAAAACTCGCTTGAGGTGAGTTGCAGACCTTCACCAGATAAATGGTACTTGCCATCTTTATAGAATTCACTAGCAGCGCAATCCAATGCAAGTAACACATCCTCACCCGCTTGGTATCCAGCTCCTTCAATAGCCTTCATGATGGTTTGCAAACACTCATGGTTACTCTTAAAGTTTGGCGCAAAACCACCTTCGTCACCAACGGTTGTCGGCATACCTTGCGCTGCAAGGATCTTTTTGAGTTCATGAAATATTTCTGCGCCACAGCGTAGGGCATCGCGGAAAGTTTCGGCGCCAACGGGCATCACCATAAATTCCTGAATATCTAGGCTGTTATTAGCATGAGCACCACCATTCACGATATTCATCATTGGAACGGGTAATTGCATGCCGCCTGAGCCGCCAAAATATCGGTAAAGGGGTAAGCCTGCCTCTTCAGCGGCTGCTCTAGCAACTGCCATAGATACCGCCAAGGTAGCATTAGCTCCAAGGCGTGCTTTATTATGTGTTCCGTCTAGATCAATGAGCGTGCGATCTAAAAAAGCTTGTTCGCTAGCATCAAGACCAAGAATAGTTTCTGCAATCTCAACGTTGATGTTCTGTACTGCTTTTAAAACACCTTTGCCTAAGTAGCGGGATTTATCACCATCCCGTAACTCAATGGCTTCACGAGATCCTGTAGAGGCGCCTGATGGAACTGCTGCTCTACCCATCACACCAGATTCGAGCAAAACATCGCACTCCACCGTTGGGTTGCCACGTGAATCTAAAACTTCTCTACCGATGATGTCAACAATGGCGCTCATGCACCTCTCCTTAAAACAATATGTAATGGTTTATTTAAAGCTATCTTCGAAAAATGATCCGCTCGATTTAACAACCGCATCGATTGAAACTAATGATTCCAGTAAATCTTTCATGCGATGTAATGGGACTGCATTGGGTCCATCCGACAATGCTTTGGCTGGATCGGGATGCGTTTCCATAAATAGGCCGCTCACACCAACCGCTACTGCAGCTCTAGCTAAAACAGGGACGAATTCTCGTTGACCACCGCTGGCAGTGCCTTGACCACCTGGTAATTGCACTGAATGGGTGGCATCAAACACAACCGGAGCGCCAGATTCTCTTAAGATTGCCAGACTACGCATATCGGACACTAGGTTGTTGTAACCAAAAGAAGCGCCACGCTCGCACACCATGAATTGATCAGGAAGGTTGAGCTCTTTGGCAGCAGCACGCGCTTTATCGATCACATTGAGCATTTCATGCGGTGAGAGAAATTGCCCTTTTTTAAAATTCACTGGTTTACCACTTTGAGCACAGGCACGGATGAAGTCGGTTTGCCTGCATAAGAATGCAGGTGTCTGAATCACATCCACTACCTTAGCGACTGCTGCAATCTCGCCAATGTCATGCACGTCCGTCAGAATGGGTACGCCAACTTCTTTTTTCACCTTGGCCAAGATCTCCAAGCCCTTTTCCATACCCAATCCGCGGTATGAGTTACCTGATGAGCGATTGGCCTTGTCAAAGGATGACTTGTATATGAAAGGAATCTTGAGGGCGCTGGTAATTTCTTTTAATTGTCCGGCAACGTCTATGGCTGATTGCTCAGATTCAATAACGCAAGTTCCTGCAATTAAGAAAAAGCGATGTTGTAGCCCGACATCGAAACCACATAACTTGAATGTGCTCATTACTTCCTCTTAAGCAGGCTGTTTTAAAGCTGTATGTTGATGTTCTAAGGCAGCGCTAATGAAGGCTGAGAACAAAGGGTGGCCGTCGCGTGGGGTTGAGGTAAATTCAGGGTGGAATTGCACACCAAAAAACCAAGGATGCATTGACTCTGGTAACTCCATCATTTCAGGCAAGGACTCATTGGGGGTTCGGGCAGAAATTACCATACCAGCTTGCTCTAACTTAGGCACATAAGTATTGTTCACTTCATAGCGGTGACGATGACGCTCGTTGACTTCTGCCCCATAAATCCGATGCGCCAAAGTATCTGCTTTGACTGGGCAGCGCTGTGAGCCAAGACGCATAGTGCCACCAAGGTCGGAGTCGTTCGTACGCTTCTCAACCTGTCCTTCTCTATCCATCCATTCGGTGATGAGGGCAACCACAGGGTTTTGAGCCTCAGGATCAAACTCAGTGCTATTTGCCTTAGTAATATTGGCGACATGCCGTGCAAATTCAATGACTGCAAGCTGCATTCCCAAACAAATACCCAAGTAAGGCACTTTGTTCTCGCGAGCATATCGAATGGCCAGGATCTTACCTTCAGTTCCGCGTTTACCAAAACCGCCTGGCACCAAAATTGCATCGAGTTCTTTAAGGCAATCCACGCCATCTTTTTCGATTACTTCTGAATCAATGTAATTGATATTCACTTTAGTATGGGTATGAATACCAGCATGACGTAATGCTTCAATCAAAGACTTATAAGATTCTGTTAACTCCACATACTTGCCCACCATACCGATGGTCACTTCGTGTTGTGGATTGGCCATCTCATAAACAAGATGTGCCCATACAGTTAAATCTGCTGGTTTTGCATTGAGACTAAGTTCTCGACAAATCAAATCATCCATGCCTTGTGCATGCAACATCTCGGGGATCTTATAGATCGTATCGACATCCCAAACAGAAATGACTGCCTCTTCACGCACATTTGAGAACAAAGAAATCTTGGCCCGCTCATCTTCAGGTATGGGTCGATCAGCGCGACACAGCAATACGGTTGGCATGATACCAATCTCACGTAATTTTTGTACCGAGTGTTGGGTAGGTTTAGTCTTTAATTCACCTGCACTGCTGATGTAGGGCACCAAGGTGAGGTGCACAAATGCACAGCTATGGGCTGGGAGCCGCAGACTCATCTGCCTTGCAGCCTCTAAAAATGGAAGGGACTCGATATCACCGACGGTGCCACCAATCTCACAAATTGCAATGTCAGCATGACCGTCATGACTTGCCTTGGCACCCCGCTCAACAAAAGCTTGAATTTCATTTGTGATGTGCGGAATTACTTGAACTGTTTTTCCAAGGTACTCACCACGACGCTCTTTACTGATTACAGACTCGTAAATTTGACCTGTAGTGAAGTTATTGCTCTTGCGCATCTTTGCAGAGACAAAGCGCTCATAGTGACCTAAATCTAAATCGGTCTCAGCCCCATCTTCAGTGACAAAAACTTCACCGTGTTGAAGGGGGCTCATCGTACCCGGGTCAACGTTAATATAAGGGTCTAATTTTAGGAGGGTGACTTTCAGGCCGCGGGATTCAAGAATCGCGGCAAGCGAGGCAGCTGCAATTCCTTTCCCTAGAGAAGAAACCACACCACCAGTGACAAAAACGTATTTAGTCATCGCTTAAGCTCTGTTGGAAAAAGTAATTATAACGATAGAGATCAAAATGAAGAAAATTTCATATTTACTTCTATCTTTAGCTTATCCTTCAAATATGTACTGCTTAGACACAAATTAATCCCATGCGTCTCCTTTTTGCGATCCTGATAACCGCCTTATCCCTTTTCTATTTCCTCCCTTTCGCCATTGCTTTTAATAAGAAACGAGCCAATACGGGGGCGATCTTTGCACTAAACCTATTTTTAGGGTGGTCTTTGATTGGGTGGGTGGTAGCACTAGTTTGGGCCTTAAAAGAGGAGCAAGTGGTCTGAATTAGCCAAAATCGGCCATTTTTACCCTTTTTTATAGGGTTTAAACTCTTATATAAGACTTAAATTAGCATCTATAATCATCAAAACGGGAGAGAATTCCCTTTTGGCCTTTCTATTGACCACTTTTACCTCATAGGAAACATCATGTTAGAAGCCTATAACGCCCAAGTTGCTGAACGTGCCGCTCTCGGTATTCCAGCCCTGCCATTAAGTAAAGATCAAACTGCTGAGTTGGTAAAGCTGCTAGTGAATCCTCCTGCCGGCAAAGAAGCAGAGCTCGTAGAACTCATTACCTATCGTGTACCCGCCGGTGTTGATGAGGCAGCAAAGGTAAAGGCCGAATTTTTAGATGCGGTTGCCAAAGGTACAGTAAAGTCCCCCTTAATTTCAAGGATCAAAGCAACCGAACTATTGGGAACAATGCTTGGTGGTTACAACATCAAGCCACTCGTGGAGCTATTAACAGATGCGGAATGTGGCGCAGCTGCCGCTGCAGCTCTCAAGAAAACTCTCTTGATGTTTGATTATTTCCATGATGTTCAGGAATTGGCTGAAAAAGGAAATGCAAACGCAAAAGCAGTATTGCAAAGTTGGGCAGATGCAGAATGGTTTACTAGCCGCCCTGCCGTACCAGAAAGTATGAAGCTCACTGTATTCAAGGTAACCGGCGAAACCAATACCGATGACTTATCTCCAGCACCTGATGCTTGGAGCCGTCCAGATATTCCCCTGCATGCAACTGTGATGTTGAAGAACCCCCGCCCTGGCATCGATCCTGATGAGCCAGGTGTACGTGGCCCAATGAAGCAAATTGCAGAGTTACAGAAAAAAGGCAATCTCATCGCCTATGTTGGTGACGTTGTAGGTACAGGCTCCTCACGTAAGTCAGCAACAAACTCAGTGCTCTGGTGGACTGGCGAAGATATTCCGTTTGTTCCTAACAAGCGCTATGGTGGTGTTTGCTTGGGCACGAAGATTGCCCCGATTTTCTTTAACACCATGGAAGATGCCGGCGCCCTACCAATCGAGCTCGATGTTAGCCAAATGAATATGGGCGATGTAATTGAACTGCGTCCATATGACGGCAAGGCATTTAAGGATGGCAAAGAAATTGCCTCCTTCTCCCTAAAATCTCCAGTGATTTTGGATGAGGTTCGTGCTGGTGGTCGTATTCCATTAATTGTGGGACGTGGTTTAACCGCCAAGGCACGCGCCGCTCTCGGCTTACCTGCTTCTACCGAATTCCGTGTACCTGTTAGTCCACATGACAGCAAAAAAGGTTTCAGCTTGGCCCAAAAAATGGTTGGCCGTGCTTGTGGATTACCAGAAGGACAAGGCGTACGTCCTGGCACTTACTGCGAGCCACACATGACTACTGTCGGCTCACAAGACACCACTGGCCCAATGACCCGTGATGAACTAAAAGATCTGGCTTGCTTGGGCTTTTCTGCTGACCTCGTAATGCAGTCTTTCTGTCATACCTCTGCCTATCCAAAACCGGTAGACATTCGGACACACCATGAATTGCCATCTTTCATGACAAATCGTGGTGGTGTTGCATTGCGTCCGGGTGATGGTGTTATTCATAGCTGGTTAAATCGTTTGTTACTTCCGGATACCTGCGGTACCGGTGGTGATAGTCATACGCGTTTCCCAATTGGTATCTCATTCCCAGCAGGTTCTGGTTTAGTGGCATTTGCTGCGGCTACTGGCGTAATGCCATTGGATATGCCTGAATCGGTGCTAGTTCGCTTTAAAGGAAAAATGCAGCCAGGCATCACCTTAAGAGATCTAGTCAATGCTATTCCTTTGTATGCGATCAAAAAAGGTTTACTGACTGTTGAAAAGCAAGGCAAGAAGAATATTTTCTCTGGTCGTATTCTTGAAATCGAAGGCTTGCCTGAGTTAAAAGTTAAGCAAGCTTTTGAGTTATCTGATGCATCAGCTGAGCGCTCTGCCGGTGGTTGCGCTATTCAATTGAATAAAGAACCTATTATTGAATACATGCAATCCAACATCACCCTGATGAAGTGGATGATTGCCAATGGGTATGAAGACAAGCGCACATTGGGTCGCCGTATTAAAGCTATGGAAGCGTGGATCGCTAAACCTGAGCTTCTTAAAGCAGATGCCAATGCAGATTATGCTGAGATCATCGAAATTGATATGAGCGAAATCAAAGAGCCAATCTTGGCCTGCCCTAATGATCCAGATGACGTGAAGTTCCTGTCAGAAGTTGCGGGCGACAAAATTGATGAAGTGTTTATTGGTTCCTGCATGACCAATATTGGTCACTTCCGTGCCGCTGGTAAGGTGCTTGAAGGCAAGTCTGATATCCCTACCCGTTTATGGATTGCTCCACCAACTAAGATGGATCAAATGATCCTTACCGAGGAAGGTTATTACGGCATCTTGGGACGTACTGGTGCTCGCATGGAGTCTCCTGGATGCTCTCTCTGTATGGGTAACCAAGCGCAGATTCGTAAGGGCTCAACTGCGGTATCTACATCGACACGAAATTTCCCAAATCGTTTAGGTATTGATACTCGCGTGTACTTAGCTTCTGCAGAGCTAGCTGCGGTAGCAGCGCTCTTGGGTCGCTTACCTACACCTCAAGAATACCTCGAGCAAGTAGAGTCACTCAATTCAAAATCGGCTGAAGTGTATCGCTATATGAACTTTGACAAGATTAAGTCATTTAGTGATGTGGCGGATACTGTTACCGTTTAAGCTTTATCCTTCTGAGCTGGTGGTGACATTAGTTTAGATACAAAAAAGGCGATCATTTGATCGCCTTTTTTATTGCCTATGAGCTCTAGATCGACAGCTTAGACTCTTGCCGCGCATTCTCACGGCTGATACCAGATACCCACTTATTGGTTGGTAAATCAGTCTTTTCTCTAATTAACTTGGCGCGCGTAGAGACATCACGCCATTCCACATCGAGCTTAGGGCCCTTAAAAGCAATAGCGACGACATTGCAATCATGTGATTCAGGAAATAAAAGCACGCGGTTGTCAAAGGCTTCACAAATATTTTTTAAATTAAGGTCGAAGCTTTTATGACGAGAAAAAAGATTAACGGTTAGTACACCCGGACTTCTTAAGATCTCGTAGCAGCCTTTATAAAACTCTAAAGTGCTCGCTGAAGGCCCATCACAGATGGCGTCATACAGATCCACCTGAACTGCATCAAACGTATTGCGATATTTTGCATTCTGTACAAATTGTTTCGCATCAGTTTGAATGGTCTCTAATCTACGATCATCATCTGGTACAGAAAACATCGTCCTAGCTGAAACAATCACAGCAGGATTAAGTTCCACCACAGTAGATTTAACAGCTGGGCAATGGTGATAGATAAATTTAGTCAAAGCCCCAGTACCAAGACCAAGCTGCGCAACCCGCATGCCTGGCTTTGTTTCTAAAAACAGTAACCAGGCCATCATTTGCTGGTTGTATTCGAGGTAAATTTCATTGGGGTCACGAATCCGCATTGCCCCCTGAATTAACTCACTACCAAAGTGTAGATAACGAATCCCGCCGCTCTCTGAAAAAGTTACTGACTCCATCAACTGATTAATGGTCATTCATTAATTTGCCCAGCGACGAGCATTGCGGAATAAACGCATCCATGGGCTGGCGCCATCCCGTGTGTCTAACCACTCCGGTGGACACCAGCTCATCTGTACTGCACGGAAAACCCGTTCTGGATGAGGCATCATCACCGTAAAGCGGCCATCAGGAGTAGTGACTCCGGTTAAGCCACCAGGCGAACCATTTGGATTCAATGGATAGGTTTCGGTTGGCCTGCCCTGATGATCAACGAAACGCAAGCTCGCTAGGCCCTGCTGTTGCAATTGCTCTAGGTTGCCTTGCTGACTGAAGTTGGCGAAACCTTCACCATGGGCAATCGCGATCGGTAGCTGACTGCCTTCCATACCTTGAGTGAAAATAGACGGTGAGGCAAGCACCTCAGCCATGACTAAACGGGCTTCATACTGCTCAGATTGATTGCGTGTAAATTTAGGCCAAGACTGTGCTCCTGGAATAATTCCGGCGAGATTACTCATCATCTGACAACCATTGCAGACACCCAAAGCAAAACTATCTTGACGATTAAAGAATGTAGAGAATTGATCGCGCAACTGTTCGTTAAATAGGATAGTCTTCGCCCAACCTTCACCAGCCCCGAGGACGTCACCATAACTAAAACCGCCACAAGCGATTAGACCGCGGAAGTCCTCGAGTTTGGCTCGGCCATTCAATAAATCTGACATATGGACGTCATAGCTATCAAAACCGGCCCAATTCACTGCATAAGCCATTTCTACATGGGAATTTACGCCCTGCTCACGCAATATGGCGACCTTAGGACGTACATTCTTTTGAATAAATGGCGCAGCAATATCTTCAGCTGCATCAAAAGTCAGCTTTGCTGTCATGCCATTATCGGAAACGTTATCTAACAGAGAAAATTCACTGTCAGCACACAGAGGGTTGTCACGTAAGCGAGCAATTTGATAGCTGGTATTGGTCCACATCTTTTGCAAGATCTCACGGGGTTCTGCAAAAATATTTTTAGCATCGCGCCAGATCTCAATACGTCCATTCTTATTGGGTTTGCCAATGACGTGACTAAATGCACTTAGGCCTAGTGCTCTCAAGACGGCAAAGACAGCATCGCGATCTTCGCGGCGTACCTGAATAACGGCACCTAGCTCTTCATTAAACAAAGCACGCATGGTTTGTTCATGACGACGACCTGAAACCTGTTGTGCCCAATTCTTAGCGTCACCGTAATCAGGCTCCTGATCAGGATCAACAGCAATCATGTCTACATTAATAGAAATGCCGCAGTGGCTTGCAAAAGCCATTTCTGCGATACACGCTAGCAAGCCGCCATCAGAGCGATCGTGGTAGGCCAGGAGCTTACCTTCTTTGCGGAGTTCAATAATCGCTGCCGCTAAATTTTTGAGATCTTCTGGGTGATCTAAGTTAGGAGCATCTTTGCCAGACTGATTGAGGACTTGCGCCAAAATACTGCCAGCCATGCGATTCTTGCCACGACCGAGATCGATCAGAATGAGTTCAGTATCGAAAGTTAAGCCAGCTTGATCTGTGAGTCTTAACTGTGGTGTAAGTGTTTTACGTACATCTTGCACTCCAGCAAACGCTGAAATGATTAAGGACACTGGTGCAACTACTTTCTTCTCGGCGCCACCCTCCTGCCAAGCCGTCGCCATTGATAAAGAGTCCTTACCAACCGGTATTGAAATACCGAGTGCAGGACATAACTCCATGCCCACCGCTTTTACTGAGTCATAGAGCTTTGCATCTTCACCAGCTGCGCCGCAAGCTGCCATCCAGTTAGCTGATAATTTGACGTCTTCTAAGCGACGGATATCAGCAGCCAAGAGATTGGTGATTGCTTCACCTGCTGCCATCCGTGCAGCTGCAGGAGCATTAATGACTGCTACAGGAGTACGTTCTCCCATACTCATTGCTTCACCACGATAACCCTGATAGTCCATCAGCGTTACTGCGCAGTCTGCTACGGGCACTTGCCAAGGCCCGACAAACTGATCGCGAGCATTTAATCCACCTACAGTTCTGTCGCCAATCGTAATTAAAAATGATTTGCTAGCCACCGTTGGTTGTTGCAGAACCCATGCTATGCAGTTCGCAAGATCAGTTTCGGTAACATTTAATTCGGTAAATTCTTGTTGGACACGCTGCACATTGCGATGCATGCGTGGAGGTTTACCAAGCAACACCTCCATAGGCATATCAATGGGCAGCGATTCATCAGAGCCTGACTCTTGTTTCGAATCACTCAGCTGCAATTGGCGCTCAGCCGTAGCCTCACCGACAACTGCAAATGGACAACGCTCACGCTCACACAAGGATTTAAATAACTCTAAATCCTTGGCATCGATTGCCAATACATAACGTTCTTGTGATTCATTGCACCAAATTTCAGCAGGGCTCATTCCACTTTCTTCCAGTGGAACGTTACGGAGTTTTAATTTAGCGCCTAAGCTTGCGCCATCAGCTAGTTCAGGAAATGCATTTGATAAGCCGCCAGCACCAACATCATGAATTGAAACGATGGGATTGTTTTCACCCATTGCACGGCACGCATTAATCACTTCTTGAGCACGACGCTCCATCTCTGGATTACCGCGTTGTACAGAATCAAAATCTAGATCAGCTGTATTAGTTCCAGTTGCAACCGAACTACCCGTGGCTCCGCCCATACCGATGCGCATACCTGGGCCACCAATTTGTATCAATAGATGCCCAGCTTGAATCGATTTCTTTTCCGTATGAATCGAATCAATACTACCAATCCCACCAGCAATCATGATGGGCTTGTGATAGCCGCGTCGAACACCACCTAAAGTTTGCTCAAATACGCGAAAGTAACCACCCAAAATTGGTCGACCAAATTCATTATTAAAGGCAGCGCCGCCAAGAGGACCTTCTGTCATGATTTGTAAAGGGGTGGCGATTCGATCGGGCTTGCCGTATTTTTCGGTTTCCCATGGCAAGTCAGTACCTGGAATGTTCAGGTTGGAGACTGAGAAGCCTGTTAAGCCTGCTTTAGGACGTCCCCCAATACCAGTGGCACCCTCATCTCGGATCTCGCCGCCGGCACCTGTAGAGGCACCTGGAAATGGTGCTATGGCAGTAGGATGGTTGTGTGTCTCGACCTTCATTAAGGTATGGACTAAACGGGTATCTTTTTCATAACGATGAGATTCACCTTGAGGAACCCAAGTTTCCGCCTCGCAACCCACCATCACCGCAGAGTTATCGGAATACGCAACGATAGTCCCCTCTGGTTGAAGCTGATGAGTGTTCCGAATCATGGCAAACAATGAACGCTCTTGATCATCGCCATCAATTGTCCAAGTGGAATTGAATATCTTGTGACGACAATGCTCGCTATTTGCTTGAGCAAACATCATGAGCTCTACATCACTAGGATTACGCTGGAGGCGGACAAAATTCTCAGTGAGGTAATCGATCTCATCATCAGATAACGCCAAACCTAAAACTTGATTAGCTTGATCCAACGCTGCCCGACCTTCGGTAAGCACAGGAATGCGACTCAATGGTCGGTCATCCAAGGTTTGGTAGAGCGCATTAGCCGCATCTGCTGATTCAATCACCGTTTCAGTCATACGGTCATGGATTGCAGTCAGAACAACTTGTTCTTGATCAGAACTTAAGGTCTTTTTACTCTTCCAAAAATACTCTACGCCACGCTCGATTCGTAACACGGGAATGCCACATTGCTGAGCAATGTCTGTCGCTTTACTAGCCCATGGCGAAACAGTACCAAAGCGAGGAATCGCAATTGCTGCCTGATCGTGGGTAGACCCCTTTCCAAACCAAGATTTACCCGGTTGGATTTTGGATATAAATGGTTCGCCGTAGGTAAGCAAACTCACTAAGACTGATTGAGTCTTCGGTGAAAGAGCACTTTCAGACCAAATGAAATGGAGATAACGCGCCTCAATAGACTCCAGCTCGATGCCTTGTGTGGCTAAAGTGGCTAAAAGTCGCTGCTGGCGGAACGGGGAAAGCGCATCAGCGCCAGGTAAACATTGGAAAAAAGACATCCCTAGATTATAAGGTTTTAGCTACAGTAATCGACCACCTTGAAGCTGCAGTTGGCGCTGGCACCTGCTGGCCAAGGCTGGGTCGTGAGTTACTAAAATCAGGGTCGAATGATTGGCTTCATTTAACTCAAAAAGGAGCTCAATAACTTGTTTTCCACTAGTCTCGTCTAGGCTACCCGTTGGCTCATCAGCAAAAAGGATGGCAGGTTGTGTAATAAAGGCTCTTGCCAAGGCAACACGCTGTTGCTCTCCACCGGAAAGTGTTTTGGGGAAAGACTTGAATCGCCCAGATAAACCTACACGCTCTAACCAATGTTCAGCAGCCAGTTTTGGGTCTGGCATTCCAGCAAGTTCTGCTGGAAGCATGACATTTTCTAGGGCTGTCAAATGCGTCAGTAATTGAAAGGACTGAAATACAAAACCAACTTGCTTTGCCCTTAATTGAGCACGACCGTCTTCATTCAGACTACTTAAGTCCTGCCCCATTAATGAAACGTTTCCAGAGCTAGGAAGATCAAGTCCCGCTAAAAGACTCAGTAAGGTGCTTTTACCAGAACCAGAGCTACCCGTAATTGCGACACTTTCGCCCCGCTCAATCGAAAAGGAAATGTCGTGCAAAATAGCTAAGACATCATCACTCGTGGTGACTACTTTACTGAGATGATGAGCATTCAGAACGCTCATTGCAGAAACCATGGTGAACAACCTTTATATGAAAGCGCATAAGCCTGAAGGCAATGTTTTAGATGAATCAAAATAATCGGTCGATCTTCACAAAAATAATGGGAACAGGCCTATTTTGCCTGTTAATTTCTGTTGTGACATTAGCTAAGGCAAATCCCACCATATTGCTTATGGGGGATAGCCTCTCGGCTGAATATGGACTACAAAGGGGTTCTGGCTGGGCCAAAATACTAGAACGCCAGCTTCAACAGCAAGGCAGCCAGTGGACCATCTATAACGCTAGCATCAGTGGTGAAACGAGCGCCGGGGGACTCAGTAGATTGCCCAAATTATTGGAGCAAGAAAAACCAGGCATTGTTTTCATAGAATTGGGTGCAAACGATGCCTTGCGCGGCTTATCAATCAAGCAAACTGAATCCAATCTTCGGAAAATGATTGAGCTGAGCAAAAAATCTGGTGCGCGGGTTTTATTGTTTGGCATGCAAATACCGCCAAATTACGGGCAAAGCTATGCAAAGCAATTCCAAGATCTCTACCCCCGTTTAGCCGCCCAAGAAAAAGTAGAGCTCATACCATTCTTTTTGACTGGGGTTGCCACACAAAGAGATTTATTTCAGGTGGACAATATTCACCCAAATGAAAATGCACAAATGCTGCTCTATAAAAACGTATGGGGCGCAATGGCCCCATATCAATCCTTACTCCGACAGCGCTAACGTACTAGCTACCTGCCCCTGTAGAGGGTGGCTTTAATGGATTAATCGTCTTAACCTTAGCAGTATCACGCCAATAGGCCATAAATCCTGCAAACTCAGATTGGGCTGCGAGGGCTTGTATTTGCTGAGCTTGTGCCTGATGAACTTTTGCATCAACTCCAGTCGGTTGACGAACTTGATCTACGCGATACAAAGTAGTACCTACCCCAGGTGTATTAACAGAAACATAGGCAGGCAATTGATCAGGATTTGCAGCCATCACATCGTCGAGTGCGGAGCCAACTAAGTTTGCTGGTTTATTACGTGAAACCCACATTGGACTTCCAAAACCTGTTGCACTCTTAGGATCTTTTTGCAGCTCTGTATAACGCTGTGCTGCAGCAGCAACGGCTAGCTTTTCTGCAGCGCGTTGACTAACCTGACGCTTTACCTCAGCAGCAACTTCTTTATACGGCAAAGTTTGTGCAGGATGAAAAATGACGACTCTTGCTGATACCAGCACACCTGGTGAAATTTGTACTGCTTCGATGTTGCGTTTATTTTTAACAGCCTCATCACCAAAGAGTGATTGCACAACTTTAGGATTGGCCAAGGGGTGATCTCTAGAAACGCCAGCTGCGCCAGAGCGAGTGACTCCCTTTTGGGTTTGAATTCCTAATTTGAGCTTATCGGCAGCAGGCTTAAGGCTATCTGCCTGATCATAGGTAAGGTTGGCAAATTGATCAGCCTTTTCGCTGAATACTTTGGCATCTTCTTTTGGATCTGCTCTCAGAACAATATATTCGACATCTATATATTCAGGGCTCTCGAAGAGTTTGGTATTGGCGTTATAAAAGGCCTGCAATTCTTCTGAAGTTGGATTCACTTTAGATAAATAGTTTTTAGCATCGAAACTGAGTGATTGCACTTGACGCTCAGTTTCATAGAGCGTTGAAATCATTTCAGATAACTTCGGGCTTGGAAGCTCAGTGCGCGCAACGGAATTGACTAGTTGGCCAATCTTGATATCAAAAGCTTGGCTGGCATAAAACTGCTCTTCGTTTAAACCATTGCTAGCCAAGAGCTGCTTGAAGCGCGCATCATCAAAACTGCCGTCAGGTTTATACAATGCCCGAATTTGTGGAATATTCTGCAAGCTCTTTACCAAAGGCTCCTTACCAACCTGCAGGCGCAAGTAATTCACAGCAAACCCCAGAATACGTTGTTGCAATAACTCGTTGAGGATTGCCTGGCGAAATTGTAGGCTTTGGGCTATTTGCGGATTGCCACCAACACGTTCTGCCTGCCGTTTGGCAGCGTTGTCAACTTCTTGCGCAGTGATCGGCCTGCCATCGACTTTGACTAAATCGGTTTCTTTATCCATAAAACTGGAATAACTAGAGATTCCGAATAAAGCAAATGATGGAACGATAAACAGCATCAATACGAGCTGCAAAAGCTTTTGGTGCTTACGGACAATATCAAACATGAATGAGTTCGCTAGTAATAAATATCAACAATGTGAGTGTACTAGGCGGCAGGATCTAAGGACTTGAACGCCTTGAAACAGGCAAAAGAAGCGTAAATATTTGGTGGGCGCTGACGGGCTCGAACCGCCGACATTCTGCGTGTAAGGCAGACGCTCTACCAACTGAGCTAAGCGCCCCAAAATATTACAGCTGAGATTGTAACCTAAACACCCGAAACATGAGGGTTTTCAACCGAATCGCACCTGATGAAAAAGATTCAATCGATGAAAAAGCCCTCTAATTTCAGTGCTTGAGAACCTCTGTAGAAGACGCCTTATCTTTAAGCTGACTCGCCTCAGAAGCCTTTTTAGCAAGCTCTTCTGGTGTAGGTTCAGGCAAAGCTTGCGGCATTCTTTCTAAAGCAAGTTCAAGAACTTTATCGATCCAGCGAACAGGAATAATTTCAATTGCGTTCTTCACATTATCCGGAATATCAATTAAATCTTTCACATTCTCTTCGGGAATTAAGGCAAGCTTGATACCGCCACGGTGAGCAGCTAAGAGCTTTTCTTTAAGACCTCCGATTGGCAACACTTCACCACGCAGAGTAATTTCGCCGGTCATTGCCACATCAGAACGAATAGGAATACCAGTAAATACAGAGACTAGCGCAGTAGTAATGGCGATACCGGCAGAAGGTCCATCTTTGGGCGTTGCCCCATCTGGGAAGTGAATATGAATATCCTTCTTCTCAAATGCCTCATCAGTAATGCCAAGACGTTGTGATCTAGAGCGAACCACAGTACGCGCGGCCTCAACCGATTCTTTCATGACATCGCCAATAGAGCCAGTACGAGTAATCACGCCTTTACCTGGCATGACTGCCGCTTCGATGGTAAGAAGGTCTCCACCTACTTCAGTCCAGGCCAACCAGTCACTTGACCAATTTGATTTTCTTTGGCAGCTAAACCAAAATCATACATACGAACTGACAAGAACTTATCCAGATTATCAGCATTCACGACTAAGGGCGCAGACTCTTTCTTCAACAAAAGTAATTTGACAACCTTACGGCAAATCTTACTAATTTCTCTTTCTAAAGAGCGCACGCCTGCTTCACGTGTGTAATAGCGAATCATGTTGCGCACAGCATCTTCTTCAATCTTTAATT
>Ga0136644_10001815_pt1 | contig 16707 bp, 12 predicted proteins | sample C_130820_EF_Meta_FD_94780 | JGI IMG/M metagenome (GOLD analysis project Ga0136644, IMG submission 94780) | Freshwater microbial communities from Lake Croche, Canada to study carbon cycling - C_130820_EF_MetaG (v2) (version 2) | ecosystem: Environmental > Aquatic > Freshwater > Lake | place... | reverse complement strand
TTTGAAAATTATCGCGCTTTATATGCCGCAGCTGATAATGGGTTATTTGTTTACCTTTCTGGAACAGGAACTTTATTTACAACAAATGTTTTAAATACCACTTATAATCAAAACAGTAGTAAATTTAGTTACGTGAAATGGTTAGGAGATGATCCCAACGATAGCAGTAATAAACCAGAGCTTGTAGTTTGGGCTGATAGCTATGGAATATATTTATCTAATTCTTCACAATTAGTTACCACTGTCACTACGTCAACTACATCAAGAACCACAAAGACGACATATTATGAGGCTCTAACCCAAAATCTTTCACAAATTACCGTGGCGTGTGCTTCAAATACAAATCCCTATACCCAAACAAGTGGAAATATTGATATTACTAAGCCAATTTCAAATATAAACGGATATAATTTAGTTAATAATGACTATGTATTTCTAAAAAACCAAGATGATACCACTCAAAATGGTGTATACGTATATAATAGCTCTAGTGGCCTTCTTTATTATGCAAAAACTATTTCTGGAAAAAGAATTTTAGTTTTGCATGGAGAACAAGCAAACACCGAATGGATAGAGCTTGTATCTGACCCAGGAAATCCTAATCAAAGGTTATTTGCCTTGTTTTATGCCAATCTATTGTCCTATGCGCTCCAAAACACTTTGGATGGATCAGATTATGTTGTAAGTGTGACAAAAGATGTATCAAACGGGCCTCTTTCTGATACCACTTCTCAAAGTTATTACAATTCATTTTTTGTGGCTACAACATCTAGGATTTTTAGAGTTCTTTGTTACTCAGATCAAAGCATAATGCCTGTAGTGATCCCGATTGTATGGAATACTTCAAAATATGGTGTGATTTCTAGTATAAGACATTATTCAAGTTTAGCTGATATTGTAAATGGAACTCTTGTAGTATTTACATCAAATGGAATTTTTAGATCTTCTGCTGAAGTGTTCAATCAAGGGCTCGAAAGCTATCAAAGATTTATTAACACAATTACAACAGCTCAAGAACAAGCAAATCTATCTGTTTATGATGAATACACAGGTAACCAATATACAGGAAAAATTACTTTAATATCTGGTCCCTATATCTCAAATGGCACTCCAACGGATGGATTTTATCCAAACTCTGCGTTTTTTGCTGGATCATCAGGCACAGGATTAACAATTGATATTACTATATCGGGAGGAATAGTATCCGCTTATGCCATAAACAATGCTGGTAGAAAATATTCCACTGATGTTTTGAATGGTTATTGTAATTTAGGATCTTGTTATGTTTATTTTCAAAAAGCAGTGACTGAAGGTGTGTTCTCTTTGGATTTGAATTCGCAAGCTGTTACTTATTCAAAATCTTTAAATCCATCAAGACTTTTATATGAGGTGGATTTCAGCAACTACTATGTAGAACCATGGGTGGGATATCCATTAATCATAGCGCAGGTGAATGGAGTATATGGTTCACAGTATCCATTCTCTTATGATTCCAGCGCTGGTTTAATTAAGTTTACAAAATCACTTAATTCCACTGACAAAGTGACAATTAGTTTAACTAATATTGGGCAATATATCTCAAATGCTGGCAACACCCCGCATGGTGAAGTTTTCAATATCATTACAGCACAGCCAAATCCAGCAGCTGTTTTGGCTTCTACATATGACCCAACTACAGCAAAAGACACCGTGCTACCGATAGATCATTTTGATAATACATTATGGAGCAGTGATACAACAATAGTCAAAATTATTGGGCTGCGTGCGTCTTCATCAAACCCGAATATTCAACAGCAATACACAGAGCTTATTCAAGTTAGTGTGGCTTATAAAGCAGGCAAAGTTTATATTATTCCTCCATTGCCTTCAACATTACCACTTACATCTGGATCAAAGGTTTATATTGGTCAGCTCTACAATGATGTGCTTGGAATTGAAGATAAAATTACTCTTGGAATGACTCAAACGCTAACCTATCACATGGATTCGGTAAGTCACGCCAATGTATATAATCTTTATAATGCTCTTACAAATATAAGCTCTAGCTTAATTTCTTTCCCAGTTATTCCTGGGGAGAATCTATCTGGGGTGGACCGTGGTCTAAAAAACACAATTGCGATTTCAAACCTATCAAGTTTTGACCCTTCTGCGACATTCACGGGCTATACCTTTGGTGTAGACCCGTCTTCTTATGATGTGGCTGCGGCACCATCAACAATAAATTTAATTTTAGATTTTCAGTATGGTAATAATCCACTCTTTGCTACAGATAAAGGCATATGGAGCTATATTCGATCTTCCTCCACATGGAATAGAGTGGATACTATCAATAATTCCAAATTTGTTTATTTTGCAAATAAAGCACTCACAGACTCCTTGGGAAATTCATACATTTATGCGGGGACGGATCTAGGTTTATTCTATCAATCAGGTGGAGTATATGTCCAGAATTCACTTTTTGTAGAGCCTGTAATATCAATTAATATGGGCGAATGGTTCGTTAATAATAGCGGAAGCTCAACGGTCAAAAAAAGATATGAAGCTTATGGAAAACAAGATGGGCTATCTTTTGTGCTCAGGACCACAAATGCAACAACAGGTGCAACCAGCTTATCAAGTGATTTTTTTGAAGGTTATAAAATCTACGATATTTATTATGATACTTTTTATAGATATGATGAAAATAACAATAGAACAGAGCATCCAGCAATTTATCTAGCAACAGATTATAGTGTCTGGGCTTTCACCACTGACAAAAGCAGCAATTCACCCAATCTTGTGTCACCTCACACTCTTCTATATGGAAGAGAGATGTTTGGCAACAATATTATACTCAACATAAATAAGCTAAACGCTTCACTGCCTGGTCTACCTGCTAAAGTTTTTAAAATACAACCCGTACCTAGTGGAGGCAAAAACACATGGCTTATAATACTCACTTCTAATGGTGTATATCAAGTGATTAACTGGAAGCAATGTGATGTCGCGGACCCGGCGGGTTTGGTTTTTTATCCACAAAATAAATCAAACAATCTCCATTTAGTCGGAAGACAATGCTATTGCATTACAAAGAAAATAAATGATTCAATTAATGCCACATGGTTTGTTGGAACTGATTCAGGGGTATATCGCTCAATAGATAGATGTGGATCTTTTACAAAGACCTCAAAATTCGCGGGGCAAGATTTATCAGTTTCAGACATGAAGTATTTCACTAATTCTACAACTAATTATTTGGTTGCAGCAACAAATATTGGGTTGTGGGTTACATTAAACGACGGAGACACTTGGTATAGTATAAAAGATGCGGCAAACATTAATGATGTCAATGTTGAAATATTGTCCAACCCCACTTACGGAATACCTCTAGATCTTACTCCAAGACAATCATTCCAGTCAATTTCGACAGGGACAATCGATAAAGTTTTTATTTACTTAAATCCTCAGAATTTACCAAACTCAACAATAGTATCTGCTTTTATATCGAATGGTGTAGCTGTCACACAATCATACACGTCATTGTCGCTTTCATCGGAGAGCTTCCCGTCGATGTATGGGTTTCAGTTCACAAATTGCCCTGTTTCAAGTAATCAGACATATTATTTGGGAATCACCACAGATGGAAGCTCACAATCTTCATATGTGACTTGGGGTTTATCCAATCGGTATAACCCTTATGCAAATGGAGAAGCACAAACTGAAAATGGGGCTTTGACCGGAAAAGACTTTTTCTTTAGAATTAATGTATCCACTCCAGCTCAAATTACAGAAATAGTTGAGCCTGTGGGCTATTACAACTCAAGTAGTGTAATCGGTTTTGCCTCTGGAACATTGTACGGTGCTTCAATTTCTTCTAATGGTAGCTTAATCTCTAATGTCGGTGTTATATGTAGTGTGCTTTTTGATGATTCGAAGTCTATGGAAATTAACGACACAGGGATCATTACACAATCTGGCATATCTAGCGACTACGTTACCCAGGCCGTTATTAATGTTTTGGTAAATTAACAGGTTTTTGCACCAAAAATTACTAAAATTGAATTGAAGAGCGCTTTATAATGTCTATTTCAACAAGTAATCTATATGGAAGATTGGCCAATTCTGGCGGCAATTCAAAACTTTTAATTTCATTATATAGCTTTGATCAATTTATAACAAATTTACTTTCTAATTCATCCTCCGGCAACTTCACAAGCTCTAATTGTTTCAGCACCACTAGCAATAATAATATAGTGTTTACAAATAATACTGCATTGCTTTTAAACACGGTGGCTACGATTAATAACACTGGCAGGCAATCTCGATTATATGATGCTATGCTGCTTGTTTCAAGGCTTCAATTTCCTTCAGTTGTTCAAAATTTCTATTCTCAAAATATTAATTTAATTGATTCAAATTTTATTAATGTTCCTTCGGTAATCAGTAAATATCAAAAAGACTATGAGCAATATTTATCTTTAATATTAATTTCTACTCCCACTCTAAATAAATACAAAATTGTTTACCAGCAAAACACAAATCCATTTATTTATTCAATCGGCAGCTATGCATACGGATTAGTTGTTTATTCTGATAATTCTTCTGTAAAAATTAATCCTAATAATTACACATCGGGTTTTTACACTGATACTTCAGGAAAAACTCCAGTAAATTATATTCTGAGTAAAGATTGGATTTTCGATACTGTTATAAATGGGTTGTCCACATCTTTTAGCGATTGCCAAAACTCAGCTTTAGGATTATCCTTTTCTCTTAAACAATACTCACAGAGTTTTAAACCACTTATCATCGTAACAAGTGATGGTACAGATAATTCTAAAGCTACAGCGCAAGGTGTGAGCAGTAGCTTAAGGGTAGCCTGGGGGCCAAATGGCGGACAGGTTTTAATTGTTAGCCCAAGCAGTTCAGGAAATGAAAATGGCCTTAGAACAATGGTAGATGGAATCAATTCTAAGCTCTATAAATATAACACCTATCCAGAGTTGGATTTAAGAAATGTTCTTGTTGAGCAGGATACAATGAACTTATTTAGTTCATACTGGGAAAGAGATTATGATTTTGATTCTTTGAAATTTATCAGCTATATTTATGCATCTTTTTCAACACCTGGCAATTCTACAGCAAAGGTAAGTTTTGTATGGTCAAAAGATAGAATAAATTTTAGTAATAGAATATTTTTAAGTAATTCCCAAAAATACTATCTAAACCAAAAGGTGATAGCAATTTATTACCGAGTAGATTTTACAGAAGATAACAACGGGCAAAGATTGCTGCCTTCCGTCGATAGCTTGTATCATGTAACAGTTGTTCCATTTACCCAAACATTTCTTTCATATCCGCAAAATATAAACGGGCAAATGTTTCAGACTCTGGCTACAGCATCTTTTACAAACAATAGTCTCGTAGATATTACCCCAATTGCGGGTAGAACAAACACCACTAATATTGCTTACTATGAATCTGTGCAATTAAATAGAAATTCTGCTTTAACAAATAGACAACAGTCTTTTAGAATAACACCTGCCTATACAGTATCTGGCTTACTTTTGGTTCCAGCAGCTTCATATAATGGAACTATAAATTATAAACAGTTTTACATAGCAGATAACAATAATATTGTTTACACTTGGGATACATCTGATATTTTTACTTTATATTTATTTGGAAACAAAGTATTGCCGCCATACAATGTCGATCCAGCTAGCGGTATAATTTCATTCACTTTTGCTTTAGACAACATCATTCCTAGCACTGGATTACCACAATATAAATCTTATTCAGCAATAATACAATATTCAGAAAAAAGAAAAAATATAATTGGAGAACCCACAACAACATATGATTACAAAACATATTACCTCAGATATGGAAGAATACCACCAGATGCTTATATTGTTGTACTAATTAATCAAGTTATTTTTCGCGGACAATATATCATTGACTATTACGAAGGGGCGATCACATTTTCTTCATCGCTTGAGCCTTCAGATTTTGTTTCAGTTTTTGTAAAATTTGCAAATTCTTTCCGCGCCGGTCTGCAAGTTGATAGCTATTCAAACGATGCGATAAATTTACAAGCATTCAATTTCACTTATACGAGTTTGCCCGATCAACCAACATACGTAAATTCTTACAATTACACAAGGCCGTATTTATCTGGTTTGCCCGCTATAAATCCCACTACAGCTAGAGTAAATGATTTGTACCAAATATCTTATAATTACAGAGATGACGGCAATGCTTCAGAAAGCGGTTCTAATATTTGGTGGTGGAGGAAGCGCACAGGTGTAGAATATGTAGTATATAATCCTAATGCAAATTTAACTGTCACAAATGGGACTTTACCAAATGGTTTAACTACCGTGAATGTCACAGGTGTTGCCAATACAAATGCATATCCATTTATTTTGTCTTTAACAATTAATTCAATTGGATTAAATACAAATGTCGTGGGTGCATATATTGTGGATAGAGGGGCTAATTATATAGGTGTGAATACCTCTGTGTCTAATTCTGTTATAATTACAGGCGGCACCACAATATCTGGAATTAGCGGTATAGTATCAGCTTACACAATCACTCCTCCTCTTTTGACAGATTATGTTACGGCAGATTATTTTGTCAGAATAAATCCCAATAATGGTGTGCAATATTCCAACTCTGTCTATGGGTACCCAACATCCGCAAGTCTAACTAGTTTTCCTAATTATGATGGTAAAATATCAGAATCCGCAATTGATGTAGGATCTAGAATATTATTTGATGCAAGAGATCAATGGTTTGTTTCGGTGCAACCAAATAACAGCTTTGCTTCAGGTGACACTTCAAATTCGAATATTACAACAATCAACCTAAATTTCGCACCGTCTATATCCTCCGCTTTAATTACCCCTTCCACTTCAGTGTACACAGGTGTATCCACCGCATTCTCAGTAAGTGCGGCTTCCGATCTAACTATAAACTATTATTACAATCAGGGTGGGTACCAGTCAAGCTTTGTTTTTCAAAGCCCTCAAAATAATAATGCATTTAATTACACAAAATACACCTGGTACAAGCTTACATCTACTGGCGGTGAACTAATATCCACTTTATCAACATTATCTAGTGGAATAATCGTATTAAATGATCAAATCTATTGCAACCTTACTCCTGGTGTACTTAACGCAGATGGGTCTATAGGATATGGTAATGTTGTAAGCACAGATATATACAATGTGGCAACATAATATCTTTTCAGGAAACAATTATCAGAAATAGTAATATTTAATTATGTTTGAAATAATTGGTAAAAAAGTAAACACAAAAGAATATTTAAATTCTTATGCAAACAGCATGCAGTGGACTCCAACTGCCGCTGTATTACACAACACGGGTTCACCCACTTTGGCTCAAAGACCAAATGGATTTACTGAAACACATATGGCAAATTTACAGGGGTACTATTCAGGAATGGGCTGGTCAGGTGGTCCACATTTCTTTGTAGATCAGAATGGAGTATGGGCTTTTAATCCAATCAATAAGAAAGGTGTACATTCTCCATCTTGGAATAATACAGCCATCGGCGTGGAAATGCTGGGCGATTATGCATCAGAAAGTTTCACTACAGGAAATGGAGAAAAGGTAAAACAAAATTCCATTAATTTGATGGCAGACATCTACATGTATTTTGGCTTTGACCCTTCAACAATGAAAATTCATAAAGAAGATCCCAAAACCACGCATGATTGCCCCGGTAAGAATGTAATCAAATCAGATTTTGTTAAAAGTTTTTCTGAAAAAATGAATCAACAAAGCAAGATTGTTATCTACAGAAAAGGACAAGGACATGAACCAGCTGGCGTAATCACTGGATTTTTTAGAAACGGAAGCAATTATGCTCAAGTACCAGAATTGCAAAAGATTGTTGGATTTAATAATGGGCTCACCGGCGAGCAAAAAGTGGCAGATGTTCTCACAACAAGATATACATATTCATGGGATTCAAAAAATATGAAACTCTATTGTGTTGAAGTGTAAATTTGTACAATCAATAACATGGATAAAGCACTAACACCATCTGAATATAGAGAGTATATTGATTTAAAAAATACTACAATTAACCTGAAAGCGCAAAGATCTGATCTTTTAGATGCTTTGTATGAAATTAAAAAGAGAACTACATTTCTTGAAAATGAATATGATAAGCTTCAAGATGAAATTGACCAAAAAACAGATGAATTCAATATTATGCTTGAGCAGGTAGCAGAAAAGTACAACCTTGATCAAGGTGTGTACAATTTTGCTGACACAGAACCGCATTCAATTACATTAGCTAATTAATCTTTTTAACACTAAATCAGCCACATCATTAGCGCTAAGGTTTTCCTTAGCGCTTTCTGCAATTATATTTATTATATTTTGAATGCTAAAACTAAAATAGTCAGGCAGTCGGGGATCTTCATAAATATCATTACGTATTTCTTTTAAATTTGACCGGAGCCATTCAATTTCTTTTCTCGCTAATTCTTTTTCATATGTTTTTGTAATTCTTCCAGTTTTGTATCTGAAGTAATTTAATAGTTTTCCACTATTATAGAAATTTAAAAAATCCTCCGAACTTAAGAAATTATATAAAGGGCTGAAAACATCTCTTGAAATTTTTCGCGGTTTTTCACCCTTTGCTTGATTTTCTTTTAAACTAGCGTAAGCATTACTGATCTCTTTAAAAATATCCGCACCTTCTGGATTAATATCAGGATGGTATTGAAGCGCCAATTCTCTGTATCTTTTTTGTAGCTCGTCTGGTGTGGCTGTATATGGCAAACCTAATACTTCGTAAGGATCTTGCATCGCTAATTTAAGAAGGAAATCAGATTGTGTATATTTTCCCGCTTTATCTAATTCATCTAAATATTTCCACACAATATTTCAATTACGCAGATTATGCGAAATATCCTCAGATTGTGTTTGGGTTCATTGGGAATTAAATCCAAAATCTATTATTATTCATTTTTGAATAGAAAATTTTGTGTGCATATTTTGGTAGTGACAGAGATGTTCTCAATCTACAGTTTTAGTCGTTAAACTATGCCGACGCCTTTCATAAAGTTAAACAATTCATGTGCTTTGTTTGCTAAAGCTAATTCAGCACCAGGCCCTTCATCCCGAGAACAAATAGTTTTTTCATTATAGTTCAAGTCAAAATAACGATCATATGAACCTGAATAAAACTTGGCCCCAATCTTAAAACCAGGGGGAAGATTTTTAATTAAAGCTTTGCTTAACATCTCTTGAGCAGTGGATTCCTCTATTTTCAGTTGGTTTAAAGTGCGGTTGCAATCTGAAATTTTATTTTGAATTTCTTTCAAGTTGTTTTCAGCTTCTTGTATCGTCATATATTATATATTACGTGAAAAAATCGGAGTTTATTTAAATTAACCCGATTGAGTGTCATAGATAATTTAAATTGTATTTGTTAATTTATAAATTTTCTAATTCACTATGGATTTTTTTAATTATTAGATCTAAATCAGAATGTGACAATTGCTTTTTTGGACTATTAAATTCCAACCTCAAAACATATTGAATTTTTCCTTTTGGAACATAAGACTTGTCATCGCCGCTCATTTCTATCAGTTTGATCGATTCTAAATTAATATCCATAATAAATATTATAAAGTAAATTGGTCTCCACGGCAAGAATTGAACTTACATCTATCGCTTATCAGGCGATTGCACTAGCCATTGTGCTACGCGGAGAAAATTTGGTTCCGAGTCAGTGATTTGAACACCGCCTCTGTTTCCTTGAAAACACATTCCTCAAGAATCAGGTGTGTTGCCATTTACGCTAAGCCGAAGTTAAAATTGGTTTCCGGTCATGGATTCGAACCACGACTATCTCGTTCTCTCCATGCTCCTTAAAGCACAGAAAAGCGAGGAGTCCTGCCATTAGACGAACCGGAAATAAAACAAAACGGATGATTCAGGGCACGATCCCGATGCCTTTTACAGCACAAAATGTTTTCGAAACATTTCCAGCATACCACACTGGTTAATCATCCATAAACTGGAGGAACATAATAGAATCGAACTATCAACCTTTCGGTTGGTCAGAGTTTCCAACTCTGTTGCCTCACCATCGGCACTATGCTCCACAAAATCTAATCCTTCTTAACACAATTGGGAACTTTCTTTCCACCTTTCTCTTTCATTCCAATTTGTTCATAACCTGTCCAACACGATTCTTCTCTAACCATATCTTTATCTTCTTTATCGCCTTCTAGGTTTTCTTTTGTGTTAGATTGTTTAAGGAATTTAGATAAATTAAAAGATGCAGAAGACATTTTTTTGATTTCTTGTAAAAGGTTCCATTCTCCAAACCCATTGTGTTCAGTATTTTGCTCATCTATAAATCTCCAAGCATTTATTTGCGCTCTAGTTCTCATCTTGATTTCATTAATTATTTTTGGTGTTGGAGTGCCCTTTATATCAACAGCACACTCTCTTATTTTCCTGTCTTCTCCGTAAGGAGAAGACGCTTCATAACAAGAGCATCTTACTAAATTTTTTGCACTTGGGAGCCCTGTAACTAAAAAATCAAATAATTCTTTTTTTGGTTGACCCAATCCCAAAATTTCGTGAATTTGATTATTAAGCATTGAATGCGAATGCAAACCTTGTCTAGGCTGCAGCCACTCTTGTCCAACCATTATTGGATGATCATGCACTAAAAATGGCGTAGTGTTTGTAAGCAGCGCATTTTCAATTTCTTTTTCACTCAGTGGATTTTCTTTTGTGTTAGATTGTTTAAGAAATTTTTGAAGATTAAATTTCATAATATTAGATTGTGTGTGGAATATTTGATTCCCTTTTTGCAATCAGATCCCGGAATTATTATTTCACCATCGTTCATCCAGTGAACAGATCCATGATAAAATGCGAGGTTTTCCACATCATAATCTGCGCGGTTCCTTGGCTTGGAAACAAGATTGTGTATTTGAGATAATTCCGAAGAATCAAATAAATTAAACTGTTATTGAGAATACCTATACCACACAAAAGTTGATTACGAGAAATTATATAAAACCTAGTGTTTTAATCAGCCATCTCTTCAACGTATTTAATGGCCAATTCGTTAACAAATGCTTGGTATCGCCAAAGAATTCTTGCCTCAATATCTTCAAAACTCACATAAGCCGCTCTATACTTATCGCCCCTAAAAGTATTTTCGTCCAACAGTACAATCTTGCAATGAGGATCGGAAGAGGCGTTTACTGTAAACCCCTCATTTTGTGATAAATGAGTTGACAAGTCTTTACAGATTTTACTTGTGATTGTGTTGGGGGAGTTATTGATTATGTTGATTGTGTATCGTGATCTTAATTTTGCTTCACCTGAATTAAACCAACTACCGCCCATGATTAAGGGAATTTCTATCATATAGATTATATACGTTTCGGGGAGCAGAGAAATCGAATCCCACACCCATTGGGTGCCAGAAGTTTAGCAAACTTTGCTTAACACCAGTTAAGATTACTCCCCAAGAGTTGGAGGCCAAATAGAGAATCAAACTCTACTCTGAGGTTTACAAAACCCCTGCATCGTCACAATGCTTTATGGCCATAAATGGAGACTCGTCTGGGTAACGCTCCCAGCTACGACGGTTTAACAGACCGCGGCAATCACTTGACATGCCAACGAGCCAAATCTTTGGTGGCTCCTTGGGAATTCGCATCCCACCCTTCTGTGCTTCAAACAGACGTGCCTCTACTTACACCTAAGAGCCAAATTTTGGCGGGATAGCGGACTCGAACCGCTTTCTCTAGATTGGAAATCTAGGGCACAACCCATATACCAATCCCGCATTCTCAACACTATTCTCTTTTCAATGTACACAATCTGTTTCCAGATTGTTAAAAAAAAATCCCTGAAACTTTTCATTTCAGGGATTTGGTAAACTTTTCGTTTTGAAAACTAGTGGGTCTACCCTACCCCTTGTGAGGTAAAGCAAATACTTCCTGTATTTTGATTCCACATAGATTTCATCATGTTATTATCCTTATTATATTTATACGCCATAATTCCCTGTTTTGTTACAGATTTTGTATTTTATTTTGGGGATTCCAGCGGGGCTTGAACCCGCATGATCTCGGGTCACAGCCGAGCGCGTCTACCTATATCGACATAGATTGTTTGGTGGACGTGGAAAGATTTGAACTTTCACGGGATTTCTCCCATAGCGATCTCAACGCTACGCGGCTTCCATTACGCCACACGCCCATACATTTTGGTGGGAAGTAAGAGAATCGAACTCTTCCGGCTTTTACACGCTTGGGTTACAGCCAAGCCCTCATCCATAAAGGTCTACCTTCCCGTAAAATCGAATGCCTGTGTGCTGCCGCTCTTAAAAACTTACACAATTCTGAACATTTGTCCTTAATTGATGTTTTATTCCTGCTTCTGCGACGATAGTTTCGTTGCTGGCAAGGCCAGCAACCAGAGCTTTCATCTCCACAGGCGTTGATTCCCCGAGAGCTTCGGGTATATATCTTCTCATTTCTTTCAGATTGATAGAGGCGTTTAAGTCTCTATCAATCTGAAAGCCACAATCTGAACAATTGTATATACGATCAGATAGTTTGAGATCATTTTTCTTGCATCCACAATTAGAACAAATTTTACTACTTGGGAAGAATCTGTCAACAAATGTTAACATACATCCATACCAAGGACATTTATATTCTAATTGTCTTCTAAGTTCATAAAATCCGCAATCTGCGATAGCAGATGCTAATTTATGATTTTTCATCATTCCAGATACATTTAAATCTTCCAACACAATCTCACCGTGGTTCTTAGCGAGATAAGATGTTATCTGATGAATTGCGTTTTTGCGAATATTCGCAATTCGGTAATGTATCTTTTGTAATTTTTGTTTTTGTTTGGTTCTATTATTAGAACCTTTTTGTTTTTTAGAAAAACTTCTTTGTGTTCTAGTTAATTTCTTTTTATTCTTTCTATATGCTTTAGGATTTTCAAAAATCGTTCCGTCAGATAAAGTGGCTAATGTTTTTATTCCTAAATCCACACCTACACAATCTAATTTTTTATCTGTTATTTCTGGTTTGTAGTTCACTTTATAACTAATAAACCATCTTCCTGCTCTTTCAGATATTGTAATATTTGCTGTTCCAGATTCACCTTTAAGAATTTCAGGAAGAAGTTCATGAGTTCTTGTCCAACCTAGAATAGGTAGTTTAATTTTATTTCCTTGTATTTGAATTTTACCTTCAAGATAGAAAGAATTGTGTATTCCTTTCTTTTTCTTTTTTGGTTGTTTGGATATTTTCTTGAAACATCGTTTCCAAGATGTTTCAAGGTTTCTTAAAGCTTGCTGAGGAGCGTATTTGCTCACTTCATAATACCAAGGATTTTCCTTCTTAACTTCTGCCACGAGTCGTTTGTGTAGAGTAATTGCAGATGGTAACAGTTCTTTGTTTTCCAATGCTTCTTGGGTTTGTTCCAAACCCCAATTCCAGGCGTGTCTTGCCACGCCCGCATGTTTTTTACATTTTGTAATTTCCTTATTATTAAGAATTAGTTCAGTTTTGAAGGATTTCATTGGAATCTATAATTTATTCTAAATTTTGCCCGCAAAAACCTTCGCTTTATAAAGGATTGTGTCACTTAATTGTTAAAATTTATGTTTTGTTTAAAATGTTCAGATTTGTTCAGATTTTAAAGAACAGTTACTTTCCCTTCGGAAACCTCAGAGGCGTTTTGTATTTTAGTTAATGATCTGAATCAGATTTGGTTTATATCAAATCGCCATCTCAAAGTGTCGCGACAATAACACAACAAAATTCATCGGCTGATCAAAGGTCGTCCTTCGTTGATCACTTACGGGTCACCACTTTTTTCGGAGAGTTTGAGAAACCTTGGTGCCACCACTTTAAAAAATTCTATATTAAGTTTTCAATGTACTGCAAAAATAAAAAAATCCCTCGAAGTTTTTTCTTCAAGGGATTTCATAGGTCTACTTTTATAATAACTCTACTACGTCCCCGAACCAGGGGCGAGCACTGCCCGATAGCCAAGATGTAAGCCGCGCAAATTTAGCGAAGCTGTATCTTTATTTAATGGTGATCGTTGGCTATTTGTCATTTTAGTTTTACCTATGATTGTTATACAATACACTATACAGAATCTCCTTTAGAAAAGTTTCATTTTTTGAAAAAACTGTTATTTTTTCTTTACGTTTAATTATACTCAGATTTTGTGAAAGTGGGAAAATTTTAAAGAAACCTGCAAGAATTCCCCATCCGCTTGTCGGTGGGGATGAATTGCAGGAATTAGAAAATATATAAACTATTTTTCTAAAATATGCAGGTGATAGTAAATATTATTTGTAAAAGAACAATATGCTAAAGGCATATAAGTTTTTGATAAAACCTACAAAGGAGCAAAGTGAGATGTTTGAAAAACATTTTGGTGCTGCTAGGTTTGTCTATAACTGGGGATTAGAACAAAAAACGAAATCTTATCAAGAGGGGAAGAAAACATTAACTTTCCTTGGATTAGGGCCAGAACTTGTTAAACTTAAAAAAGAAAATATCTGGATGAAAGAAGTTAATAGCCAATCACTATTGGCTTCTCTAAAGAATTTAGACAATGCCTACACTAGATTCTTTCGAGAAAAGAAAGGATTTCCTAAATTTAAATCAAAATACAATCCAAAACAATCCTTCCAATGCCCTCAACATTGTACTGTAGATTTTGAAAAAGGATTGCTAAATATCCCTAAAGTTAAAAATATCAAAACTGTATTCCACAGACAATTTGAAGGAGATATCAAAACTGTAACGATTTCTAAAGTGCCTTCTGGTAAATATTATGTTTCAATTCTAGTGGAAGATGGAAAGTCTTTACCAATTAAACCCAAACTTGACAGAAACGATGCAATAGGCATTGACATGGGATTGAAAGATTTTGTAGTTACTTCAGATGGAGATAAGATTGCTAATCCGAAATATCTCAGAAAATCCGAAGAACGACTTGCAAGAAGGCAAAGAAAATTAAGTAAGAAAAAGAAAGGGAGTAATAATAGAAATAAACAACGTAAAAAAGTAGCGAAGCTACATGAAAAAATAGCTAATCAAAGAAAGGACTTTCTGCATAAAGTATCTCATCAAATAGTTCACAAGAACCACGGAACGATTTGTGTTGAGGATTTGTGTGTTAAAGGAATGGTCAAAAATCATAAATTGGCTAAATCAATATCTGATGCAGGATGGGGGGTGCTCTATACTTTTTTGAAATATAAATCAGAATGGTATGGCAAGAACTTCCTTGATATTGGACAATTTGAACCATCGTCAAAGATGTGTTCAGTTTGTGGTAATATCAAATCAGATTTGACATTATCTGATAGAGAATGGATATGTTCTAAATGTGAAACAAAACACGATAGAGATATCAATGCTTCAATTAATATTCGGAACATGGCATTCACTAATCAGAATTTGGTAAGATGTATAGGGCTGGAACAGCCCGAATCAACGCCTGTGGAGAAGAAAGCTCTGGTTAGAAATAATGAAACTATCTTCTGCGAAGCAGGAAGCCTCACCCCTAGTGGGTGAGGTAGTTCACAAAACACGATCCACAGACACAATCCGACCTCCAGCGGATGTCACCAATGCTGTTTGAATGTCTCCGTGGTTTATGCTCATTTTTCCAGATTGATCAATTCGAACATTACATCTATCCATCTCAATTACGCTGTCTGCTTCTTTTTCTTCGTGTGTTGACGAGAATATATTTCTAATTGTTACTCTTTGCATAGGATTTGGAAGTGGATCATCTGACACTCCAAATCCTTTTTCGCATGCGTCGTAATATTTTGACAAATCATACATATCTAGGACAGACGAAGTGACAAATTTTATTTTTTCCAACATGTTAGCTAATTCTTGCCACTCGATAAGGCTTCCCTTTTTTGTTTATTTTTTTATATTTTTTCTTTTTTGGTTCATAATATTCAAGTTCGCTCTCATGTGAGCTAAAAACTAAATCTTTCTTGACATAATCTAAAACATAATCTTTAACCTCAGCGGAATACTTATCGTGTAGTTTTTTTTCAATAGCTTTGATTAGCTTAAGATTAACAAACCAAATGAGCGGTTTATTCTCTTTGATTGGATATAAATCTTGGTATGTTATGGCTTTTTCAAGATTTTTATAAACACTTAAGCCCAATTCTAGCTCTTTTGTTAGAAAATTTGTTTTTAATGTTTTTTTGTTGCTCAGTCTATAGTCGTGCCATTTGCATACAAAAAGCATCCAGCTAATTTTTTTCAACTTAAAGTAATTTTTAAAATCAAACTTTTTTTGAACCATCTTTTTGAAGCCTTCTTTCTTATGCGCTCTATAGGAGTACAGTCTGTTTCCTTTCATTTTAAATTTAAGAATTTTTAATTTAGCAGAAAGGGGTGTCTTGTATTTGGATTTAACATATATTGGCTCATCAGAGAAGTGGCTTAATATCTCTTGAGGAATTGCGGATAAATCTTGCAAATCCATTGAATGATCATTGTTTTCAAAATTATCAATGCGCTTTTTAAGTTCATTTTGCAAGAAATCGTCAGAAAAATATTTAAGATCATCTTCTTCCACGCTTTTGGCTCTAAAATGGGTGAGGGCTTCAATCTGTTTCATAGCCACTTCTTG
>Ga0136644_10001813_pt1 | contig 16718 bp, 12 predicted proteins | sample C_130820_EF_Meta_FD_94780 | JGI IMG/M metagenome (GOLD analysis project Ga0136644, IMG submission 94780) | Freshwater microbial communities from Lake Croche, Canada to study carbon cycling - C_130820_EF_MetaG (v2) (version 2) | ecosystem: Environmental > Aquatic > Freshwater > Lake | place... | reverse complement strand
TGGTGAAATGTGAACAACCTCTCCGTCCACGCCAAAGTCTTTCAGTTTTTCGACGAGGATCTGAGCTTTTTCCAAGTACCAATTTTTATCGACTGTTTTAGTTTTGGCTTCAGCTTTTCCCGACAAGAGTGTGAGTTGGGGTAGCTGGAAGTTCATGTTGATTTTTCTTGGGGCTCGAGCTTTTGGGGATGGGATTTTTTCTTTTCCCAGGTCTGGATTTAAAACTTTGATGAGCTCTTCGTCTTCAGCCGATCGCTCAGTAGAAATCGGCGGAGTATTTTCAACAACAATCTCCTGGTTGGGATTGGGTAAGGGCAAGGGGAGTTGGACCGCAGGTTTCGGAATCTCTATCGGTGGCATCATTTGAGTTGCCGTCACTGGAGTTACATGTGGAATTCCAATCGGTGGGGTTTTCTTCGTTTTAAGTTTTTCTTTTAGAGAGGCAATTTTAACGGACAGCTTTTCCTTTATTTGCGCGTTGAAGAGGGTCCTTTTTTCTGTGAGCTTATAGCTCCATATTCTCAGCGTCTGGGTAGCTACAGAGACGAAGTTCCATTTGAACACCCACATGGCAAGTGCAATCGTGGCGAAAAGGCTGATCAAAAAAGCCCCTAGGTTGCCCGAGGCCCAAGATAAAAATTGATGCAGAATCTGCCCGCTCATGCCACCCGAGTTTGGAAGACTCCATGGGGTCAGTTTCTGAGGAAGTACACTTTGAATCAAAACGCTAATCGAAATCAGAAAAAGAAAAGGGGCGATGAAACTAGCCGGAGAATAGTTCTCCGATTGAGAGCGATTTTTTCTGGCCGCGAAAAGAATAAAAATTCCTGCAATCATGAAACTGGCTAGCCCAAAAATTTGGTAAAGCAGGTCCGAAACAATACTTCCCGATCTTCCTAACCAGTTTTGGAACTGATTTTTTGATGTCCATGTAGTCCAAGAAGGATCGGTGGGAGAATAGCTCACAAGAGCTAAAAACAGTGTTAAAGCCAATGCGAACCAAAGCAATCTTTGGATTTCACCTAGGACCGGATTGGGATTGGGTTTCGCGCCGGCAACAGGAATATTCTTGGGCGCCTGCTTTTGTGGGACAGGTTGCTTTTTTCCAAAGAGCATCGGTTCACCTTTTGGGAGTTGTTATTGGGTTGCTTTTAGGGCCTGATTTTCCTTGTATTTAACGTCGATAGAAGGGACTACAAAAATGCAATTTCTATATTATTTAGTATAACTTAGTGACATTCCTTGTCAATCAACTCGCTTGACACGTGGTTCAAGCTCCAACATCATCGCAGATGGTGGGTTTAACAGGTTAAAAAGAGGGGGGAATTAAGTCTTCTTTGATCCTGTTTTTAAAGGTGGGGTTTCCTAAAACTCTTTTGGTTTTAACAAAATGTAAACACCGCCTTCTTAAGAAGTTTTCTCCTCTGAAAAAGATGAGAAATTTTGAAAGAGGGTTCACCAGAGCAAGAGAGTTTTAGGTGGTTATTATTGGAGGACTGTATTTATGCCAACTGGCTTCGTGAAGTGGTTCAACGACAACAAAGGTTACGGATTTATTGAGCAAGAAGGTGGACAGGATGTATTTGTTCATTTTTCTTCTATTGAGGGAGAAGGCTTTAAGTCTTTGACCGAAGGTCAAGAAGTCGATTTCGATATGACCGACGGACCAAAAGGCCCTCAAGCCACACGCGTTGCAAAAATCAAGAGCGGTAACGCTTAATCTTGAAGTCTTGATTTTTAGGGCCCAGTTGGCAGGAATGACCCTGGGCCCAAACATTTCTGTTGACACACCGGGCTTTTTTTTCGTAGTTTAGTTTGTCTTTAATCTTAAAAAAATCCTTAATTGGACCCATTGAACTATAGAGGTTTTAGTTCAGTAAAACTCCAAAAAAACTAGGAAAAAGATAGTAAACTTAGATATTTCCTCAGGCTTTAATCCAACCAAAAAGAAGGTAGTAAAACATGCACTTAAAGGAGCTAAAAGAAAAACCAATCTCCGAGTTAGCTGATCTCGCCAAATCATTAGGCGTTGAATCTCCCGGAGGTTTGAGAAGGCAAGAGCTAATTTTCGCAATCCTTCAAGCTCAGACCGAGCAAAACGGTTCTATTTACGGTGAAGGGGTTTTAGAAACTCTTCCCGATGGTTTCGGATTTCTAAGAGCTCCTGACTACAACTACCTTCCAGGTCCTGACGATATTTACGTCTCTCCCTCTCAAATTCGCAGATTTATGTTGAGAACCGGGGACACAGTTGAAGGACAAATTCGTCCTCCAAAAGATTCCGAAAGATATTTTGCCTTATTAAAAGTTGAAAAGATCAATCACGAAGAGCCAGAAGTTGCTCGTGAGAAGATCTTGTTCGACAACTTAACTCCACTTTATCCTCACGAGAAATTTAATCTGGAATATGATCCTAAGAAGTATTCCACTCGCGTGATCGATCTTTTAACTCCGATTGGTAAAGGCCAGCGGGGTCTTATCGTAGCTCCTCCAAGAGCTGGTAAAACCATGCTGATGCAAGAAATTGCAAACAGCATTACCCATAATCACCCTGAAGTAGTTCTTATTGTTCTCCTTATTGACGAGCGTCCTGAGGAAGTTACCGATATGGAACGCAATGTAGATGGTGAGGTTGTCAGCTCGACTTTCGATGAACCCGCAACTCGACACGTTCAGGTGGCCGAGATGGTGATTGAAAAGGCTAAGCGTTTGGTTGAGCACAAAAAAGATGTGGTGATTCTGCTTGATTCGATTACCCGTTTGGCTCGAGCCTACAACACAGTTGTTCCTCCGAGTGGCAAAATCTTGTCAGGCGGTGTGGATTCTAACGCACTTCACAAACCTAAAAGATTCTTCGGTGCCGCTAGAAATATCGAAAATGGCGGTAGCTTAACTATTCTTGCTACAGCATTGATCGATACCGGAAGCCGAATGGACGAGGTTATCTTCGAAGAGTTCAAAGGAACTGGTAATCTTGAGATTACTCTAGACCGAAAACTCATGGAGAAACGAATCTTCCCATGTATTGACATCAATAAATCTGGTACTCGCCGTGAAGAGCTTCTAATGGATAAAGAAGTTCTGAACAGAGTTTGGATTTTAAGAAAAGTTCTGCAACCCATGAATGTCATAGATAGCATGGAGTTTTTGTTGGATAAGATTATGTCCACAAAAACGAATAAAGCTTTCTTAGATTCGATGAGTTCGTAGTAAAATTCACCGGGTACATGAAACAAAGGTACCTCATTCTATTTTCTCTCAGCGGATTGATATTAGCTTTAGATCAGCTGTTAAAGACCTTGGTACAGACAGCTTGGCCTTTGCAGTCTGAACGTTCTCTTATTCCCGGATTTTTGACCGGTGTGTATAAGCAAAATAATGGTTTTGCATTTGGTTTTCTGCAGCAAGCACCGAAAGAGCTTCAGGAGATCTTCTTTATTGCAGTTCCTATATTTGCCTTGGTACTGATAGTCCTCATTTTTATTAAGCTACAAGACAATCAAATGACTACCTCAATTGCTTTAACCACAATTTTTTCCGGTGCCATTGGCAATTTGGTAGATCGTATTAAACACGGATATGTGGTCGATTTTTTACAGTTTCATTGGCAGGGAAAGACTTTTCTTCCGGTTTTCAACCTAGCCGATATTTCTATTCTTTTGGGCGTGGTTCTTATGTTTGCAAACACCCTACGTCGACAAAACAGCAAGAATCAGAATGGCCAGAGGAGTCCCACATGAAAGCTTTTCCCAAATGGAAGGTTATCACCGTATTATCGATTGTTCCTGTGGCTGTCTTATTAGACCAGTGGACTAAGCAGCTCATTTTGAATCGATTTCACTGGGGAGAAAGTGTCGTCATAATCGATTCCTTTTTTGCTCTCACCTATGTGAGAAACATGGGGGCCGCTTTCGGAGTGTTACATAATGCCCCTTCATATTTCAGGGATCCCTTCTTTATCTTGGTTCCCCTCTTAGCTTTAGTCATCATCACAGCTGTTTTAGCTAAACTTAAAGCAGATCAAAAGCTGACCGGGATTGCCCTAACCCTGATCATGGGAGGGGCTGTGGGAAACTTAATCGATAGAGTTCGATTTGGTTATGTAGTTGATTTCTTGGATTTTCATTGGAAAGAGGTCTATCACTGGCCCGCTTTTAATGTGGCCGATTGCTGCATTGTTATCGGTGTTTGCTATCTGTTCATCCAATCGTTTTTTCAGGAGAATTCTCCTAAAAATGCGAGCCAATCCAACCCTTTAAGTAAATAAATCCGCCTATTGTGCTAGGCGGCATGCCATGGTAGAAGAACTCCCTATTTAACCTAAGAAAACAGGGGTTTTTGTGACCGAAAAAGAACACAGTCATGATTTAAATGTTAAAAGTGTAGACCGTTTAAGTGCTACCAAAGTTCGACTCACTATCGAATTTGCCGGTGATACTTTGCAAAAGCATGAGCAGATGATGGTTAATCGCTATGCTAAGTCGGCTAGAATTCCGGGGTTTAGACCAGGAAAAGCTCCAGCCCAGATGATTAAAGAGAAATTTAAAGAAGATATTCGAAGAGATGTGGTTTCTCATCTTTTAGAAGCTGGACTCAACGAAGCCCTTCAAAAAACCAAACTTTCTCCTGTCAGTCGTCCTCAAGTTCAAGTGAACGAAATTGCTGATGGGAAACCATTTGAGTTCTCTGCTGAATTTGAAGTTGAGCCTGAAATCAAATTGAAGGCATACAAAGGGATTGCGCTAAAAAAACAGGTTACTGAGCCCACCGAGGAAGAGATCAAAGGGACTTTTACCAACTTAAGAGAAAGAATGGCGACTCTCGAACCTTTATCTGCTGAAAAAGCTGAAAAGGGAAATTTTGCAGTTGTTGAAGTGGGTTTTGTTCTTAAAGACAATCCCAAAAAGAAAGAGGAAGTTCGAAGTTATACAGTTGAATTGGGAAGTGAAAGAGTACTTCCCAACGTTGAAAAGGCTCTGATGGAGATGAAAGTAGGGGAGTCACGTGAAGTTGAGGAGCTCTTCCCCGAAGATTACGGCGATAAAGAGGTTGCCGGAAAAACAGCTCTTTTCTCAGTTAAGTTGCTTGAGCTTAAGAATAGAGTTCTTCCCGAGCTTAATGATGCTTTTGCTTCCCAATTAAAAGAGGGAGCCACTGTCGATTCTTTAACTGAAGAGGTTCGTGAAAACATCAAGCAGTCTAAAGAAGAAGAAGCTAAAAAAGCTCAACGCCAAGAGATCGTCGACCATTTAGTAGCGGAAAATAAGTTTGAGGTTCCTCAAACTTTAGTTCAAGAACAGACTGTGGCTCTAATGGATTGGATGCGGGAGGATTTTAAACGACGAGGAATCAAAATGCCTCAACCTAAACCCGAAGATATGGAATCCATTAAGCAGAGAGCTGAAAATATGGTTAAGAGCACTCTCATTTTGAAAGAGATTGCCATTAAAGAGGACATCAAGCTCGACACAGAAAGATTACAAAATCGAGTTAATGAAATTGCTGTTCAGCTAGGAAAAACTGTCGAAGAGGCTCAAAAGTTTTTAAGTGAAAAGGGTATCACCCAGCGCTTAAGAGATGAGATCCTAACTGATCAGTTGTTTGAGTTCCTGCTCAGCCATGCAAAAATTGCTAAATAAGGGAAAATTTTTCCCCTTTTCATCAGTTCGTTAGAAGGTGCCAGTCGACTTTTCACACCGGTGTGAAAAGTCGACTGGCACCTTTTTCTTTAGCACTACGGGTCTTGTCATTTTTAGATATCGAGAGTTTAATTAGAAGATTAGGAGGGCAAACTCCATGTCCGGCATCCTCTCTATTTCTAAACCCATTACTTCAACACAACCTAATTTAAGCGCTACCGAGACTAGTAATAGTTACTTGGTTCCCATGGTGATTGAGCAAACATCACGCGGGGAGCGAAGCTTCGACATTTATTCTCGGCTTCTGAAAGAACGAATTTTGTTTATCGGAACCGAAGTGAATGATGCCGTAGCTAATCTTTTTATCGCGCAATTACTCTTTTTAGAGTCGGAAGATCCTGAAGCCGACATTCATATTTACATCAACTCACCCGGAGGAAGTGTTTCTGCCGGTTTGGGAATGTACGATATGATGCAATACATTAAGCCCGATATCTGCACCTACTGCACTGGCTTGGCGGCAAGTATGGGAGCTCTTCTGTTATGTGCGGGAACTAAAGGAAAACGTTATGCGTTGCCCCACTCCCAGATTATGATCCATCAGCCTTTAGGCGGAGCCCAAGGGCAAGCTACAGACATTGCGATTCAAGCAAAACAGATTCTTCTTCTCAAAGAAAAGCTCAACCATATTTTGGTCAGACATACGGGTCAGCCTTACGAAAAGATCGAAAAAGATACCGATCGCGACCGCTATATGTCTTCTGAAGAGGCCAAAGACTATGGTATTGTGGACCACGTAGTCATGGAGCGCGGTAAAGGTGGGGGTTCTAAGTAAAGACTTCCTTCTTTGGTTTGTTGAGTTCAAGGTTTCTGGCATAAATCGTAAAGTAAAAACATAGTGAGGACTCATGAGTCGCCGAGATAGCGAAAGTTTTGGAAACTTAGTCTGCAGTTTTTGCGGAAAAAGTCAGAGAGAAGTTAAAAAATTAATTGCTGGGCCTACAGTTCATATCTGTGATGAATGTATCGAACTTTGTAATGACATCATTGCTGAGGAAGCCCAAAAAGAGGATGTGCGCACTGGCACAACCAAGATTCCAAAGCCTGCTGAGATCAAGGCAGTTCTAGATGACTATGTGATTGGCCAAGACCAAGCTAAACGAACTCTCTCCGTTGCGGTTCATAATCACTACAAAAGAATTCAAAGCAAACAGAGCGGAAGTTCTGAAGTTGAATTGCAAAAAAGTAACATCATGCTCATTGGACCTACAGGGAGCGGTAAAACCCTTTTGGCCCAAACCTTAGCTAAGGTTTTAAAAGTTCCCTTCGCTATCGTAGATGCAACCACTTTAACTGAAGCCGGTTACGTCGGTGAAGACGTCGAAAACATTATTTTGTATCTATTGCAAAACGCCGATTACGACATTGAAAAAACCCAAAAAGGGATCGTTTATATCGACGAAATTGATAAGATTGCACGAAAAGGTGAAAACCCGTCAATCACTCGCGATGTTTCGGGTGAAGGGGTTCAACAAGCCCTTTTAAAAATCTTTGAAGGAACACGGGCCAATGTGCCACCTAAAGGCGGACGAAAACACCCACAACAAGAGTTTCTTCAAGTTGATACAACCAACATTCTTTTTATTTGCGGCGGAGCTTTCGTAGGCTTGGACAAAGTAGTCGAGCAACGAGGCCAAAAGCGCAGTATGGGAATCGGTGCAGATGTTAAAGGTAACAAAGAAAAATCGAAAGAGGCTCCGTTGAGTCGAGTTTTACCTGAAGACTTACTCAAGTTTGGTATGATTCCTGAGTTCATTGGTCGATTACCTGTGTTGGCCACTCTAAATGAATTGGATGAACCTTCTCTGGTTCGCATCCTTACTGAACCTAAAAACGCCATCATCAAGCAATACCAAAAGCTATTCGAGTACGAGAATGTGAAGTTAAACTTCTCAGAATCAGCTTTAAATACGGTTGCCAAAGAAGCGCTCAAGTCAAAAACTGGAGCTCGGGGATTAAGGTCTATTTTAGAAAACGCTATGCTCGATATCATGTACGAGCTACCCTCCATTCCTAATCTTAAGGAATGTAATATCGACGAAAACGTCATCCTGAAAAAAGGTAAACCAGAGTTGGTTTACACCACTCCCGAAGAGCAAGCTGCTGCAGCTAGTAAAAAAGAGTCGGCATAAAACCGACCTTATTCCGATCTGTCGACTCTATGAGTTGAATTACTACGGGGCTAGATCCTTGTGTCGTGGGAACTCCTGATACTTTGTGTTAAAAAAATAAAAAATTTCCTAGCTTATCTTCACGTTAATAGATGCTGTATAATTAAAATTGAGGGGGTCAGCCGCTATGACTAAAAAACAAGAAGCAGCTTCACTTTACTCACTTCTACCGTTAAGGGACATCATAGTTTTTCCGCACATGGTTGTTCCTTTGTTTGTAGGAAGAGAAAAATCCATCAGAGCGCTTGAAGATTCGATGAATGATCGCAAGCAGATCATTCTAGCGGCTCAGAAAAAAGCCCAGAATAACAATCCCGACGAAAAAGATATCTACAGCGTCGGAACACTGGCTAACATTATTCAGCTTCTGCGACTCCCCGATGGGACATTGAAAGTACTCGTAGAAGGTGTGAGCAGAATTCGTGTTACTAAATACGTCGATAAAGATTCTATTTTTAGAGTTGAAGGAGAGCCTCTCGATGAGTGTGTAAGCTCTATGGTTGAAGCTGAAGCCTTCGTGAGAAGTATTAAAGGTATCTTCGAAACCTATGTAAAGTTAAACAAAAGAATTCCACCCGAACTATTAATGTCGGTACTTTCCATTGAAGACCCCGGAAAGCTTTCTGACACAATCATTCCACATCTGAATATAAAAGTGGACGAGAAGCAAAAACTACTAGAAATGACCGATGCTTGCCGAAGACTGGAGCGTTTAATGGCTCTAATCGAAGGTGAAATCGAAATTTTACAAGTAGAGAAAAAAATTCGTTCTCGAGTGAAGAAGCAGATGGAGCGCTCACAGAAGGAGTACTATCTGAATGAGCAAATGCAAGCTATTCAGAAAGAACTCGGTGAGAGAGACGAATTTAAAAACGAAATCGTAGAGCTTGAAAAAGAGCTTAAACGTAAGCGTCTTCCTGAAGAGGCTCTGAAAAAGGCCCGTTCGGAGATCAAAAAGCTGAAAATGATGTCTCCGATGTCTGCAGAGGCGACTGTCGTAAGGAATTATCTAGATTGGATGTTGAGTATTCCGTGGAGTGAAAAAACTGAAGACAAGATCGACGTAGACGCCGCTGAAACAGTTCTCGATGAAGATCACTACGGCTTGAAAACAGTTAAAGAGAGGATTCTTGAGCATTTGGCTGTGCAAAGTCTTGTTGAAAAAATGCAAGGGCCTATCCTGTGTTTAGTGGGACCTCCCGGGGTTGGAAAAACATCTTTAGCTAGATCCATCGCTCGCTCTATCGGTAGAAATTTCGTCAAAATATCCTTGGGCGGAGTTCGTGATGAAGCTGAAATTCGTGGGCATAGAAGAACTTACATCGGCGCTCTTCCTGGAAAACTCATCCAGGGAATGAAAAAAGCAGAAGCGATCAATCCGGTCATTTTGTTGGATGAGATTGATAAAATGAGCACCGATTTTAGAGGGGATCCAAGTAGCGCGCTTCTGGAGGTTTTAGATCCTGAACAAAACAGATTCTTTTCGGATCACTACTTAGAAGTAGAGTATGACCTGTCGAATGTTATGTTTATCACGACGGCTAATTCTCAACATACGATTCCATTGCCTTTATTGGATCGCTTAGAAGTCATTAATCTCTCCGGTTATACGGAAGAGGAAAAGATGGAGATCACGAAGCGACATCTAATTCCGAAAGAAGTTACTCGACATGGACTCGATGAGAACAAAATAGCCTTTGCTGATCAAGCTGTTGAAGATCTTATTCGTCACTACACCAAAGAAGCGGGTGTGAGAAATCTCGAGCGTGAAGTCGGCGCTGTTAGCAGAAAAGTAGCTAGAAAATGGGCTAAAAAGAATGAAGACAAATCAAAAGTTGTCGTAAATTCTAAAAAGCTTGTAGATCTTCTTGGACCCCATAAATACCGTTACCAGAAAACAGAGGAAAATTCGGAAGTGGGTCTGGTGAATGGTTTGGCTTATACCGAGACGGGTGGCGACATGCTGACAATAGAAGTGTTGCAGCTGCCTGGAAAAGGGAAGCTTACAGTTACCGGTAAATTAGGCGATGTGATGCAAGAGTCGGCTCAAGCAGCTATGAGTTATGTCCGTTCACGAGCCAAACTTCTTGGACTTGCCAGTGACTTCTACGAGAAGGTAGATCTTCATATCCACGTTCCAGAAGGAGCCATTCCTAAGGACGGGCCTTCTGCAGGTATCACGATGGCGACCGCACTGGTGAGTTGCTTGACGGGAAAACCTGTAAGTAAAGATGTAGCTATGACTGGGGAAATCACTCTTCGTGGAAATGTGCTGCCGATTGGTGGGCTAAAAGAAAAGATCTTTGCAGCTTATCGTGGCGGAGTAAAAAAGATCATTATTCCTCAAGAGAATGGTAAGGATCTTCGAGATATTCCGAAAAATATTTTGAAGAACATTAAGGTTGTAGAGGTCACTCACGCCGATCAAGTTCTACGGGAAGCTATCGATTCAGAGGAAATTTTTGTGGGAATCGCTCCTGGTGCTTCGGCAGCTGACATCAAACCGGAAGTGAGTGCCGTTAAGCCTGAGACTCCAGCCCCCAGAGCTCATTAAGGGGCGTATTCTGAGAGTGTACATAAAGCTCTGTAATTTCATATAATTACAGTTGATTTGATGCGTTAATTTATTTACAATCAGGATATAATTAGTCAGTTGTCAGACTTCTCAACAGTGAGCCAACAGCCAAAACTTTTGAACTTTGTAGCTCGTTAGCCTTGGGAGGGCTTAATATGAAAACCTGTAAGGTCTGTGGAAATCCTAAATCTCAATATATTATGAACAACCGCTCGGTTTGCATGAAATGTGACGACCTGGTGTTTGATTTGGAAATAGAGTGTGATGAGGATCAAAATTCAAATCAAACCAAAACAACCGATAAGACTCAACCTAATCCAAACGCTAGAAAAAATACATTTTCTGTAAAAAAATAGTTTCAAGAAGCAGGTTGGGGAATAAAAAGTGTTCCTTTTGTAAAGAGATCTTGGGATCAGATATTTTTATAAAAGGAATATGAATTAATTAAGGCAGAGCTTTGGGTTAAAGCTCTGCCTTAATTATTTAACCAACTGTTTTAAAGCGTCTACGCGGTCCAATTTTTCCCAAGTAAAACCTTTCGCAGAGGTTCTTCCAAAATGGCCATAAGCCGCAGTTTCCTCGTAGATAGGTCTTAAAAGGTCTAGTGTTTTGGTAATATCGGATGGTTTAAAGCCAAAAACTTCCCTAGCTGCAGAAACCAATTTTTCATTAGAGACTGTGCCTGTTTCAAAATCTTCAATCATCAGAGAAACCGGTTCTGCCACACCAATAGCGTAAGCCACTTGAACTAAGCAACGCTTAGCAAGTCCAGCTGCTACTATATTTTTCGCCGCATAACGAGCCATATAGCAAGCGGATCTATCAACTTTTGAGGGATCTTTTCCAGAAAAAGCTCCACCCCCATGAGCCCCATGGCCACCGTAGGTATCGACGATAATTTTTCTTCCCGTTAAACCACAATCTCCCATAGGTCCGCCGATGACAAAGATCCCTGTCGGATTGATAAAGTATTTTGTTTTGGAGTCGAGTAGCTTGGCGGGAATAGTTTTTTTGATGACCTCTTCCATTACAGCATCGGTGAGTTCATTATGGGCGACATCTGGGCTGTGTTGGGTCGATACGACAACAGTTTCTACTCTTTTTAAAGCTCCATTTTCATATTGAACTGTGACTTGAGCTTTTCCATCTGGGCGAAGAAACCCAAGAGTTCCCTCTTTTCTGGCTTCGGAAAGACGTTTACACAGTTTGTGCGAATAGGAAATGGTTGCAGGCATGTATTCCGGTGTTTCGTCACAAGCGTAACCAAACATAAGCCCTTGGTCTCCGGCTCCTTGTTCCTTGTGAAGACCTTGGCCTTCAGTAACCCCAACTGAAATGTTAGGTGATTGTTTTCCAATGGAAGTGATGACTCCGCAGGTTTTATAATCAAACCCCATGTCATCACTTGTGTAACCAATTCGTTTGATAACGTTCCGAGCGATATCGGTAGGATTGAATATTGCTGTCGTGGTGATTTCTCCACTGATCATGGCGAGTCCGGTGGTTACCAAAGTCTCGCAGGCGACTCGGCCTCTAGGATCTTGAGCTAGAACGGCATCTAACACCGCATCGGAGATCTGATCGGAGATTTTATCTGGGTGACCTTCAGTGACCGACTCAGAAGTAAATAGACAATCCTTCAGTTTCATATAGCACCTTTTTAAGTAGAAGGGACAAGCGTCCCTTTAGAATCAGCTACTTAAACTGCGCTGAGAGATAGTCTTTGTCAACTTGGTGCGCAGGGCTATTTTCTTTTTAGTTTTGTGGGAGGTTGAAACCCTTCCTCGCCATCAGCAAATTCCTCACTATTCACTGCGAGTCTGTTTTTGTTACGTCTTTTCACGATCATGAGGAGTATGAGGAAGAAGGCTACTAAAAATAGACCAATAGCAAACATGTTTTGCTCAAAAAACTTTTGACTATCAAAACCCACGGGGGCCGATTTCACTTCAGGCTTTGGAGGAGCTGCTTCAGCTTCGGCGGGCTGAGGAGCAGGGGGTTGAACTGCGGCCGGAGGAGGCTCAACGGGTGCGGGTTGCTTGACCGGTTGTTCAACGGGTTCAGTCTTAGCAATCATGGTTTCTTGGGGTTTTGCAGTTAAATCCATAGGATAGATCGCAATTTTTTGTCCGACTTCTAAGCTTTTGGGGCTTTTAATGTCGTTAACTACCGCGATCTCAACCCAGCTCTTGGGGCTTCCCAGTTTTTTAAGGGCTATTTTTGAAAGCCAATCTCCTTGAGAGATTGTGTATTCCTCAAAAGAGATCCCTCTTTCTTTATAAAAGGAGTCCATTTTGGAGTCTTTGGGTTTTTCTGCGGAGGAGTAGTAGATTACTTTTCCAGGCGTCCAGGCTTTTCCATTCCATTTGACCAGTTTGTCAGCTTTTTTAGGGGTTTCATAAATGAGTTGGGAAACCTTTTTAGGAGTGTCCCCTCGTCTTACAAAGTAGAATCGATTGAGTTTTACCCCTTTTTTTGTGATGGCCTTGGCTGGGATCTTGGGCACTCGGAATCCAGCACGGGATAATCTTGGTTTAGAAACTTTCTTGTCTAAATTAAGCGTTTCTGTCGAGAAAGGCTCGATTGTAGGTGAAATAGTATCTTTAGCTAAAAGCTCTTCTTTTTTGGGTTCTACCAGATCCGAGCCAGCAGCAGTATTGGCGCCCAAGTCGGATCCAGCTGTTGCGACTTCAGCACCCATAGAATCTGTAGTTTCTGTTTTCCCTTCAAGCTCATCTTCAAAAGAAGGCTCTTTAGCATTTTTACTCTCCAAGCTTGAGCTGTCATTAAGAGCTTCTTTTACTGGCTCATTGGCGGGCTCGTTGGCGAGCTCGTTAGAGGAAGTTGAATTTCCCGATTCTAACTCTTTTTCCAAGGAATCGATCTCTTGAGAATTTTTTGAAGTATCGGCTTTTGCCAGAATATCTTTGTTCGAGCTCTCTTCTGAAGTCTCGCCAAGACTCGAGGAATCTTGGTTGTCTTCTTTGGCTCCCATATCCGATTCCGCGTAGGAGTCCTCAGTAGGGACATCAACGTCTTCTGCATTTCGGCTTTGATGGGCACAAGATAAAAACGCCACCATACCGGCGATTAGTATGCTACTGAGTGAGGGTAAGAAAATATCTCGAGATTTCATAAAAAAAGTCCTTTTTTAAATTTCACGAAAACAGAAGCTTCTAAGTAATATATCGGTAAAATTGAACCTAAAGATTAGCTCCAATCGCAAAAATGTGGTTCGAGTCAAAGAACTTCCTCGAAGAAAAGATGACTTTGTTATAATCTTTATAATTCGATATGGCTAAAGTTACGAGTCAAAATGACAAAAAGCTAAGAATTCTTCCTCTCGGGGGTCTCGGGGAAATAGGAATGAACTGCTTGGTTCTGGAATATGGGGACGACATGGTCCTCATAGATTGTGGAGTGCAGTTTCCTGATAGCCACTGGCCTGGAATGGACCTCTTAGTGCCCGATTTCTCATATGTCAGAGACCGACTGGATAGTCTCAAAGCGGTGGTGGTTACTCACGGCCATGACGACCACATTGGCGCTATTCCCTATCTTTTAAAAGAAAAAAAGCTGGATATCTACGCAACCCCTTTTCCAACAGGTTTGATTAGTCAAAAGCTAACGGAGCACAGTGATTTAAAAGAGGTGCGGTTTCACACCATTGAAAGCAGGAAAAAATTTAAGGTTGGTCCTTTTACTTTTGACCCCATTCCGGTGCAGCATTCCATAATTGAAGCTTTAGCTTTCGCCATTGAAACTCCTGTAGGGACTATTGTTCATTCGGGGGATTTTAAACATGACGCCCACGAAACCTCACAAGGGAACATAGGTTTTGAGCCTTTCGAAGACTGGGGAAAAAAGGGGGTTGCTCTTTTACTGTCAGACAGCACCAATGCTGAGCGGCCAGGGCACACTCTATCGGAAATGGAGATTCGCGATTCTTTTCAGCAAATTTTAGGGCAGCAAAAAGGGCGAATGATCATAGCGTTGTTTGCTTCAAATATAAAAAGAATCGAAAAGCTTTTGCAGCTGGCCCATTCTCTTGGAAAGAAGGTTGCTTTCGCTGGGCGCAGTATGCACTCTTATACCAAGCTAGCTTTTGAGCAAAACTCTCTTTCGATTCCCCCTGAAACCTTGGTTCTTTTAGAAAACATAGGAATGTACTCCGACGATAAGGTGCTAGTCCTTGTGACCGGAAGTCAGGCGGAACCACAGTCGGCATTATTGCGAATTTCCGAGGGGATACACAAAGACTTTCAAATTAAAAAAGGTGATTTGGTTGTTATGTCGAGCAGGTTTATCCCCGGCAATGAGCGAGCTATTTCCAAAATGATCGACCAGCTGTATCGAGCCGGCGCGGAAGTGCTTTATGAATCTATTCATCAAGTTCATGTTTCCGGGCATGGACAACAAGAAGAACTTTTAATGATGTTGAAAGCGACAAAGCCAAAATATTTTATTCCGATTCATGGTGCTTATCGCCACTTGTCTAAACACGCGGGACTTGCGAAGGAATCGGGCGTCGAAAGTGAACACATTCAAATTATTGAAGATGGTCAGTTGGTAGAGCTTTCGGAAGAGAGTCTTGAAGTTAAGGAAAAAATTGAATTGAAAAAAACGGTTGTGGTTGGCACCTCCTTTGTTGAAGGAAGTCCGGACGTGTTTACTCAACGAAGCAATTTAGCGAAAACAGGTGTGGTGTTTGCTGTGTTTATGCGCGACGCCAAGAGTTTGAAACTCGTAGCCCCGCCCGCAGTGAAATCGTATGGTTTGTTGTATTTCCAAGGGGAAAACCCAGACTATGTCGCGGAAGATGCCGAGGATCATTTAGAAGATGTGTATTATGACGCAGTTCATTCAGGCGAGCTCGAGGAAACATTAAGACTCGAAGGCAGAAGATTTTATAAAAAAAGAGTAAGCCACAAGCCGGTTTTCATACCGCTAGTTCTAGACATTTAATTTTAGTCCCGATGAGTCAGAGGATCTTCTTTTACCCCAAGAGCCCCTCCGTATTATACTAATTCCTTTTGTTACGGATTGGAGCCTCTCGTGGCGAGACACCTCTTATTTCGCAGATTAAAAAAAATTGCATGTGAAATAGTTTCTGAAACTACGGGAGAGCTGTCTCTAAATAAACAGGATTCTTTTTTGACTCGAAGAGATTTCTTGCTGAGTTCTGTCGCTTTTACCGCGGCTGCAGCTCGGCCTCTGACAGCAATTGAAAACTTATTACCTCCTTCGGTAAAAAGCTCATCGGGAGATCGAGTTGTTGTAGTTGGAGCGGGCGTCTCTGGATTGGTGGCTTCATACCGATTGGCACAAGCCGGAATTGACCACCAAGTTTTTGAGGCTAACAATCGGTTGGGCGGAAGAATTTTCACTCAGCCGAATTTCAATCGAGAAAAAATGTTTTGTGAGCTTGGTGGTGAACTCATCGACTCGAGTCAACGTAGTATCATTGAGCTTTGCCGAGAGCTTAAAGTTCCCCTGGAGGACTTCACCGAAAGTGACGCCGGATTCAGCAAGATTTATTTTTCACAAGGTAAGATCAGAACCGAATCGGAGGTCCAAGCTGCCGCTAAGCCCCTGTTGGGTTTAATGTTAAAAGATATGAGTTTGATGAGAGTGAATGGTAAATATCAGACTCCAACTTACCGAAACAAAATGGGGACGAAAGTAGAAGCGTTAGATCGAATATCGCTAGTTGAGTACCTTCAAACTAAAAAAAATATTGTGGATAGCTGGTTGCTCGATCTGGTTCGAGAGGCTTATGAAAGTGAATTTGGTGTGAGCGCCGAACAGCAATCAGCCCTTAACCTTTTAGTCCTATTTGATGAGGACCCCAATCAAATTTTCAAAATGTATGGGGCCTCTGATGAGAGCAAGCGGGTGAAAGGCGGAAACTCAAACCTGATTTTAGCTCTTGAGAAAAAGCTTTCAAATAGAGTGAAAGTTAATTTGGGTCACCCGCTAGTAAAGATTTCCGACAAGGGAAAAAGTATTGAGCTTACATTTTTGGACGGAGCAAAAGCCAAAACCGTCACTGCAGAGAGAGTGATCATGACCGTTCCGTTTTCGGTTTTGAGAGCGGTTGAGGGGATAAACAACTTGGAGTTCAGCCCAGCAAAGAAAAAAAGTATCGCTGAGCTTGGGTACGGGACCGATTCCAAGTTGATGATTGGTTTTAAAGAAAGGTTTTGGAGAAAACAGAATGGCGAAGTTCCCCCCTCGTGTGGAACTGTTTTTGGAGATTTTCCTACCCAATGT
>Ga0136644_10001812_pt1 | contig 16721 bp, 11 predicted proteins | sample C_130820_EF_Meta_FD_94780 | JGI IMG/M metagenome (GOLD analysis project Ga0136644, IMG submission 94780) | Freshwater microbial communities from Lake Croche, Canada to study carbon cycling - C_130820_EF_MetaG (v2) (version 2) | ecosystem: Environmental > Aquatic > Freshwater > Lake | place... | reverse complement strand
CAGAGTCCATGTTGATGTCGACGCTATCTTGGGATTTGCTGTTGAAATCTGCCTGGCCGTCGGCGAGTCGGCCAGGCTTGGGACGGCAGAGTTCCCATTTTCCAGCGTTCACGGAGCACTCATTGTGCTGAGGCGGGTCAGGGCGGCTTTGGCGGAGGCGTTCCCACCCTGGGCGGCCCGATCCAGACCGTCGCGGATGCCACCCAGCGCGGCCATCGACTGGGCCTGCTGGTCCGGGGTCAGGCGCAGGTTCAGGATGGTCTGAAGGTAAACCACGGTTTGATCGTAGTCCCGCCGGTTCCAGGCTTCCAGGGCCGCCCTCGCGTTGTTGGCCAGGTAAGGGTTTGAATGGTCTCCCGCCAGTTTAGCCAGGCCGGCTTCCGGTGTGGTGATCGGCTCGGAGGGAGGGGAAACCGCCGGATGGTCCGGGACGGTCGCTGTGCCAGATTCAGAGGTCGCCATCGGAGCCGCGGGGGACTCCTTGGGCTCGGCTTTCTGGCATCCGACGGCCAGGAAACAACCGAGGAGCAGACCCATCACCCTGCGGGGTCGTCCCTCCCGGACGAAGGGCATCCAATCGGGGGAGCCCATGGTTACCACCAGAACTCCGGTGAGCTGGAGGATCGCATCAGCATGACCCGCCAGGAACGCCATTCGGCGTGTCCCTCCACGGTCACGACATCGCCTCCCGCCGGAAGTTTTTTATCGAGATGGCTGGTCCGATGCGGTTTGGAGGCACCACCCACGACTTTTTCGAAGGTCCCGCTGCTCTTGTATTTTCCCGCCGCATCGGCGATGGCCCCCTGCGAGATGGTCGAGTCGGCCACGAGGACGGCTTCGGTGGCGTTGGTCTTCAACGCGGAAAGCTTGGTGATCTGATAATCCGCCTTGATTGAGCCAATCCCCTTGAAGGCATAGCTGTAGCCGGTCGGGCGGAACCCGCTGTTCTTCGCCCATTGGATCCAGAGCTCGTCATTATCCTGAGCCCAACCGGAGGGGCAAAAAAAGGAATGCCGCTGAAGCCCATACTTCATGATGTTGGTCACTGTCGCGTTCGGCAGGTCCCAAGCCCAATTGGAAGTTCCTTCGATGGGGGGGACATAATCCCGGTTGTCATCGGCATACAACTGAACGGCCAGTCCGAACTGGTGCAGGTTGCTGATGCATTTGGCCCGGTTTGCCCGTTCCTTGGCTTTGGACAATGCCGGCAACAGCATGCCGGCCAGGATGGCAATGATGGCGATGACCACCAGCAGTTCGATCAAGGTGAATCCGTCTCGCCGGTGGGATTTGGGAAGAAAGCGGAATCTCATCGCCAAGAGGGGAGGGGGGCTGGTCGGAACTACGGGTTCAAGATGGCTTCCAATTTGGGATCCACGGTCCAAGAGATCTCGTTGTGCGGCTGGTTGTCATTGTTCCAGCGGGACCTCCAGGGGGCATTCTTGGTCGAGTCGATGACCTTGCCTCGTTGCACCGTTTCCGCGTGGCCTTCGGCAAAGAGGAGGTCGGTCTTTCGGTTGTGCCGATTGGAAGGCCACTGGTCGGTCTGCGTGGGATCCAGGTTGGCTTCCCAACTGTAGTTCTTCTGTTGGGCCTGACTGTCGCCGAGCATGATCATTTCGGACGGGGCCACCACGGCGGTGTCCTTCACGACGCCTTTGTAGAGCCCGCCATCCACGTCCCCACCCAACCCCAATTGGGGATTGTGCCCGAGATCGAGGCCCCAATCGTTGTAGGCGAGGGAAAACCGGGAGGCGCTGGTGATGGCCCAAGGGTCCCGTTTTCCGTCGGGTCCGATGCCTCCGAGGGTCTTGTTGACGTTGGTGTCCCAAGCAGCGTTGGCGGGGGCTGATGGGCAGTAAAAACTCGAGCGATTGGTTCCCATCTGACTGAAGAGACGGACCGGCCAGACATAGTAGTAATTGCCGACGGTGGAGCCACTCCCTGGATATGCCTTGTAGTCGGCCAGGTACATGTTCAGGGCTATCCCGATCTGGCGGAGGTTGTTGATGCACGCGGTCTGTTTGGCCTTGCCTTTGGCCTTGGATAGGGCGGGCAAAAGCATCGAGGCCAGAATGGCGATGATGGCAATCACCACCAGCAGCTCAATCAGGGTGAAAGCGCGATGCCCCAGGGATTTGCACCCTCCAAACCGGCGTGTCTTCCAAGGGAACGTCATACAGGTGGGATTTAAGACGAGAGATACTCCCGTCCCACCGGGAGTGTCGAGGCTGTTTTCAATGGGGTCACCTTCTTCGTGGATAAATGCCCGGGATTTTCAATTCGTCTTGGGCGATTTTAAGACTGAACGCTATCGACAACCGCACTTGAGCTGACAAATTGAGTCCAGGGTTCGACCGTTTTTGGGCTCCCAAAGCCGTTGGTGCCAGCCGGGTGGGCTTGCCGCGGCGACGGTGTGTTGAATTGGGAACGCCCGACCCGTGCGATCCTGGAAGGAAACTGTTCGATGAAAACTGGATCGATTGTTCGTGTTGTGGCGGTCGCGGCCCTGACCAGCCTGGTGGCAATGGGCGCACCCCAAAATCCCACCGTTTCAACGACTTCCCTGGCCATGTTGACCAAGGCCCAGTCCAAGGCGCAACGGCAGTCCCACCGTCATTCCAACCACCAAAAACCACCGCATCGGACGCATAAGCACGCGTAGTTCGTGCGGGGCATGAAGGTGCACCAGTCCCCCCCATTTGGGGCGGAGCAGGTCTTTCCGCCTTCTGATCAACGTCCTTTACTTCCAGTGTTACGATTCAAATCTAACCACCTGAATCAGAGTAACATCGGTACGGCGAGGCTCCCGCCCAGCCGCTGGCGGTTCGAACCGCGCCATTTCCGCAGAAGCGAAGCGAATTCGCCTTCCGCAGGACCGGGACTCCTGTTGAATCGCAGGCCGTCCACAACCAGGTCCCTTCCGCTCCGACGAAGTGAAAAGGGAGGAAAAGCGGCGGGACGCCGCTTCCCCCACGGCGTCGATTCCGCAAGTGCGAAGCCCATTGGCCGTCCGCAGGACCGCTCCCGATGGCCATCACGGTCCGATTCTCTTACGACCGCTGTAGGGCCGAACGTTGAACCTCTATGAACCCCTGGCTTGAAACGGTGATGGCGGTCCTGGCGTGTTTGATTTCCGCCTGGATTTGCAGCCGCGTGGCCCGCTTCGAATCGTCCGGTTGGTGGTTGGCCTACCTGATTCCACTGGCGGTGGTGATTGGGTACGGGGTTTTTGTGCGTCGACCGGATTGGTCACTGCATCCGGCACTTTCCTGGATCCTCATCGGTCGGTGGCGTTACACCCTGGTCGGCGTGGCGGTGGCCGGGTTGTTGTCGACGCTGCGCGTGAAGCTGCCCAAGCCCCAGGACCGGAGGGCCCTCTCATTCCTGACCGTGGTCACCCTGGTGTATGTCTCGCTTTGGCCCACCCTGGCGTCGGCTTTCAACCAGGAGTACCTCCGCAGTTTGAAGACGCAGATTGACCGCGACGGTGTGTGCCGACAACACACGGACTACACCTGTGGTCCTGCGGCCGCGGTCACGGCTCTCCTGCGGCTCCGGATTCGCGCCGACGAGGGGGACCTCGCCGTCCATGCCCGGACCAGCACCGCCACGGGAACCCCGCCCGACGTCCTGGCTCAAACCCTGAATCGCCAGTTTGGACGGCAGGGGGTTCAGGCCACCCTTCGACGCATCGATTCGCTCGACGAGTTGCGCCGCTGCGGTCTGACCCTGGTGGTGCTCAACTATAGTTTGATCGCCGACCATTGGATGTGCGTTTTCCGGGTGACGGACGAGAGTGTGATTGTCGGTGATCCAATCAGCGGTCGAACCCGGATGTCCCATGCCGAATTTCTCCGGCGCTTTCGCAAGATCGGCATTGTGATCTCGCGTTCGGATTTCGCCGTTCTTTGATTTCCCCGCAGCGACACTCTTGCCGTCGCAATCCGGGTCCCCCATCGTCACAACCATGAGTCTCCTCCCGTTTGGCTCGTTGCCACCCCATTGTCCCCGCCAGTTTGTCCCGGCGGACCTGGACCTGAATGATATCGCTGCGATTGAAGCCTTGTTCGACCAGTTGGTGTCCCGACTTTCCGAAGTCCGGACCTCCGGCCAGCTGGAGGAATGGCTTCTGTCGGTCAGCGAGCTTTCCGCGGTGTTGGAGGAGGATGGTTCCCGGCGGTATATCGCGATGACCTGCCACACCGATAATCCCGAGGCGGAGAAGGCATACCTCCACTTTGTGGAGAATATCGAGCCCCGGCTCAAACCCCGGCAATTCCAACTGGCCCAACAGTACCTGCAACATCCCCTTCGAAATCAGCTCCCGGTGGAGAGGTACCGCGTGCATGACCGCGATGCCGGGGTCCGGGTCGAACTGTTCCGGGACGAAAATATCCCGCTCGAAACCGAGGAGGCGCGACTGGGCAATGAGTACCAGAAATTAACAGGTGCCCTGACCGTTCAATACCGGGGGGAGGAAAAGACGCTGACCCAGATGGGGCGGTTGCAGGAGGAAACCGACCGGAATGTCCGGGAGGAAGCCTGGAGGCTGGTCTCGGGACGGCGTCTTCAGGAGGTGTCGAATCTGGACCGACTGATGGATGATCTGGTCGGATTGCGCGACAAGATCGCGCGGAACGCCGGTTTTCCCAATTACCGGGACTTTGCCTTCCGGAGCCGGGGTCGTTTTGATTATGGCCCGGCCGACTGCGAGCGATTCCATGACTCGATTGAGGCGGAGGTGATGCCCTTGGTTCGGCAGCTTCAGGCTTCGCGGAAACAGCAATTGGGGGTCGAAACCCTGCGCCCGTGGGACCTGAGTGTCGATCCGCTGAACCGTCCGCCCCTGGTGCCGTTCAAGGAGAGCAGCGAGTTGGAATCAGGAACGCAGACAATTTTTGACCGGCTGGACCCGGTGTTGGCGGATGGATTTCGAACCTTGAGTCGGTGGCGGTTGCTCGATCTGGCCAATCGAAAAGGCAAGGCCCCCGGAGGGTATCAAAGCACCCTCAGCGAGGCCCGGCTCCCGTTCATCTTTATGAACGCGGTTGGTTTGCAGCGGGATGTCGAGACGCTATTGCACGAGGCCGGTCACGCCTTTCACGCGCTGGCCACCCGTGAAGAGCCACTGCTCGCCTATCGCAGTGCACCGATTGAGTTCTGCGAGGTGGCCTCGATGGCCATGGAGTTGCTCGCCGCGCCCCATCTGGAGGTGTTTTATTCTCCCGAAGACGCCCGGCGGGCCCGACGGGTCCATCTGGAGGGAATTGTCGGCGTTTTCCCCTGGATCGCCACCGTCGACGCCTTTCAACACTGGCTCTATTTGAACCCACACCACACCCGCGATGAACGCCGGGCGGCCTGGGTGCGACAGATGGATCGATTTGGCGGGGATGTGGATTGGACGGGGCTCGAGGAGGCTCGGGCCAATCTGTGGCACAAACAACTGCACATCTTTCTCTATCCGTTTTACTACGTCGAATACGGCATCGCTCAGATGGGAGCGCTTCAAGTGTGGGCCAATGCGGCGTCCGACACCGCCCAGGCGATGTCTGACTATCAGGCGGCGCTCGCCCTCGGCGGTTCACGCCCACTTCCGGAACTCTTTCGCCGGGCGGGCTGTCCCTTTGATTTCAGCCGGGCCACCCTGGGGCCGTTGATTGAACGGATTCGACGCGAGTTGGATCGGAATGCCTGAGGAGGCGACAACCTGCCCCACAACGTCCGATACGATTCGTGAAAAATTCACCTGGTTCTTCCCCGCCGGCGTTCGCCAAGTCGGCGACCATGGCCATTCTCGTGGCCAACATCCTGGTCTTTCTGTACGAGCGCACGCTGCCGCATGCCGCCCAACTGGCCTTCCAGCAGCGGTATGCCTTGAGCCTGGAGGGGGTCCTTCATGGGGGCGTCTGGCAATTTTTCACCTATCAGTTTCTGCACGGTGGGGTGACTCATTTGGTGTTCAACCTCATCTTCCTGCATTCGTTCGGTCCGGTGATGGAGACGACCCTGGGGATGAAGCGCTATTTGGGGCTCTATTGCTGGAGCGGCGTCTTCGGTGGCTTTGTCCAACTTCTCGCCGCCTGGTGTTCCCCTGGTGTCATTGGGGATCACCCCGTGGTTGGAGCCTCTGCCAGCCTCTGCGGCCTGTTGTCCGCCCTCTGCGCCCTCTACTCGGAGGAGAAACTGGATATCCGCCTTTTCTTTGTGATTCCCGTCGTGTTGCGCGCCAAGTTCCTTCTGCTCGTGATGGCAGCCATCAGTGCGGGCGGTATTCTGATTCGCCTGGGAAATGTCGCCCATGCCGCCCATCTGGGTGGCCTGTTGGCCGGCTTGATCTTCCTCAACCTCTTTCGGGTGGAACCCCTCTCCGGGGTGGCCGATGCCTGACGAATTCGGGCCGTCAGCGTTGAAATGACCCGTTGGACCACTAGCCTGAACCGATGATTTCCGATCGAGACTACATGCGGGAACGCTCCAGTGCGTTTCCCTGGTCGGCAACAACCTGGCTCATCCTGAGCCTGGTTGTTGTGTTCGGCTTTCAGCAGGTCGATGCGGTCTATTTCCATACCGGCCTCTTCTCCTATTTGGAGCTGTCGGGGACCGGTCTTCGCCATGGGTTTTTGTGGCAATTGCTGACCTTTCAATTCCTGCATGCGGGTGTCTGGCATTTGTTCGTGAATGGATTGGTCCTGTGGTGGACCGGGCGATTTGCGGAGAGCGTGATGGGAGGAACCCGGATGGTTCTCGCCTGGTTGTCCGCCGGGACGGTGGGCGGCTTGCTGCAAGGTCTGCTGATGATTCCGTTCCCGCAGTTTTTCGGGGACTCGGTAGTCGGGGCCTCGGCTGGGGTGGCTGGCTTGACCTCCATTTTCTGTCTGATGGAGCGCGACGCTCAAATCCATATCTTCTGGGGACTCCTTCCAGTCCGTGCCCTCTATTTTCTGTATGGAAGCATCGCCTTGTCCCTGTTTTGCACGGTGGTGCCTTTCCTTCCGGGAATGGCTCATGCCGCTCATTTGGGAGGGTTTTTGATCGGCATCGCCTGGTTTCGACAGGGATGGATCGATACCTACCGTCCGCTTCCAGGTCAGGACGCGTGGGAGGGACTGAAACGGATGGCAACCTCCCGCAGCCGGGCCTCGAAGTTTCGCCCCACGGTCCTCGCGGGGACCCGGGCTGCGACCCGAGCGGAGACTCCCCGGCCTCCCGTGGCCCCGCGGGACCAGTACATCACCACCCAGGTCGATCCCATCCTCGAAAAAATTGCCGCCCACGGCATCCAGAGCCTGACGGCGGAAGAGCGGGCCATCCTGCAGGATGCCCGGAACAAAATGTCAGGCCGATAATTTTATGTTGCAGCGATATTCTCGACCCGCGATGCGGGAAATTTGGAGTGAAGCCCGGAAACTGGCGATTTGGCTTGAGATAGAACTCCACACCACGGAGGCACTGGTCGGTGAGGGGATCGTTCCCCGGCAGGACTTTGAATGGATGCGGGACCACGCTGCCGTCGATGCGGAACGGGCCCGGGAGCTGGAGAAAACGCTCAACCACGATGTGCTGGCGTTCACCACCAGCGTGGCGGAGAAAATTCCCGGTCCGGCGAGCCGCTGGTTGCACTTTGGCCTGACGAGCAGTGACATCGTCGATACCGCTCTGGCGGTTCAGATGACCGGGAGTGTGGATTTGCTGGTTGCCGAGGTTGACCGGCTCCGCGAGGCGGTGGCCCGGCGCGCACTGGAGCACCGAACCACCCCCTGCATCGGGCGCAGCCATGGCATTCATGCTGAACCGACCACCTTTGGCCTCAAGCTCGCGCTGATGTACGACGAATTCGGGCGGGCCAGAGAGCGCCTGGTCCGGGTCCGGCATACCGTTGCCGTCGGCAAACTGTCGGGGGCCGTGGGCACGAGTGCCCATCTTCCGCCCCGTGTCGAGCAAACCGTCTGTGCCCGCCTGGGGCTCCGCCCGGCACCGCTGGCCAGCCAGGTGGTCCAGCGCGACATCCATGCCGAGTTGGTCCAAACCCTGGCCCTGGTCGGGGCCAGCGTGGAACGTTGGGCCACGGAGTTCCGGCACCTGCAACGCACCGAAGTTCTGGAGGTCGAGGAACCGTTCACCAAGGGTCAAAAGGGAAGCAGCGCGATGCCCCACAAGCGCAATCCAATCACCCTGGAACGATTGACCGGTCTCGCCCGGGTCATCCGCGGCCATTCTGTGGCCGCCCTGGAGGATGTGGCCCTCTGGCATGAGCGGGATATCAGCCATAGCTCGGTCGAACGGATCATCCTGCCCGATTCATTTGCCCTCCTCGATTACATGCTGGCCGGGTTCACCCGCCTCATGGATGGACTGAATGTCTATCCGGAAAACATGAAGCGAAACCTCAAGATGTCCCTCGGGATGTGGAACTCCCAAACAGTGCTTCTGGCACTGATCCGGAAGGGCCTGACCCGGGAGGCGGCCTACGAATTGGTTCAGCGCAACGCCATGGCCACCTGGGCCACGCGCCATGCCGGTCGTGAGGACGCCGATTTTCTGGACCAACTCTCCTCCGATCCGGAGGTGGCCCGCCATTTTTCACCTGGGGAACTGAACTCCCTTTGCTCCCTGGAGTTTCATTTCAAGGAAGTGGACCATCGTTTTCGCGAGTTGGGATTGATGCCGTAGCGACAATCTGGTCTATTGGCGGGGAACGCTGGGCCCGGTCGGGCCCCTTGTTCACACGTTGTTCACAGTCGACGCGTTGACGGACCAACAACGGTCGATTAATGACTTCGGGGTTTGTAGCCGCCGATCTTGACCATGAGCTTCGCCTTGAATCAGCAGGTTCTTGTCCTAAACCGCCTTTGGCAGGCAGTCAACGTCTGTTCTGTCAGACGGGCGCTGACGCTTCTCTTCGAACAGCACGCCGAAGTGGTGGATGGGGATGGGCAGGGGGATTTCAAGACCTACGACTTCCGTCAGTGGCGTCACTTCTCCCAGAATTCCCGTCATGACGATGAAACCATCGGGACCATCGCCTTCAAGCTCCGGATTCCCCGGGTCATCCGACTGATGGTCTTCGACCGGCTTCCGAAAAAAGAGGTCAAGTTCACCCGGCACAATATCTTCGAGCGCGACAAGAATACCTGCCAGTACTGCGGAGGAGTGTTCGACCGCAAGGACCTCAACTTGGACCACGTGATCCCCCGGGACCGTGGGGGGCCGACCACCTGGGAAAACATCGTTTGTTCCTGCATCCCCTGCAATACCCGCAAGGCCAATCGGACCCCGGCGGAAGCCGGCATGCGACTCGTCCGCAAACCGAAGCGCCCCAAATGGCGACCGTTCATCCAGGTCAATTTTGGGGCACCGGTTCACGAATCGTGGAGGCATTTTCTCGACCTGGCCTATTGGAACGTCGAACTGGGCGAAGAGATTCGATAATGCATCGGATCCCGCCTTGGCTGCGTCTGTCGTCCGTGCCGGTGATGGCCCTGCTGCTGGTCGGCGGTTGTTCGAGTCCCTCCCCGACGAAGCCCGCCCCCAATTCCATCGGAGGAACAGCCAGGGGAACCAACACGCCTCCGTCCATTCGACCGTTGGGGGATACCATCGGGCGGGTGGTTCAGGTCAATCTCCCGCTTCGGTTCGTCGTGCTCGACTTTCCGCTCAACCCCTTGCCCACCTTTGGTCAACGCCTTGAATTAGTCCGGAACGGTGAGGTGACCGGTTTGGTGAAAGTCTCCAGCTTCTATCGCGGAACCTCCGTGGTGGCCGATTTGGTGGAGGGAAATGCCGCCGTGGATGATTCAGTCAGGGCCAAGTGAGCGGATGACGATTCCCGGAACCCCGCCCGCCTGACCGGCCTCAACCCAGCCCCCCCCGCGCCCGGTGGGCGTGAGGGAGGGGTGGAATCGCCCGGTTCAGTCGCGCCGCGCGCGAACGAAGGCCTGGCCCGGAAGGAGCCGGACGCGCCGAGTTTCCTGGCTTCTCGTCGCGGTGAACCCGGATTCCGCCACGTCCGCGAATCCATCGTTCAGCACGGGATTCTGCTGCAGGCCGTAGCGGAGCCCGGGGAATGTGCTCACCGTGATGTCGAACTCGGGGTTGTTCACGGGGTGGAATCCCGGGGTGGGCTCAATCCGGCTGATGCGGAGGCTTTTGACCGGATCCAGCGGGTTCGTCATGTTGGATAGCTCCTGAACGTCGCTCGACCCGTCGCCATCGTGATCGGAACCCCGGGTCACCGTGGTCAGGTTGCCAAAGTAGCCCAGCTCCATGCGGTCGTCGGCGCCGTCGCCATCGGCATCCACCAGCGGAATGGTGGAAAAGGCGAAGGCCTCGACGGATCCGATGTCCGGGGCGTCACCCAACACGCGTGTGGCTCCCCGCTGATCCTGAGTGACTCCGGTGGCCGATCCGGCGTCGATCGCCGCGGAGCCGGGGAGCGGGGGGCGGACCGGCGTCAGCCCGCCGTAGGAACCGAGAGGCGCGAGCAGCGGGGTGCCCTTGACGGACGATGGGCCGCTCGAGGTTCCCCTGTCGACGGCGGATCCGATCAGGTTGGCGCCGACACGCGTCAGTTGTCCGTCGTTCGACACGTCGGCACCGTTCCCGCCTGTGTTGCCAGCCAACAGGGTGTTCGCGAGGGTGGCGACGCCGCTCGCGACGTTGAACAGGCCCGTACCTGCGGCATCGGCCGAGTTGCCGGTCAGAGTGGTGTCCTGGATCAGGAGCGTGCCGGTGTTCATGATGGCCCCGCCTTGGATGGTGGCGCTGTTTCCGGAAAGCGTGCACCGGATCAGGGAGAGGCTGCCGTTCAGGTTCATCAGGGCACCGCCGTTCGCCGCCCGGTTGTCCGAGAACGTGCAACGATCGAGCCGTAATGTCCCCGAGTTGAGGACCGCACCGCCGCCACGCACGCCGGGATCGGTCAGGGCATTGCCGCGGGTGAGGTGCAGGTCCCGCAGCTCGGCGGCTCCGCCGGGCTGCACCCGGAGGATTCGCACCGCCCCCGGGCCGCCGTCCAGCGTCAGGCCCGCATCCAGGCCGCCGCCGTCGATCAGCAGCTGGTTCTGGGCCACGTTCAGCGTGTTGGCCATCGGGAGAACGCGCCCGCTGAGCAGGGGGGCGAACGTGATGATCCCGGCCGAGGAGGATTTCTCCACAGCCTTGCCCAGGGTTCCAAGGTCGCTTCCCTCCGCCAGACGCACGACGGATTGTTGCACTTCCACGGCGCCGGCGTCCGCTCCGCTCCCGGACACGCGCGGAAGTCCGCGCTGATCCAGGGCCAGCAGATGGCTGGTGCCGGCGGGGTTCTGAGGCCGGAACAGGAGGTTGTCCGGGGAGAACTGCCCGGGGTTGAAGCTAAACACCTGGACCTCGTCGATCAGGCCGGTGAAATACTCGGTGGCAAGCGTCTGCGGCTGCACGCCCACGGCGAATATGCCGGACGGTATGGCGGGCGCGAAGGCCGAGGTCGCAGACGGCACGCCGTTCACGAAGAGCGTGCTGATCCCGCCGGCGCGAACCAGGGCCAGGTGCGTCCACTCCCCGGCCACGGCGAGCGGTCCCTCGACAAAGGCCACCCCTCCGAACAGGCCCTTGTAACGGCCGGCGTGCAGGTACAGGCCCCAGCCATTCCTGGCCGACGATCCGTTGTAGGCCAGACATTGGGTGATGTTGACGTCCTCCGGCCGTACCCAGGCCTGGATGCCGAAGTTGTCCGAGAGATCGGTGGCCAGCGCGCTCGTGCCGTAGCTCTGTGCCCCGAGCTGGAGCGACAGCCGTCCGCCCAGCCATCCGGCCGTGCTGTCGGACACGGTGGAGCGGTAGGTTGCGACACCGTGCAGCTCAAGCGGGGCTCCCAGGCGGCTGGTGACGGAGGTCGATATCGCGCCGGCCGCCGCACCGGCGTCCTCCTCGCCCATCCGCCAGTAGACGAGCGGCACGTTGTAAAGCGGCACATCCACGTCCGCGACCGAGTCGATCACCGGGCTGCCCGGCATCGGCGGCATGGTCGGGGTGGGGCCGTCGTAGTTCCCCAGCGGGAAGAGCTGCGGATCCGCGCCAATGAAGTTGCCCGTGCCCGACAGGCCCGAGGGGAGCTGGTGGCCCAGGGCGGAGCTGTTGGCCGCGATGATGGAGTTGGTCGAGAATACCGTTCCGGCGATGCCCGCGTAGTCCGAGCGGGCGCCGGTGCACGTATTCGAGACGACCGTGCAGTGGGTCATCACCAGGGTGCCCTTCACGTCGAGCGCTCCGCCCGATGCGGGCGATCCCACTCCGCCTCCGACCGCCGTGTTGCGCGTGAAGGTGCAGTTGTTGAGCAGGAGGCGTCCGCCCTCAAACGTTACGGCACCGCCGCCGAAGCCCGCGGTGCTGTCGGAGACCGTGCAGTTGTTCAGGGTGAGCGCGGCCGCCGCACCTACCGCCAGCGCCCCGCCACTTCCGCCGAAGCCCGGTACGACGCTTCGTCCTCCGTAGAAATGGAGACCTTGGATCACGGCGCGGCCCCCCGACCCCACGGTGAGGATTCTTGAGGCGTTGTTTCCGGAGATGCGCAGGCCCTTGAGCAGGTTGCTGGCGTCGATCAGCACCGGGTTGACCACCTGCAGTCCACCGCTGGTGAGCACGATGGTCTGCCCATCAAGCTCGGGGGCGAAGTGTATCTCGCTCATGTTCATCAACTGCGGCGATACCGAGCCCGGAGTGTTGACGATGGCCAGTGCCGCACGGAGGGAGCCGTCGCCCGAGTCGTTCGCGGTGCTGACGACGAGATCGTGCGGCGGGCCGACCACCACGGTGGCCTCCGCGCTCGCCGTCGCCCCATCCTTGTCAGTGACCTGCACGCGCATCAGGCGCTCGCCCTTCGTGGCGTAGACGTGATCGAGCTGGAACGTCGATCCGATCACGGGCAGCGGCTGGAACCCGTTCCCGTCGCCAAAGTCCACCTGACCTGTGAAGGTATCCGCGCCGGGATCCTGAATCCTTCCGTAGCCGTCGAATGGGACGCCTGGAGTGGGATTGAGATTGGATCTGAGCAGGATGACCGGCGGGCGGTTGGTCACCCGCTGGTCGATTTGAGAAACCCATGTGCTGCCGTTGTGATCTGTCACCGTGGCCGTCACCACATAGGGCCCGGAGGCCTTGTTGTCCCGGTAGACATGCGTCGCAGCAAAGGAGTTGTTCACCGCGCTGAAAGGTCGGACGAAGGCCGCGGAGGAGGGGCCGCCGTCACCCCAGTCAATCTGGACGTTGAACGTGTCGTTGCGCAGGTTCTGGGAGGTGAACAGTCCGGAGATCTGGGCCTCCTGCCCCTCGCCGATCGTTGGGTTCAGGGACACGAGGGAGGTGATCTGCGGGGCCGCGTCCTGGACGGTTACCGTCCGGGTGATGCTGGACGATCCGCCGTCGTTGTCCGTGACACTGAAGACGATCGTGTAGGTGCCGGCGCTCTTGTAGGCGTGGGACGGCGTGAATCCGCTCCGGGTGTTGGAGGGCCATTGCACCTGGTCCCCGTCCCCGAAGTCCAGGCGGAGCGTCCAGGTGTCAATGCCGGGATCCGCGATCTGGAAGTAGCTGCTGAACGATTGCCCCTCGACGCGATCGGTCGGAAGGTCGGCGTTCGCGAACACCGGGGCCGCATTCAGGACCAGAAGGCTGCCGGTGTTGGTGCCGGTGCCGGCGATGGAAACCGTCACGGGATACGTCGTCTGCCCGGCGGGAGGGTTGTCTGCGTAGATGTGGGTGACCTGGGTGCGGTAGGACCCGGGAACCTGGACTTCCGGAGTCACCGCGGCAGCCACGTTTTCCACCGGCGAGCCGTCTCCCCAGTTCACGAGGACGGGCGTGGCCGGCGTCCAGTCCACATTGGAGAACCAGAAGGTGTATGGCGTTGGCGATCCTTCCGAACCGATGGACGCGGACGTTTCTTGAAGGTTTAGGTAGGTGCGCCCCTGCTCGAGGACCTGCAACGTGAAGATATCTTGCGCGAAGGTCACGCAGTCCCCGCCGTGACAGGGGACATTATCAAAAACAAAAGCCTGGATCTTATAGCTCCCGCTCGCGGGGTAACGATGGTTTAGCGTGAACGAGTGCGTCGTCTGGTTCACTTCCGCCCGGATGGGGTCTGAACCATCCCCGTAGAGGACATCCACGCTCCAGAAGTCGTGTCCCGGGTCTTCAAAGTGTACCGTGGCGGTGTAGTCCGTGTTCCGAAGCACATAGTTGGGGTAGGTATAGCCCTGGATGATGGTCGGTTTGAAGTTGTCAATAATCACCGGGATGCTGGCGAAGGTGGAGAAGACGCCATCCGAAACCTCCAGCTTGGCCTTGCCCGCGAAAACATTCCAGTAGGTGTAGGTGAACGTTGGGTCTGAAGTGAAGGGGGTGTCCCAGACGCCGTCTCCGTCCACGTCCCAGCGGAACTGCAGGATCCCTCCCTCCGGGTCGAAACTTCCAGCCGCGCTGAAAGCGACCTGGTCTCCTTGCGTCCCGATATAATTGGAGAAGCTCGTCACCACGGCTGGCGCCGAATCAAAACGAGAGGTGGCCCAGACGGCGCACTGGTAGACCCTCCCCTCCGAAATGGAGATGACAGTCGTGGCCGCGCTGGCATCGAAGGTGGCACCCCAGTGGTCCTCATCGACCGGTGTGCGCTTGACCGCGACGTTCCAGTGCACCCCTGGGAACCGGTTCCTGACGAGGCTGGCGAGTGCTCCGGCGCGGCTCGCGGCGTCCCCGGTCAGGGAGTTCATCCGGTCCTGGGTCAGGTAGCCTGTCAGATCATTCGCGGACACACCGCTGTTCAAGCCCAGCCCGTTGACCACCACGTAGGTGATTCCACCGATTTCGTCGGTCCGTGTCGACAGGCCGTCGGAGCTGAAGGAGTATCCCCAGTTATCCGATCCAAGGTCCGCCGTGGCGATGACGCCCCAGTGGTGGGCCGGGAGGATCCTTCCAAGGAAGCGCTTCAACGACTCCGCATTCTTCTGCGCTGTGGAACCCGGGGAATGGGCGATGTTGTTCATCATCATGGCGAAATCCGTTGGCAGCAACCGAAGCCCGGTCGCGTCCTGGATGTACTTCATGTTGTGCCCGACGATCGCGCTGATCAGCCCGCCGCCCATGAAGTCCCCGCTCACGATCGCCGTGGTCCGCTGCTGACCGGTACCGAACAAATAGGCCAGCGCGCGCGGATTGACGTATCTGGCGACCGCATTGGGGTAGACGCCGCCGCTTTCGCTGCTGCCGTTCAGGCCGTTCCGGTAGAAGCGGTCGATCTTGCCGGGGTTCTGGAGTGTGGTGATGTCGCCGTTGAGATGTTCCTTGTTATCGAAGGTGGGGTTGATGCCGTCGACGTAGCGGAAGAAGTTAAAGACATACTCCCACTTGTTGTCGCGGTCGTAGATGGTCGAGAGGTTCCACAGGTTCATCTCGTCCAGACCCAGACCCTCAATGTCCTGCAGGATCACGATCTTGCCGCGGATCTCTCCGAGGGTCGGCATCGCGAGTGTGCCCGTCGGCTTCGGCCGGATCAGCCGCCCGTCGTCAGAGTTCCGGTAACTGGAGAAGATTTGGTCGTAGGTCTTGGTGCAGTTCTTCGGGTTGAACGTGATGCAGCAGCCGGCGTTGTCCGGGACGCCGGCGCCGCTCACCGACATCAGGATGGTCTCCTTGGGATGCGCGGCCAGGAACAGGTTGCAGATCCGGAGCACCTCGTCGAAATAGGCGTTCTGGAAGCTGATCCCATGGTGGATGGCAAAGGTGTCATCGACCTGCCGCACGCGGATGTCCAGGAAGCGGATTCCGGCTGTCAGCTGGGAATAGAGGTTGAGCTCCTGCGTCTCGATGAGGTCCCCGCCGTACCGGGCCATGGTGTCGTGGGTGCCCGGGAGGGAGAGCTCTGAAAGGAGGCGGTTGTCCGGCACCCAGGACATCCAGTCCGGGAAACTGGCCGTGCTTGTGTTGTCCCGCGAGTAGGAAAGGGTGTCGTCGCCGCGGGATGAGAAATCGAGCCCGGTCAGTATGAGCAGGGCCTGAAGGAGGCGCAGGGCCAGGAGTCGGCGGGGGCTACGGGGACTCTTCCAAGGGTGGGCAGCCGGGTGGTGGTACATAATCTACTGGAAGAACAAGACTTATCGGGCCCGTGTCCCGGGGGGAATGTGTTTTTGCGAAAAATCGCAAGCCCCCCCTTTTCCGAGAGGCCGCCATGCCGGCGAGGACCATCTGGAGGTTCACGACCGGGACGGTATGAGCCTCGTTTCGCCCGTGGAGAAGTCGGATGGCGTTACCCGTGTTTTTGGTGCCAAGGGTCTGCTGGCGATCGGTCTCGGTGTCCACGGCATCCCACGCTCAAGATTTCCATTGCCCCCCGGGGCTCTTCGGAGTTCCCATTCTCAACCACCATGAAACGTTCCATGCTTTATGCCGCCGGGCTGATGGCGGCCGTCGGTACGCTGAGTTCAGCCCTGGCCGCCGGCACCGGTGCCAGCTTCAAGGGGCCCATCGGCCTCCAGTTGTACAGCCTTCGAGGCATCTTCACCAAGAGCCTGCCCCAGGGGATTGAGCAGGCCGCCAAGTTTGGCATCCAGGATGTTGAGTTGGCCGGCCTCTACAACCAGACCCCCGAAACGCTGAGGAAGATGTTGGTCTCCGCCGGGCTCAATCCCGTGAGCGGACACGTCTCCTATGAGCGTCTGACGCAGGAAACCGAGGCGGTCGCCGCT
>Ga0136644_10001811_pt1 | contig 16730 bp, 15 predicted proteins | sample C_130820_EF_Meta_FD_94780 | JGI IMG/M metagenome (GOLD analysis project Ga0136644, IMG submission 94780) | Freshwater microbial communities from Lake Croche, Canada to study carbon cycling - C_130820_EF_MetaG (v2) (version 2) | ecosystem: Environmental > Aquatic > Freshwater > Lake | place... | reverse complement strand
GTTTATATTGATGGGTATATTTTATATATTATTTTATTCAAAGTATTTTTTCGATACATATTATAGTTATGGCATTTACTAGATTTTACGATGATCCTTCACGAATTAAAAAACAGGCACAAATAAGTAGTTATTCAGATAGATATTTTTTAGATAGACCCGGGCAAGGAATTGACTTGCCTTTTATGGAAGACCCTAATATTCGTATGCAAGGTTGGGGTGCAAATTTAAGAAATAATACAACAAACTTAGAAAGCGATTTATTAGGGTTAACCCGAAAAACAAACAGAGATTATATTGACGTTAATGATTATAAACAACATGCTGTCTATACATCACCTAATAGTTATAGAAACGAAGAAAGTTTTGTTGAGGAAAGTAGGGCAACACATCCTGCATGGATGTATAAAGATTTAGAACATCCTAGATGGGAGTTTCCATTTTTAAATCCATTAAATGGTTTAGAGAAAGCATTCACAGAAAATGTTCAAACACGTATTTTAGAGAAAGATTATTTTGTGCCAACTATTCCTGTTGTTCAAGGTTCTGAAGATACACAATACTATTTAACCGGTAGATCAATATGTATTGAGGGAAATGAAATGGGATGTCCAGGAACATTATATAAAAACCCAATACGATAAATATTATTATATAACAATATATTAATTATATAATAACATGGAACTCGCAATTCCTGGCGTAGCATTAGGACTATTATATATCGTATCTAACCAAAAGTCGAAAAAAGAAACATTTAGAGATCGTAATTTATTACCAAATATAGATATCCCTGATCGCAATTTTCAAAATGGAGCACCTATTGCATTATCTGAAAGTGATCAAACATCGCTATTATCTACAACAAATCGATATGATAATGGCGGGGGAGTTTACACTGATAAATTTTTTAATCCTAATATGAACCAACAACAGAAATTATCAAAAATGGATGATGCAGCTCAAACCGGAAAGCAATTTTATTCTTTAACTGGAGAAAAAGTGAACGCTGGTTATTTTGAGCACAATAACATGGTGCCTTTCTTTGGAAGTAATTTAAGAACTCGCGTTGAAGATGAAAATAAAACAGAAGGGCTTTTAGATAGTTATACTGGCTCTGGTTCTCAGACCATTACTAAACGAGAACAAGCTCCTCTATTTTCTCCTAGTTCAAGTCAACAATGGGCGAACGGAGCACCCAATATGAGCGATTTTTACCAATCACGCGTAAACCCGAGTGCAAGAATGGCGAACGTTAAACCTTTTCAGGAAGAACAAGTTGCCCCTGGTTTAGGATTAGGTTATACAACAGGCGGTTCCGGAGGATTCAACTCTGGTATGATGATGCGCGATAGCTGGTTAGATAAAACTGCTGATGATTTACGTGTCGCTAATAAACCCAAGGCAACCGGGCTAATGTTGTATGGTCACGAAGGACCTGCCAATAGCATGATTAAAAATAACGCTACATATGAACAAATGGGTATTATGGAGAAACACTTACCAGATCAAAGTTTTGCTTTAGACACGCGTTCAGTTAATGATCCTCGAGACATAGGACGTTTGTTTACAACTGGTGGTGCTGAAAAAGGGCAAACTATGCGAGCTATTCCTATAGATCGCTATGTAACCCGTCCCGAAACAGCGGTTTCATATACTGGCGGTGCAAGCGTCCAGAATCCAGCGACTTATGTTCCTGGTGAATATATGCCGTCAACCAACCAACAATTGGGCGCAGTCCCTTTAGCGGTTGCTAATGCTAATGGACGTCAATATGCCACAGATGCTGATTATGAAATAAAAGCAAAGAAAGCTTACCCTAATAATCGTACAATGAATAAAGAAGGTAATTATTTAGGTGTTGTTGGTGGTAGCATAGGAGCAGCTATAGCTCCTTTGCTAGATATGTTACGACCCAGCCGTAAAGAGAATGTGATAGGAACGCTTCGTCCTTACCAGAATCCTGGAACAACTGTGCCTCAATCTTATATCTTCAATCCAGCTGACCGTCCTGCTGCGACTATTCGTGAGACAACTGAGAAATCGATTAATCATTTAAATGTAAGCTCAATGCATCCTGATGGTGCTTATCACGTAACTGGTCATAACCCTACATACACAAACCGCACAGATACTGATGATTTCTTCTATACTGGAGGATCTAGTGCTGGCGAGAGAGGAAGACAACCTACTTCTTATGTTGCAGGTTATAACCAACGTAATAATGACATTAAATCAAGTACTATAGATGGATATATGGTGCAAGGAAATATGTCGTTAATGAATGGAGATATTAATATGCGTCAGGTATCAAGAGATAATATGTTGAAAAACGAGAGAGGTGTCATAGGCACTATGCCTTATCAATCACCGGACGTAACAAGTTTGGGACGCGCTGTAGGAACTTCAAACAATCTTTATTCTAATATTAATATTGATAGAAATACTCCTGATATAACGAGCATGTTAAAATCAAATCCATATGTAGTTGATTACCGTAGTGCTTTGTAGATTTTTTCATAATATCTGTATGAAAAAATGTTTATGGTCGCGGTATTTTATCAACGGTAGATTGAGAAAGAGGAGCAGGAGGAATAGGCATATTTGTTTTCGATGACGTCGGAACAGGATATTTAAATGTTATTAGAATAGCTTTAACATAATCTTTTGTTACGTTTTTAGTATCGATTGGAATATTTATAGATATTTTGAACGCCTTTTCGTTATTCATATCTACTTGAACACCACCTATAGGCGAGCTAGAGTCACTGACTTTATAAATGGGTCCTATTCCCTTTATTAATAGAATTCCATTATCTGTCAGTATATTTAATTGAGGTATCGACATATCATTAGATTTTTTTCTATCTTCCTTGTCACCTATTGATCGCAATTCAACTGCAGCTTTCAAATCTGCTACTGTATTTAATACGTATCCTACCTGATTAAACGATATATCTAATGCGAATTTATTTGGTATAATATCCTTAACAATATCTTTAAGATCACTGGTATTAGTATGTATAGCCGTAATTTCTATAGTTCTATCAAGTACGCTATTGTTGCTATCTTTCTCTAATGTTGTTTTTACATTTAAAACTTCATTCATTAAAAAATCGCGTGTGAAAACTGTTCCGCCAGAAGTAGTTTTCACATTATAAGAACCTATTGGTTGGGGAACTATTTTGCCGTTACCGTCGTTTAATTTTACATTTAGGGCAATAGCAAAATCGTCTTTGTTTCCATCTAATCCCTCTACTAATCTTATGTTAAAATATTGAATAATTAGAGATAAACCCAAAAAAATTAGTAATCCAACTATTATGTAAATATAGAATATGTTTTTTTTTGCCATTCTACATTATTAAGACAAAATAAATAGATGAACTAAATAAATAAAATATCACTATTCTATAAAGGAAATGATTATTAAAACCGAGAAAAAAGATGGTATAACAGTATACACTGTCGAGAAAGATTATGATGACAAAACATTAGCTAAAAAATTGGATAAGTTTTTAAAACCTGGAGATATTAAAGATATAATAAGAACCGACGCTGATGTTTTTACTGCCGACGGAAGATTGCTATTAAGATTTAGAAAAAGTAAATTAAACAAAGAACATCAAGACGCGTTCTATGATAACATTATCAAATTTGCTAAGAATGTTTCTGGACTTCGTGGAAGTGCTTCTGGTAGTAAGAAAAAAACTTTAGGGCAAGTAAATAAAGTAATGTCAAACATTTTTGGTTATTTTGATAGATGGACACCCAGTCAAAAAGTTATCTTCAAACGATTAGGTAAAAAACCGACCATCAATGTTCGTGAATGTCGCTTTAATATGGATTACCCTGAGCTATATAAAAAAACTATTCCTCTAATTGAAGATATAGATAAATGGTATTCTAAATTAACACCAGATCATTATGATAAGCAGATTAAGAAAGCACGACAAACTTATTTTAAGATAGCTAATACATCATTTACCACAGTTACTACTAATGTAAATTTTCAAACAGGACTTCATACTGATAAAGGAGATGACGACGAGGGGTTTGGTAATTTAGCTGTTATTGAGAGGGGTGAATATAGCGGAGCTGAAACATGTTTTCCTCAGTATGGTATAGGAGTCGATGTTCGTAGTGGGGATATATTATTTATGGATGTTCATCAACCTCATGCGAATTTGCCTATACATAAAAAGACGAAGGATACTATACGACTTTCCATAGTTTGTTACCTACGTAAAAATGTATGGTTGAATAGTAAAAATAAAACAAGAAAAATGGTTGAACAACATAATAAAACTGTAAAAGCGATGCGCAAGGTGCCTAAATAATTATAGTTTGCTAAATGTAAAAGCAGTGTCTGTAATTAGAATAGATTCAATATGATCCACTGTTATTGTGTATTTTCTAGCATTTAGATCATGCAAGTTCTCATCGTCGTACATACAGACCTCTAACTTAGTAATACTGTTGTTTGCGTCCTTTTCAATTTCGCTAATGTAACAGTTGAACGGAACATTGTTTATGTTGCAGAATATCATAGATCCTTTCATAAGTAGGTTATTATAAGCAGTTGTGCTAAGTAAACTAACGTAAACGTTTTTCTCCTTTCCCCAATGTTTTGCTCCTTTATTTATGTAACTGTATCTAATATTTCTCACAATACCTTCGTAACAAAATTCCTTTTGCTTCCATAAATGATGGATATGTTCCGGTTTTGGAGTGATAAATACAGCCGATTGGACGGACAAGTTGTCGATGCTAGTTGCCTTCTTCATGATTTATAGTTACTTTAAATTAAGTAACTATAAAAAACTTTTCAATTTTTTTGAATGGAACCTATGTTCCCTTTCTGGTTTTGTTCTTTGGAGTTTTTGGTAACTTTTTAGTTTGTTTTGCTACTTCGGCCTCAGTTCTGGCCGGTATTTTCTTTAAACGAAACTCGGTCATTCCGTGTTTCTTAGTTGAAATCTCACCATACTCTCCATATTGCGCCTTTAACTTTTTGGATGCTTCCAACATTGGTTTTAAACGAGCTTCGAATGTTCCTAAACCTCCACTCTTCCCATAATACTTTGTCATAAAACCAACGCGATTAAACCTAAGAACAATACCATCTTCAACGAAATATTTAAGTGTTCGTTCTACGTCTTCTTTTTGGCCATTCTCTTTTGTAATTGTAAGTTCAATTGCCTTTAATTTGGGACGGTTAATAATTCCATAGAACGCACCGACAATATATGTTAAAGCAGTTGTCATTTCAGGGCGACCTTTTCGGAAAAAGGGATTAAATACTGGATAAACTCCCCAGATATAGGATTTATTTTTATGGCATTCCTTAAATGCATGTTTGAAAAAGGAATCTAGCGATTTACCTTTTGTAATAGAGGACATCGTTAAATCAATCTTAGACACGTCATCGTCAAAAAACACAATATGTTTTCCTGCGGGGAATTGTTCCATTATAAATTGGCGCTGTGGAACTAAACCTTTAATTCCTACAACGAGCTTATTGTATTTAGATTTATCGAGAACTTTAACGTACTCTTCATACTCTTCTTTATCTGCAACGTAAACGAATACTTTTTTTGCAGGAATATGATTATCCTTTAACATTTGAAGGGTTTTTTCATTGCATAATTCTGCTCTTTTATAAGACGGAACACAAATAACATAATCTGTCATTATATATCTTTTATATATAATGAGATAATTGGTTTTGGCTAAAATCTTCTTCTCCTACGGGTATTTCTTTTATTAGACCCTCTTCGTTTTGTGTTTCTTTTGGCGCCACCAGTAGAAGGAGTGGCTGGTTTTACTGCTGTTTTAAACTCTGATATTATGCCAGTCCTTGCGGCTTTATTGTATTGTTTAAAGTCAGATGGCAAAGCAGGGGGGGTTGTCCCATCGACAATGTCTGTTTGAATAGCCATACTTGAAATAGTCGCGGGTTTTTCACCATCTTGTGTAGTTTTCCAATAAATAGCATGTGTTTTTTCTACAGGTGTTGCCATAATAATATATATATAATATTGATAAAAAAATATAATAAACTATTCTAAATGTTTTTATACAAGCACTTCAAGGTCTTCGAATTTCCAATATTCTACTCCCCCGTTTGGTAATGGTCTTTTTACAATAAATGGTATCTTTTTTGCCTCAAATTCTTTTAGTGCAATAACATAGCCATCAATTACATTTGGTTCTAGTTCTACAAATGGCTTAGCTCCAGAGTTTATTTGTTTGGCACGTTCTCCTAAAATACGCGCCTTTTCATATCTAGTAATAAATGGAAGAGTTTTGTGCAATGGATCGATTATATTACCATTTTCATCACGAACTACTCTAGACATTATATCAATCTCATCATAGTTGTGCGACTGTAATTCAGGGTGAAAGTCGGAAATGATTTTCTTTTGAGTTGTCTCGTCGAATTTTTGTAAATAGAATTCGTCATCATCTTCTTCTTCATCATCTTCGTCATGGAGTTCAGAAAATGCTGGTCTTAATGTCTCCCCTACATTACCGTCCTCATCTTCTTCTTCCTCTTCCTCTGATTTATCATCTTCCTCTTCTTCTTCCTCTTCCTCTTCTTCATCTTCCTCTTCTTCGTCTTTCTCTCCCTCGTTCTCTTCCAGCTGTTTTAACGTTGCCTCATATTTTTCTTTATTCGCTAGATAGGTTTCCTTAGGTATTAGTTTCTTTAATTTCTCTAAGTCAGAAGCCATTGATTCGTTTTCAGCCATCTTTGATAATATATAGGATGATATTTCTAAATTATAAAATAGGAAACTATTAAAATCAATTTTTTAGGGAACCTAAGAACCTTATAAAAAATTGAATATATACTAGTTAAAAAACATAAATAAATATCCGCTTAATTATATAGTCACAATGAAGTTTTGCGTAAAATGCGATAACATGTATTACATTGGCGTAAGTGTAGATAACCCAAACAAGCTCACTTATTATTGCAGGAATTGTTGCCACAAAGACGAAACTATTACTGAGGAGGGACTATGTGTTTTAAATTCTCAGTTGAAAAAGGGTGAGCAAAAGTTTAATCATATTATTAACGAATACACAAAGCAGGATCCTACACTCCCGAGAATATATAATATGAAATGCCCGAATGTAGAGTGCAAGACAAACAAGGAGAACAAAAATGCTGAGGTCATTTATATCCGTTATGATGACGATAATTTGAAATATTTATATATGTGCACCGAATGTGATACTACGTGGAAAACTAACGAATAAGAGTTCGCTTGTTAATCAGTAACAATAAACATGAAAAATTGATTTTTTTATGTTTATTAGCATATCCAGTAACAAAGTGTGAGCGCGTATCGAAATTGACACCTTAATAGTTGTCTTAAAAAATTGATTCTAGAAAAGGGAATAAAAATATAACCAGTATATATCCTAAATGCTAATGGAATCTCAGAATTCCAGCGTTATAACAGAAGCAAAGAAATTAACAATTATTAAATATCGCGATGTTTTCGATTTTCTATCTAAACACGTCCATCAAAAGGACCTTCCTACCACGAATCCCAAACCAGTAACAAATACTAGGATTGGGGACTCAAAACTGAATATTCATGGTGGTTCTTATCATATTCCTGATTCAGAGTATCCTAAGTTTTTAGAATTGTATGCATGGGAGGTGATTACTGGAAAAAAGAAGGAATATTTAACCGAGATGCAACGAGACAAGGATGGTCCAATATTAGTCGATCTTGATTTCCGCTATGATCATGAAGTAGATGAAAAACAACATTCTGCCGATGACATAGTAGAACTTATCGGGGAGTATTTAGGAGAAATCAGAAAAATATTTCAGGTAGACGAATCGACTCGGTTCTCGATCTATGTCTTTGAGAAACCTACGGTAAATCGCATTGATGATAAAACAAAAAACAAAAAGATAACGAAGGATGGGATCCACATGATAATTGGTCTCCAAGCCGACCATGTTGTTCAACAAATTTTACGGGAAAAAATGATTGTAAAAGCTGCTGAAATCTGGAAGAATCTACCATTAAAGAACTCATGGGATGATGTGTTCGACAAAGGAATTAGTGCAGGGAAGACACCATGGCAGCTTTTTGGGTCTAGGAAACCAGGAAACGATCGTTACCAATTGACTAGGGTGTTTGACGTGTCGTTTGATCCATCCGATGAACAGTTCATGTTCCCCGAAATTCCCGTCTCTAGCTTTGATGTTGTAAAGAACATTTATAAACTATCTGTTCGTTACAAGGATCATCCTTCTTTGTTTATGACAAGCCAGTTTATTCAGGAATATGAGGAATTTATGCAGGTAAATCGTCTAGGCCGAGCTGCTGGAGGTGGTGACACTTCAAGAGTATCTAGCAAAACAAGTTTAGATATATATAATGATGATTTCTTGCATCCTTCAAACATTGCGAAAATAAAGAGTCGTGAAGAACTGGATAAGGCAGTTAATAATTTCTTAGATAGTATTCAAGTATCAGATTACCATCTACGTGAAACACATAATGTTACTATGATTCTTCCTGCAAGTTATTATGGTGATGGGTCTTATGAGAAATGGATTCGTGTTGGATGGGCTTTAAAAAACTCAGATGCTCGTCTACTTATTACGTGGATTGCGTTCTGTGCTAAATCGCCCACCTTTCATTTTAGCGAAGTACCTGATAGAGTAGAGCGATGGAAAGATTTCGAGAAACGTAAGGTAAACTGTCTTTCTAAAAGGTCGTTGTCACATTGGGCAAAAGCAGACGCGAAGGATGATTATGAGAGAGTTCGTCGCGAAACAATTGATTATTTCCTAGAAGAAACTATTCGTACGCGTGGTTCTTCTACTAGCAAACACGATGATCGTTCTGGTTGTGGAGACACAGACATAGCAAAGGTACTATACCAGCTGTTTAAGAATAACTTTGTCTGCGTTAGCATCAAGAACAATATTTGGTACCAGTATGTGAATAACCGTTGGCACCAAGACGACTCGGGAACTACTCTTCGTAAAGCTATTTCCGAACAATTGCGCGACTTATATAACCAAAAGACGTTCAGCGCTATGAATAGCATGATTGTGAATGGCGATCCTCAAAATCAAGTATCCGAAGAAGATCCTGCAAAGAGAAGGTCTATTCGTATTCTAAATATCTGCACTCGTCTATCGGATAGTAATGGTAAGGATAAGATTATGAAGGAAGCCAAGGAGTTGTTCTACGACGAAACATTCCTTGAGAACATTGATAATAATCCGTATCTTCTTTGCTTCAAGAATGGAGTTATTGATTTTAAAGAGAAGTGCTTTAGGAAGGGTCACCCAGAAGACAACATTACCATGTGCACCAATATTGATTACATCCCATTAAATCCGTCAGTTCATCAAAAGATTATGGATGAGATTAATGACTTCATGAATAAACTGTTCCCTGAAAAGGAATTATGTAATTATATGTGGGATCACTTATCGTCGACATTGATTGGAACTGCTGCTAACCAGACATTTAACATGTATATTGGTATTGGTCAGAACGGTAAGTCGGTTCTTGTGAACCTAATGGAAATGGTCCTAGGTGATTACAAGGGTGATGTCCCTTTGACTCTAGTTACTGAGAAGCGTGGTAAAGTAGGAGGTCTTACTCCAGAGATTGTCGAGCTTAAGGGCATTCGTTATGCTGTTATGGCAGAACCCCAAAAAGGTGATAAGATTAATGAGGGTATGATGAAGACACTTACTAGTGGCAAGGATCGCCTCCAAGGTCGTGCTCCATACATGCCTAAGACGATTTCGTTCCTTCCTCAGTTCAAACTAGTGGTTACTTGCAACGTCTTTATGGAGGTTAAGAGCAATGACCATGGTACTTGGAGACGCATTCGCGCTGTTCCATTCAAGTCGTTGTTCACAAACAATCCCGTACAGGATGATAAAGAGAAGCCATTTCAGTTCTTGCTCGATGAGTATATCGACGAGAAGTTCGACTCTTGGAAGGAGGTGTTTGCAGCGATGTTGGTGAAGCGCGCATTCGAGACAAATGGTATGGTTAAGGATTGTGGAATTGTTCTCGCTAAGAGCAACGAGTACCGCCAGAGCCAGGACTACATTTCCGAGTTTATCAACGACCGTGTTATTCGCGACCCCAACGGCCGTATCAAGAAGATGGAGCTTAACAGTGAGTTTACTATCTGGTACGGATCGAATTATGGTGGCAGATGCCCAGGGCCGAAGGATATCCACGAGTACATGGACAAGGAGTTTGGTAAGCAACGCGCACAAGCATGGCACGGGGTTAAGATTCTGTATGATAGAGATAAGTATGATGCAACCAATGAACCAGAGTTCTTAGATGAAATAAATACGGAGGAACTATAATAAAAATATTTATTAATAAAAAAAATATTTTTATTTTTTACTGTTACTGCTAGTGTCATACTCCAGTTTAGGATCTTTATACACTTTACTAGTAATAAACGAATATAATAGTTTTAAAACATATGTAACATATTCTTCTAGGTAATTTATTGTAAATGGGTAAATTATTAACGCTAAAACTAGACATACTTTAATGGTAAAATTAACATTATAATCGTCGGATATGAATAAAACGTATATAACCTCTAATAATATAATAAAATAACTGTAAAAAAGAAAATTATATACAATGCTAGCACTTGTAGAGCTATTTGTTACGTGATTAGATTCTCTGTCGTATTTTATAGAATTACTTTTATCATTATCTACTTTCTCATCAAATATATCATTTTCTAATTTAACACCATCATATAAACGTTTCTTGTTACTTATATCGTCACTCAACATTGTGTCGTAAATTTCCCCTCTAAGATCTTGTAGATCTGTTAAATTTGATATAAGAGTACTAGTTAATGAATCTGTAATTTTCATATTTTCAAGTTCTTTATTGATAGCATCAATAGCTTTATCGTAGAGCTGTATATCATTTCGTATTTTATCTATTTCTGCATTAAGAGGAATAACAACCTTATTTGTCTGGTAAGTAGGAAGAGTATTATCATAATAATTAGTAACTGTTGCTATCATTTCTATGCTTGTTTGTAGGTCAGCACTTATATTTTGATCAGAATCAATATTTTCAAACCTATTATTTATATTACTCAGTACATCCCTACGATATGATAAATCGTTTACAGTTTTTTCATCTCCTATTACCTGTCTTAAATACCTCTTATAAAAATCTGGATTCTGATCAGTGCAAACATGGTAAGCTCCGTCCGCAAATCCCTTTGCCTCATTAATTGTATTATTAATATTATCGTTATAAGGTCCCCAATTATCATTGTAGTACTTGTATACCCTAAACAATTTATCATATGCGCTGAATTTGGGTCCTTGAGGAATAGGTGGCAAATCATATATTGGAGCAGGGGCTGCCGCCGGAACAGGAGCTGCTACTTTAGCAGGCGGCGGTGGATACGGAACTGAGTCAACTTTATCGCAACTTTCTGCTGGTTGACTACTAGTACTTGCTGGTTTTTTCATAATTTTTATTTTTTCATTGAATTTCTTTTTCCTTAATTCCTCGACAGATTCGCTACTGTATTTATCTATCACAACAGGAGGGTATGATGGAACAGGGTCTAATCCTCTTGACAATATACTAGAAAAATTATAGCTATCTGGTATTCTTCCTGGTTGTGGCGGTGGCGGTGGCGGTGGCGGTGGTGGTGACGGTCTTGAATGTCGCGGACCCATTAAATTTAATATTAGTTATAGTAGTATTAGATTTAATTTTATTACTTGCTAATTATTCATAAATCATAAAGTTCATTTCCTTGGAAATGCGGTATTATACAGAAACCTTAAATTATCTTGCAATTCTGTTATATAAAAAGGGAATAAAGCAAGCACCGTAATTAGAGAAATTTTTACTGTAATATGAATATCTTTATCATATATAAAATATACTAAAATGATTATTAATGCATAGTAAATCGTAAATATAACACCATTAATCAATTTTAATGATTCTTTCGTTCCTGTCATATAAAACAGCTTACTGTCGTCAGTAGAATATTCCTCATTCGTTGGATTTATATTATTGTTTAATCTAATATTTTCTGAGTGCACAGCATCATGGTACTGGTCTGTAGTTGCAATAATAGATTTATGAAAAACACTATTTTGATAAGAAGTATCGCTAATTTCTTTTAACAGTTCATTAATAGAAAAATTTGCTGCATTTTCATAATTTAAATTCTGTAATAACGTCGTTAATTTATTATTGTATTCTTTAATTTTATTATTTAATACATTAATAGTTCCTGTCCTTTCTTCTAGGAGGCCCTTTCTATCATTTGTATATTTATTTATTCTATCTCTGCATTCATTAATCTTTGCTAAATAATAATTCACATTATTTGCTACCTGCCCTGCTACACTAACTATATAATCTTTATTATTTGTTATGACCATAGATCTATTATAAATCTGGTTTTTTAAATTATTTATATCACCTGTTCTATCTGGATCACAGTATCTCGGTGGTGGCGGCGGTCTTGAAGGTCGTCCTCCCATTATTTATTTATAATATTATTAGATTTAATTTACATGCATATAATTTGAAAACTCATATGGCTCATTAGCAGAGACATTTTTTTGTGGCAAATCTCCTACATTGTAAGCAAAACTCATAGTTGTAAAAGGAGATTTTACACATACCATGTTACCTTTATCCCATGTTGTAGATGTTGGATCACAACAGTCAGATCCAACACATCCATTAAGATCAATTGAATCTAACAAATTGCCAGTGCCTTCAGCTCGAGCGTTTCCAACAACTGCATTATTTTTAAGAGGTGGAAGATCTAATTCATTAAAATTCATATTTCTTCTTGATTGTATATCTAAAAACATAATAAATGCAAAGTAACCTCCGACGCATATATCAATAACGATTAATAACTCAAATACAAACTGAGGCACAAAAGTTAATCGTGAACTAGCAATGCTTATTAAAATAAATACTACTAAAGTTATTATGAAGACAATTAATATATTGGTATAACCATTTTGTCTTAATCTATTACTATTATTTAATTCAGCAGATCTCTTTTTCGCAACAAGTATACCGTCTACACTATTTTTCTTATCCTGTAATCTCTGATTTTCAGTATTTACTATATCCATTACTTGGTTTTGTTGGGTTAAAAGGCCAGATGTTGTAGAATCAGCTGTTTTATAACTATTGTATGTGTTATCTAATTTTGTTTGAACGTCCCTAATATCTGTGGCAGTATTGGGATTTTGCGACGAAGCAGAGGTTCCTAGATTAGCTAAATATCCTTTTTGTATTTCCAATAATCCTGTCAAATCTATATCCGACATTTATATAATATATAATAAAGTAACATTTTAGTTTATTATAAATAGAAATTCGTTCTTGTTCTAAATATTATTACTCTTTCGCTAAAACTATAGCGAAAACAACCAATGTTGCTGCAGTAATTGTTCCTAAAACATAGACAGCATTTTCTTGCGCTTCTAATCGGCGATTATCACTAACTAATCCATCCAATGTTGTTTTGGGTTTATTTAATGTAAAAGGTGTGTTGTAGTCGTAAAGATAATTTCCCGACATATCGTCGCGTATACCAGTTCCACGAATGTTAGTTACATTATTTATATTTCCTATTAAATCGTGAAAATTTGCGTCAACTTTTTTTATTTTATTAGTATAATCAGAAGCGATTTGTTTAAGAGGATCAACTTGATATAAAGATATGGATTCCGGTAATCCATTGCCTTGCGGAATACCAGTTCCGTATTTTTTATATACTGTATCTTTGTTCTGGTATCCGTGATCATCAAATCCTTCTTTAAAATTTCCCTTGCATCTTTCGTATAGTTTTTTCGAATATGGATCAGCATTATCTAATCCAGTATAATAAATACTCTGTAAAACCATTGGCGAAACAGAAGAACAATTTACATCTGCATTTAAATCAGTTTTAACAAATGGATTACTAACTAAAACATAAGGGTTAACTTCATTCTCTGAATATGGTTTATAATTTGTTATATTTTGTTTGTTGGGAATACTTCTAAAATCTTTCGGATCTAATTGCACTTTTAATTCTCTTATATATAAGTCAGAATTTTTTATTCCAGAATTGGGTTGAATAGGAGTATAATTATCTGGGGAATAAGAATCACCCATGTTTAAACAATAATTTTTCCCATCAGATTTATTATAGTTATAAAAATATTTGCAATTTGGGTCAGCGTCACAGTTTGCTTTACAATCCTCCATTTTACTTCCAATTTGTTTTTCATTTACCATTGCAGTAGGTATAGGTGCCAACCCGGCTTGTTTTAAATATGTGTTTCCTAATATTAACGCAGAATTTTCTTTTTCTATATATTGTAACGTTTTTTTGTTACCATCTACTTGTGAAAAGAATAACCTATCCATTTTTTTATCAGCGTCTGCACTGTATAAGTAATAATCATTATTATTGTTTACAGTATACATAAAATTGTTACCATTCGTATTTCCAACTTGTTTTTCGCAACCTACAATCGTGCGTTTAATATTAAAATTTCCGACTTCATCTATTTCAAACTTATAAACGTTATTGTTAGATACTAAAACTGTAGTGTTTAGTTTATTTATGGTCCCTGTTTGAGTTAAATCTAATGATTCAGTTATATTGTTGTTATACTTATAGTAATTCCACTCCATATTAGCAGCAGAACTCTTTGAAGATACATTTTTATTGGTAAGAGCAATTGAATTTCCGTCTTTGGTTTGAGAATACAATATTCCATTATCACCTAAATATAGAGTTCCATCAGAGGAACCTCCTGCATATTTAAATACTTGTCCATTAGAGGACATAATAATAGTGCCATTATCGTAACTTATTGATGCGTTATAATTACCAATCCCAATGTTAATTGCACTAGTTCTTGGTTTAATCGCCCATATAGTTTCAAAACCATATTTACTTGTTTTCGAATTAGCGCTAAGGTCACTAATATAACAGTTATACAATTGGCTATTGTTGTCCTTAGTTAAAGAATAAAAAACTGTTGAATTAAAGTTAAAGCTGTCAGTTATGTCTTCTCCATCTTTAGTCCCAGTTATTATCGTAAAGAATAATTTATCTGTGTCACTTCGTGTTCTATTATTAGGATCTGTTATGGTTAATGAAAAATTATTGCTACCTCCAAACATCATTCTTATTGGATATTTTTTACCTTCAATTAAACTAATTGAAGATGCCTTTGTTACCTGGTCCGTGTGTCTGCCTCCATTGTTTACTAATGCGTTGCTCTTAGTGTATCCGTTTGATGCAGTATTACCTATCCATAAATAAGAAGCATATGTGCTTGTTATGCTAAACTTCCAAGTGCCTGTAAAATCTGGTATTATAAATCCCGTCCATTCTACTGATTTTTCTAAAGGTTTTGGCGGTGGCGGTGGTGGCGGTGGTTGCGGTGGTGGTGGTGGCGGTGGGCTTGGCTTCGGAAATGACCATCTTACTCCCATTCTCTATAATCGTTTATAATATTATTAGATTAAAATTTTAATCTAATAATCTCATTCTACCATTTCGAAGTATTTGTGTTTACATCACGCGTCGCTCCTGTTAAATTAGAAAACAATGTGCTTTGTCCTTTCTCTTTTACTAACTTCTCGTCGTTAAACATTGCGACGTCATCATTAAAATACTTGTTTATTACTTTAAAAGTAAGACCCGGCACTTTTACGTCTATTTTTTCTTTAAAAACCTGTTTGCTACTAGCAGTTTCTCCGTTTCCAGGAGTAAAATTATTAGACCATTTCATATTGGAAATTCTTTTTCCAACATTCATTTTACAAGTTTCTTCTGTATGTAGACCAGGTATCTGAACCATTGGATTGGCTTGATTTGTGTTATATTCTGGTTTTGTAAAACATTTACCTGTGTCTTTAGTTTTTATCTGCGAAACATCGGGTTGAAAAAACAAATATGCAGCGTTTTTTTTAAGATCAGCATAGTAGTTATCTAAATTAGCAGCTATATTGTTAACATCTTTATTAAATGTATTTCCTGAAGAATCGTTAACTGTTGTTGACATAATATAGTATCTATATATTATATTTTTTATTTTCTTAATGCTCTAAATAATAATAACCCACCAATTATGGCTGTTAAACCCAATGGAATATAAAGAATAGAATTTGTTTCAGGTGTATGGTCATCTTTCATATGTTGTGTTGGTTTGTTTATATCTTTGGAAATTTCGAATCCTGAATAAGAAAATTTACTGTCTATATTATCAAATCCTTCTTCTATTGCGTTTCGGTTAGGTGTAATTGTTATGAAACCATACAAATCTATTTTATTTATCTCCAGGAACTTGTTTTTTGGAAACATATCGAGAAATATAAACCTAAGGTACCTGTAATGTTCTGCAACATTTACGTTATACGTTTTATCCGAAGTAGACGGAGGATTATTTAATTGTAATGTTTGTAAATCTATGTAAGTCCAATTACTGCCATCTTTAGAACCTGCTAATAAAAAAGATCTTGGAAATCTACATATGTCATCATTTTGTCTAGGCGTTGTAATACTATACCTAAATAAATATATAGGACTTGTAGTAGGAAGCTGTATTTGAATCCATTCCCCTTTATAATCTATATTATCTACCTTAGTAACGTATTTAGTTTTTGAAGAACCACCTCCTT
>Ga0136644_10001810_pt1 | contig 16730 bp, 14 predicted proteins | sample C_130820_EF_Meta_FD_94780 | JGI IMG/M metagenome (GOLD analysis project Ga0136644, IMG submission 94780) | Freshwater microbial communities from Lake Croche, Canada to study carbon cycling - C_130820_EF_MetaG (v2) (version 2) | ecosystem: Environmental > Aquatic > Freshwater > Lake | place... | reverse complement strand
CCCCATACCATTTACACATGATTAGTAATGTATTATCTATATTAGCGTAATGAATAATATTTAAACATTTAATATTAAAATATATATGGAAAGTAAAATAGAAGAATTAGAAAATATAATTGGTGTATTAGAAAATAGAATTTCAAAAATAGAAAAATTCTTTACATGTTATAACTGTAAAAAAATAGATAAATTATTCAAATGTAGTAACTGTTATGAAAAAATATGTTGTAATTGTTATAATATAACATATAAAACAAATGGTGAATCACTTTATATCTGCAACAAATGCAAATAATATTATATAATTAAGTTTAGCTTAACTATATAATAATACTAACGACGGGAATCTATTTATCGCCAAGGTCTATATTCAGTACCATAAGTTCTTTTGTTGAATCTCTTGTGTGCATCGTGTTCACAAGCACAATCAACATTCCATTTTTGAACATTATCTACACAGTAACATACAACAGCCATGAAAATGACGCAGTAAATTACTGTCCAGTTTATCCAAGCTAACAAGAACTGGAATAAATAATAATTTACAAGTAATCCAACAGGAATAATGCAAATGAAAAATTGTTCCAGCTGAATATCTTGAAATCTTGACATCTTGAAAAACGTTGGTTATTTAATTAATGGTATAATTCAATTACAACATGTATAAAATAAAAATTTCAATTTTTTCAACAACAGTCCCATTCAAGTATTAAATCAGTTGACACATGAGCTATACCTGTGTCACCCCATTCAAATTCAAGAACAGTACACTGCGCTAGTTGTAATAAATCCATATTATTAAAATCAGAGCATTGTGTTGACATTGGAGTTCCACCAACTTTTATTTCTGTACTTGGACAATTTTCATGACTATAATACATATCACATAATTTATCAGATAATTTACCAAAACTAAATTTTTTTTCTAATTTATCAAATGATATTAACTCTTTTGTTTTAGTCCATGACGTTATTTTATATGGTTTAAATTTTGATTCACATTCAATCATTTTTTGTTTTTTTATATTATCTTTAGTCATATTGATTTTTTTAATTTCATAATCATAGTCATCATTAATAAATACTTGATACATAATATTATCTTTATTTCTAGGATCTTTAAACTGACACAATAAAAATAAATTTTCTGGTAATTCTTGACCCTCAATTAAAAAAGGTAGATTACCACCAAATTTTTCTTCTAATCCAGTTTCTTTAGTAATTTCTTCACAAACAGGAGTATAAGCAAATTTATAACAATCTTCTGGTAAATTAGAAAAATCAAATTCTTGCCATAAAGATTCATTAGTATCTGATTCAGATAAATATAAATATTTTTGACCGTCTCTTTTAAATTTAATTTGTTTATCTTTAATCCATCTATTTCCTAAAGATGTTTTACCAACAATCCACGTATTTTCATCTTGACCTTTTTGTTTGGTACCTACTTCTAACACACTAGCTGAATAACCAAATCCTTTGGGACTTGGTTCATCACCTCTATACTTCTTAGTTTCATCATTAATACATTTAGGCATAAATAATAACTGTTTGTAATTAATAAATAAAAAAATCAATATTTTTATAGTTTTCTAGTCTTTTCAATACCAAGACACTTTTTCACTTTTGCAATAAAATCACCATTATAAATTGCTTTACCCGTTTCAATATCATCAATAATACAGACTTTAACTTCTAATTTTTTAGCTAAATCTGCGCGAGTTAAACCTTGAATTACTCGAGCATCAACAATCATTTTACTAATCTCTTTCGATACTGTATTTGGTTTTTTTATATCATTTTCATCATCAACAACATCTTGAATATTTTTTGGCTTATTGAAAATACTATTTTTAATGTGTTCGGATAAACTCATTTTTGTAACTGGTTCAGGTACTATTTTTGATGATCTAAGTAAAACGTCTTTATAACTCATATAATATATATTCTTAAATATTAATAATAAAATAATACAATTTTTTTTTAATCAAGTTTAATTTTCTTACTCTTATTATTTTCACTATAATTAAGCGCATTTGTAACATCATAAATATTCCAAGAACAAAAACTGACATGATTTTTATTTAAAAAATTTACAATATTATTTATATTTTCTTTACACGATCCTAAATAATTAAAATCATTTAATTCATATCCATTAATTTTTTTATATAAATCATCAACTTCTTTTTTATTATATAATTTATTAATTAATAAATTACATAATTCATTTCTTCTTTGATTATATGTATTATTATTTGCTTTACAAATATTTATAATATTTTGAGATGTCCATTTTTTCCCGTTATAATCAAGATCATTAATATTCATAATATCTGCAATTGCATCATTTTCATAGTGTCCATACAAAATAATATTATTCTTATTTGGAATATTTAAATCTGTATTTTTTATTTCCTTAAATATAGAATTAACATCAGAAAATAAACATCCATATTTAATTTTAATAATTATTTTAACAAGTTTTATTTTATAATCATCTTCAATAAGTTTTGTAATATTTTTATCATTCTTTTCTAATTTATAACCATATGGTGACTTTCCAATATAACTTCCTATTTTTCGTTTATAATTAAAAGATTCTTTTACTCTGTAACTAATTGTGTCACTTTCATTTTGTGATAATATTAATGCATTAATAAATTTATAAATATTTTCTTTATTGTTCGTAACAATATTTTCTTTAATCGAGTGAATAATAATTTTTTTTTCATAACATTTTTTAATTAATTCTGTTCCATCAAATAAATTTCTACTAAATCTAGAAACATCAAAAATTATCAAATTAATATTTCTATTTTCATCAATTAATTCTAATAATTTTTTTTGATTTTTCATACTTCTTGCACTACAAATTTCAGATATTGTTTCTTTAATATTATATTTATTTTCTGTACAAAACTCTTCACATTTGTTCTTTTGTATATCCAAAGATGCTGAATTTTGAGTAAAACTATTCTGTTTTTGTGTACTACATCTAGTATAAATAATAGCTGATCTATTTCTAATGTTAATATTATCAAATTGGTTAATTACTGTATCCATAACAACTGAAAATAATATTAAATATAATAACTATTCAATTTTTTTACCAATATATAAAAATTGAATTAAAAAAAAATTATTATATAATAATAACTACTTATATGACAAAAAAATTAGTAATAGTTGAAAGTCCGGGAAAAATTAAGAAAATTACTGAATACTTGGGTGATGATTATCTAGTCAAAGCATCTTTTGGTCATATTATGGATTTAGATCCGAAAACATTGTCAATTGATGTTGAAAATAACTTTCAACCAAATTATATTGTTTGTCAAGATAAACTGAAAACAGTTAAAGAATTTAAACTATTAGCAAAAACACACGAAGTTATAATCGCATCTGATTCCGATAGAGAAGGTGAAGCAATTGGATGGTTTATACAAGATACCCTAAAATTAATTAATCCAAAACGTATTATTTTCCATGAAATTACAAAAAAAGCAATTACTGAAGCTATAGAAAATCCAACAAAAATAGATATGAATATGGTTCATGCACAACAAGCGCGAAGATTATTAGATAGATTAGTTGGTTATAAAATCAGTCCAATTTTATGGAAACATATGAATAATGATTCAAATGCGGTACAATCTGCTGGTCGAGTTCAATCTGTAGTTCTTAAAATAATATGTGATAAAGAAGAAGAAATTAATAAATCAATTAATGAACCATATTTTAAAACAACTGTTCAGTTATTATATAAAAAAAATAAAATTAACGGTACATTAATGAATGATAAAGATTTATATTTATTCAAGTCTAAAGAAGAATCAATCAGTTTTTTAGAAAAAATAAATAAAACATCAATATTTAAAGTAATTGATGTTCAAGATAAAAAATCAATTAGAAAGCCAGCAGCACCTTTTATTACTTCAAGTTTACAACAAGAAGCATCTACAAAATTGAAATTTAATGTTAAAAAAACTATGCAAGTTGCACAAAAATTATATGAAGATGGATATATAACTTATATGAGAACTGATTCAACCGCATTATCTAAAGATGCAATATCTGCATGTAAAAAATATATAATTAAAATATGGGGTACTAAATATTCTAATCCTGTTCCATACAATAATAAAAATGAAAATAGTCAAGAAGCTCACGAAGCTATTCGTCCAACTAATTTTGAATTATCAGAACTTGAAAAATGTGGTAAAGATGAAACAAAATTATATAGTTTAATTTGGAAACGAACAATAGCATCTCAAATGTCACCAGCTGAATTAAATATTCAGACAATTAAAATTGATACACTTAATAATATTAGTATTTTACCAAATAAATCATTATGGATTTGTATATTTGAATCTATTATTTTTGATGGTTTTTTAATTTTATATAACGATAAAAATGAAGATGATATAACTGATGAAAATGTAGAAAAAAAAGATAAAAAAATAGAATTAAATATTGATAATATACTTAATTTTGATAATATCAAAGTATCTGAAAAATATACAAAATTACCTTTAAGATTTAATGAAGCAAATTTAGTAAAATATTTAGAAAATAATGCTATAGGTAGACCATCTACATATGCATCAATTATTCATAAAGTTATTGAGCGAAAATATGTTGAGATTAAAAATATTGAAGGAATTAACAGAAATTCTCAACAAATATTTTTAGATAAAAAATATAAAATTAATGAGTCTACTAAAGAAGTTACATTAGGTAAAGAAAATAATAAATTAACACCAACTGAATTAGGTATTCAAGTTAATAATTTTATGATTGAAAACTTTTCACCAATAATAGAAATTAAATTTACAGCAGAATTTGAAAAATATTTGGATATGATTGCTAATGGAAAAGCTAAATGGCATAATATATTAGATAAATTTTATAAAATGTTTAATCCTATTGTTGAAGAATTAAATAGTAAATTAATAACTATAGAAAAAGAATTAAAAAGTGATAAATTACTAGGATTACACCCCGAAACGAAAAATGAAATTTTCATAGGAAATGGTAAATATGGTAACTATATCAAATATAATGATAAATATACTTCGTTACCTGATGAATTTACATTAGAAGAAACTACATTGGATGATGTTTTAAAAATTATTATATATCCTAAAGATTTAGGGAAATATAATAAAAAAAGTATTTATTTGTGTAAAGGCAAATTTGGATTTTATATTAAATATAATGAAGCTAATATATCATTCAATCAAGAGATAGATATTGATAAAATTGACATTGATTTTTGTAAAAATTTAATTGAATCAGGTGATAAATATTCTTTAAAAACATATAAAGTAAAAGATAAAATTATTAATGTTAAAAAAGGTAAATTTGGACCATACTTGCAATTACTGAATGATAAAAAAAAAGTTTTAAGAAATATCCCAATACCTAATAATTTGAATATAGAAAATATTAATATTAATGATATTATTGACCTTATTACAAAAAAATAATATTATTATTTAAATATAAAAAATATCTAGTTTTAGTTATATAAATAATGAATTACGAATATGAATCTGTTGAAAAATATAATATGAATAAACCACTATATTATAATGAAGAACGCGATGAAGAACGTGATGAAGAACGCAATGAAGAATATAATGAAAAGCATAAAAAAAAACATTCAAAAAAACAAAATAAAATGCGCAATTTAAATTCTATTTATGCAATTACACATTTAGTTATTTCATTTTTTGCAATTTATTTATCATGGCGTTGTAGTGGAAGAAAATTTGATCTGGTTTCTTTTATTTTTGCATTATTCTGTCCTCACTTTTATATTATATATGCATTAGCAGTAAATGGCGGCTGTGGTATTTTTGATGATCCACAAGATAATTTTTCAAATTTATTAATGATAAAACGTTAAACTTATTATAAAAAAATTTACTAAATAATTTTTTTTATTATAAACTATTATTGCGAAAAAAATATTAATTTTTACAAATGGTTGGTCATACGCAAAAATTAATTAATTTTATTCTAGCTTTCTAATAATGGCAACATTTATAAATTTTTATGAATCAATTAAAATAAAAAATGATATGAAAAACCAAAACTTTAAAAAAGAAATTAATGAATTTCTTAAAAGTTGGTGGAAAAGTTTAAATAAATATGATTTAGATATTTTAGTTGAATTAACATTTTTTTTATATAATAAAATTAATGTTTTATTTAATATAAAAGATAATCTTGAACAATTTAGAAAAAAAAATTATCAAGATTTGAAAGCTTTATTATTACTTTTATTACCTTTCATTAATGATGATGAGACAAATGTATATAATAATTTGAGAAAACTAAATGAGATATTATGTTTGAAAGATATTGATATTATCAAAAATGATATATTAATTAAAAAAAGAAGTGATACAATTAAAGAATATTTTAAATATTCAAATTTTGCAATAGGATTAATGAATGAAACAAAAACTGATTTATTAAAATTAAATAATAATAATGAAGATTTAATATATACTATAATTCACCATAATTTTGTTAGTTTATTAAATGTTTTATCAATTATTAATGGTAAATTATATATCAATTGGTTAAATATTACTCCAATTAATATTGAAAATTATACAACTAGTTATATTTATGAAGAAACTAAAATTTTAACTAAAGTTCTTACAAATAAAATAGAATTAATAGACTATAATGGTTTATATATTGGAGAATTTTATAATGTATATCGAAATATTTTTTATGAAAGTGTTAAAAGTATTAAATGGCTAATATTTCCAACTATTTTTAATAGAGAAAAACAATATATAATACAATATATTAATTTATTTTTCAATAATACATTTTTAGAAAATAATAGTTGGGCTGAATTAGATGAAATGGTACAATATAAAATTAGTACAAAACAAAAAAATATTACATTAGAAGAAAAAATAATATGGAAAAGTATAATATTATTTATGTGTAATAGCTTTTCTAAAAAAAATGATATTGATAATGAAATAAATAAACCATTTATATTAAATATAGAAAAAGAATCAGATAAAGATGATTATGATAAAGCTAATATTGAAGTAATTAATAAAATTACTGATGAAGATATTACTATTTTCATGAATAACATTAGTACACAATTTTTATGGGAATTTTGTAAAGAATCAATTAATAAATTTGAATCTACCTTTTACGGTTTACAATTAATAAAAGATAAACAAATTGTTACTAATTTTATTGTTTATAATGATATTAGTGGTAATGAATTAAATTTAAAAAATCTTTATAATATAGCAAAAACTTTATCTCATAATGACAATAAGAATTGGAAATTATTACCTGAAAAATATGATTGCTTACCAGATAAGAATAAAAAAGATTTTTGGAATAAATTTAATGATGTTACATTAAACTGGATAAATATTAGAAAGAATATATCATTAGAAAATCCTGGTGTAGATTATAATACTATTATTAATAAAATTAATAAAATTTGGCAGAATCAAAAAGAAGATTTTGTTTGGCAGTATTTAATATCTAATGGTATACTATCTGAATTTAAAGTTGATCTTGAATTAACAAGTACTTATGATTTTAATAGAATATATCAAAGTAAGCTTAAAAAAAAAATAGATGATAATAATTTAGGCGATTGTAATTATTATTTAACAAATAAAAAATATTCTGATTTACCTAAAATAAATAAAACTAATAGAAACTATGATTATTTTGATTATTTAAAAAATGATGCTAAATGGTATTCATTTTATGCTATGGATTGGATTACACAAATTAATTTCTTTAATCATTACTACAATAATCGTGTTATGTTTGTTACAGGATCAACTGGTACTGGTAAATCAACACAAGTACCTAAATTATTATTATATGGACTTAAAATGTTAGATTATAAAATAGCTGGTAAAGTTGTTTGCACACAACCACGTATTGCACCTACTACAAATAATGCTAGTCGTATTGCTTCTGAATTAGGTGTTCAAATTGATTATACAGATAGTAAAAAAGGTTATGTAAAAAGAGCAAATTATTATATTCAATATAAACATTCAAATCAAAAACATACCAAAAATAATTGCCCACATTTAACATTGAAAATATCTACAGATGGTTCATTATATGAAGAAATATATGATAATCCATTAATTAAAAATAGAATTAAAACAAATGATTCATATATTTATAGTAATGATAATATATATGATATAATAATAATTGATGAATCACATGAACACAATACCAATATGGATATTTTAACAACATTAATTAGAAATTCAATTTATTATAATAATTCTGTAAAATTTGTTATTGTATCAGCAACAATGGAAGATGATGAACCAGTATATCGTAGATATTTTTCATATATCAATGATAATATTAAATATCCAATAAGAACAATATCAACACATCCATTAATTGGTAGTAATTTTTTTTATGATTCAATATATATTGATAGACGATTTCATATATCACCACCTGGAAAAACTACACAATACACAATAGTTGAAAAATATTTAGATACTGTTACTGATGAAAAAAGTGTTGATATTGTTTTGAAAATTTGTAATGAAACATCTAAAGGTGATATATTATTATTTACGAATGGTATTAATGAAATTAGTAAAGCTGTTAAATTTTTAAATTCAAAATTACCACCTGGTGTAGTTGCTTTGCCGTATTATGCAGAATTAAATTATATATATAAAGATATTATTGAAAAAATAGATGAAAAAATTGGTTTAATTAAAAATAAAAGAGATAATATTTACAATACATGGTCTACAGATTATATAGAAGAAAATGTTCCATTAGGACTTTACAACAGAGCTATTATTATTGCTACTAATGTAGCAGAAGCATCAATAACAATATCATCACTGAGGTATGTTGTAGATAATGGTTTTGCAAAAGTAAATAATTATAATTCAGATCTTGACATAACAACATTAGATATTGAAAAAATATCAGAAGCAAGTAGAAAACAAAGGAAAGGTCGCGTTGGAAGAACAGCAGATGGAACAGTTTATTATTTATATCAAAAAGGTGGTCGTGAAAATATTGCACCAAAATTTAAAATAGTTCAAGAAGATTTTGGAATTAATCTTATTAAATTGTTAAAAAATGATAATGAAGAAAATATTTTATTTGAAAAAAATATTGATCCAAATATATATGCAAAATTTGTTTTAACTGAAACATTTAATGATACAACAAATATTTATACTATTATAAAAAAACAGTATACAATATTAGAGGAACAAATACCAGATTTTTATTGGAATCAATTATATTTTGATTTTATGAAAGATAATGTTTTACAGCAATTTTTAAGATATCCATCAGGATTTGATTTGAAAAATTTAATAGATCAAGAAGGTACTTTCCATCTTATTCATCCTTTCGAAAATACAATTGAAAGAAATATATTACATCAACCAAATAAAATAGTTAATAAAAATGAATTTAATAAAAAAATAATTATACCATCTTCACTTTTTTGTAACTTATTCTCTAGTTTAAAAAATAAATTATTATTAGATGGTGATTTAGATATATACAAAAATAGTCCAATTAATTTTAAAAATATATTTATTAATAAATATACTAATCAAAAAAAAGAAATTGTTAAAAACTTTAGACTTTTTAATTTTAAAGAGGGAAATTTATATTTTTATTCACAAGCTTATGGTGTTTTCTATGAAACAATTGAATTGTATAATTTAATCAAAACTATTGATTTTTCAATTAGTCAATTTGTACAAAATATTAAATTATACAAGTCTCAAGATAATGAAATAGAATTCATATATGATATTCTTACAAAATTTAAAAATAGATTTAAAGATACATTTACTATTTTTAAAATTAAATCAGTAGATTATATAATAAATAAACATTATGAAAATTATCTTAATTTAACAAATTTATTTTTGTTAAAATATAAAAAAAATCAAGAAAATATTCCAAAAGATTTTGATAATTCATTATGGGATACATTAATTGAATCATATAATAATAATATATTAAAGGATAAAGAAGGATTTCAAAACATACTTCTTATCAAGTGTAGTTTTACAAATAATATTTTTAAAGATTTTTTAAATTATGAAAATGAAATTAATAAATGGTGTGATTTAAATAATATTAAATATGAATTAATAATAAATTTTTTAAATAATTATTCGAGTAACTTAATTAATAATTTATCATATAAATTATCTGTTGATTTAAATTATAGTAAATATTTATCAGAAAGTACTAATATTGAAAGAATTTTAAAATCTTTTATACATGCGTTCCCACTTAATTATGCTTTGAAACTTGATAAAACTAAATTAAATTATGCTACTTTTAATAATTATAAAGTCATCAATTTAAATACACATTTAAATAATGAACCAATTTTATTATATTTAAAAATAGATTTATTTAAAAATAGATATCTTTTGGATAGAAATAAGATAAACAGTTCAGATATTTATGATATTAAAATAACAAATAAAATAGATATTAAATGGCTTCATTCAGCATTACCTGAATATTTTAATGAAACAAATTTTAAAACAATAATAACAAAATTTGATAAAAATTTTAATATTAAAATTAATTCAAACACAAGTTTTTTATGGCAATATGTTTCTAATAAAATAATAAATTCTAGTTAAAATTATATATTATGATTGGTGAATATTCTGCAATAATTATTGAACCAAGAATGCATTATGCATTTGAATTGGTATTAACAAATATATTAGAAAATCTAGATGATCAATGGAATATTATAATTTATCATGGTAATTTGAATCATTTATTTATTGACAAAATAATTAATGAAAAATTATCTATTTATAAAAATAGAATTACCAAAATAAATTTAAATATAAATAATTTAACAATTAAAGATTATAATAAAATATTATGTTCGAAAGAGTTTTATGAAAAAATACCAACAGAAATTTTTTTAATTTTCCAAACAGATTCATTAATTTGTCCAAAATATAAAGATCTTATTTATAATTATTTTGATTACGATTATGTAGGTGCCCCGTGGAAAGAAAATCAAAAAGTAGGTAATGGTGGATTATCACTAAGAAAAAAAAGTAAAATGATTGAACTAATTGACAAATCACCTATTAAAAATGAAAATGGAAAAATTCAAGAAGATTATTTTTTTTCTGATTTATGTGAAAATAAACCCTCGTTCGAATTAGCAAAAGAATTTTCTATTGAAACTACATATAATGATAAATCATTTGGTGTTCATAAACCATGGTTATATTTAACTAAAGATGAATTAGAAAAAATATATGAATATTTTCCTGAATTAAAATTATTAGAAGAGAAAAATAAATGGTATAATATTCATAATGATCAAAAAAAATATAAATATTTATACTTAAAAAAAAAATTATAATTAAATAAATGAACTTATCTATTGATTTTTAAACACCTTTATCTAAAAAAAATACAAATAACAATATATTAGATATTAAGATTCCATGGGTAGAAAAATATAGACCAAAAACATCTAATGATATTTTATTAGATCCATTTATTAAAGTTAAAATAGATAAGATATTAGAAGAAAAATCCATTCCTAATATGATTATTACAGGAGAGCCGGGTACTGGAAAAACTTCAACAATATTATGTTTAGCAAAACAAATATATGAAAGTAAAACATTTAGTGAATTGGTATTAGAATTAAATGCATCAGATGACAGAGGCTTGTCTATTATAAATAATACTATACTACCATTTTGTAAAAAAAAAATAAATAAAAACATAAATAAATTAGTAATATTGGATGAAGCAGATTCAATAACATCTAAAGCGCAAAATTTACTATCAAATATTATTGCAGAATATAGAAAAAATACAAGATTTGTTTTCATATGTAATGATTGTTCACAAATTACTGAATCAATACAATCTCGTTGTATGATTATAAAATATAATAGATTAAGTAAAGAAAATTTATTTAATAAAATTGAATCAATTTGTAAATTAGAAACTGTAAATTATACTAGTGAAGGTATTTTAGAACTATTATTTTTATCTGATTATGATATTAGACAGTCAATTAATAATCTAGAATGTATATTCTATTATGATAAAATATTAAATTATGAAAATGTTTATAAATTTATTGATTTACCAAAACCATATTATGTGGAAAAAATATTATCAAATTGTATTAATGGAAATTTAAATGAATCTATTATTACAATTACAGAGTTGTATTATAAAGGTTATACATCTAATGATATTTTATTAACTTTCATGAAATGTTTATTAGAAAAAAAGTTTGAATTTACAAATAAAAAATTAGAATCAGAAGAAATTATTCTAAAAATATATGAAATTATAAGTTTAAGTTATATTAGAGTAAATGGCGGTAATGATACTCTGTTACAATTACTCGGTTGTATTTCAAAAATATATTTATATTTAGATATCTAATTTTTTTCAATTATATCTTCTAATATATATATTTCTTCACAATCATCGTTACTAATACTATTATCTAATTTATCATCGTTATTTTTTTCATTTATTACATCTTTTTTAATAAAAATATTTATAACTGTATTTTTATTATCTTCTATATCTTCGTCGAAAATTTCATATACTTCTTCTATATCATCGTCTTCTATATCATCATCTTCTATATAAATATCTTCTATATCATCATCTTCTGTATCATCATTTTCTATATTTTTTTCTTTAATATTATCTTCAATAATATTATCTTGATTTATATCATCTAAAGTTAAATTATCTGTACTGTCTACAGATAATAAAAACTTTTCAAAATTAGGGGAATTTTTACTCCTTTTATCCATATATATAAAAATTATAAATTATATTTTTAATATAAATGATTATTTTTTTAATGTTTTTTTTAGCATATTTTTATAAATTTCTATTTGCTTATCAACTAGTTTATTAAACTCAACTTTATTTGCAGTCACTAACGGTCCTAATAATTTTTTAACAGTTTCAAATGTTAAATTTGTAATATTTTCAATTACAAAACCAAATAATTCTTTAGTTGGATCATAATCAATATTTTTGATAAAGTCAGTTAATTTTAATTCTTTAACTAAAGAATCAAGTTCTTTTTTTGTACTTGATTCAATTTCCATTCTTTCAGGTTCACCTGGATTAGTATCAAAAATAATTTCATTGTTATCAAGATACCAAATTTCTCTAATTTTTTCATAATAATATTTTTCTTTGCAACCAATACTTAATAAAATTTTTATACCATTCTCAAAATTATCTATTATTATTTCTTCTTCATTTTCAAATTTACTTTTCGATGTAGTTTCTTTGAATGTTAAAGTAATTCGATGGCCTTCATCTCTAATACGAACAATTGTATTTGGTTTATTAAGTGGATGATTAAAAATCATCACTCTAAAAATAAATTTACCTTTTTTCTTAAAACCTAATTTTTTTATATTTTTGATTACATTTAATTTATTATATTCGTAAAATTGATATTCATATTCGAGTGGCATATATATATTTTAGAAAAAATGTTTATATAAGTTACTTATAATATAATTATATATATAAAAATTGAATTTAATTATAATTAAATGACTATAAATTTAATTATGAATTTACAAAAACAACCTATTATGAATTTGGGTACACTTGGTAGTGTATCTGATGGTAAATCTACTTTAATTGAAAAATTAACAGGAATAAAAACACAAAGACATAGTTCTGAAAAAAAAAGAAATATTACAATTAAACCAGGATATGCAAATTTAAAAATATGGAAATGTAATGAATGTGATGAATTAGTTTCTTCAACTTCAAATTCTCAAGAAATATTATGTAAATTTTGTGATACTAATTGTGAAATAATACATCATTTATCATTTGTTGACTGCCCTGGTCACAGTGAGTTAATTTTAACAATGATGGGTTCTGTTAGTTTAATGAAAGGAGCTGTTGTTGTAGTTTCCGCAGCTGAATCGATTACAAAAAAACCACAGTTAATTCAACATTTATTAGCAGCAAAAATGGCAAAGATTGATAAATTAATTATTTGCATGAATAAATTAGATTTAATTTCTAAAGAAACTGCAAAACAAAGAAAAGAAGAACTAGATGAACTCCTTGAAAAACTAGAAATAGTACCATATGTAATAATACCATGTGCTTTTAATAAATATTTAGGTGTTACAAATTTATTAAAAGCAATTGTTAACTTATACCCACTAGTTGAAATTAATAAAGATGAAGAATCATTTTTCAGAATCATCAGATCTTTTGATATCAATAAACCTGGTATCGCATGGGATAGTGTTAAAGGTGGTGTAATTGGCGGTAGTTTGATTAAAGGAATAATTAATATTGGTGATAAAATAGAAATTAGACCTGGTATAATTACAAAAGGTAAATCAACACCTATTATTGCTGAAATTACTAGTTTGCAAACAGAAACAACAACATTAGATTGTGTTAATCCAGGTGGTTTGATTGCTATTGGAACAGATATTGATCCATATTATTGTAAAGATGATTTACTGTCTGGTAATATACTTGGTTTAGTTGGTTCATTACCACCTGTTTATTCTGAAATTCAATTGGAGTATACTAAACTTGAAGAATTTGATGGAAAGTGGGAACCAAAAAATGGTGATACAGTATATTTACAAATTGGTAATATATCTTGTGAATCCAGATTGCAAAAAATGAGAAATAATTATTTTTATTTTTTATTATTGAAACCAGCTTGTATTGAAAATGATACTAAAATTCTAGTTTGTAGAAAAAATGAAGGTATGTTGAATATTGTTGGTATCGGTGAATTAAAACTATAATAGTTATTTTATTAAATAAAGAAAATCTAATTATAATTAAATTATGCCTGAAATAATAGAAGTAAAAATTTATTCAGATTTTATTAGAAAAAATATAAAAAATAAAGAATTATCAAAAATTAAGATATTAAATGGTCGTTATAAAAAACATGGACCATTCAAAAATTTTAAGACAATCACTGATTGCTTACCATGTAAAATTGAAGAAATAAATACACATGGTAAATTTATGTATATGAAATTTACTGATGATATTTATTTAGGTGTTAGTTTAGGTCTTATGGGTGGTTGGTTTTTCAAGAAAAATAATAGTGATAAATTAAAACATGCTAGTTTTTCAAAATCAAGTACAAGTGATGAACTTATTGATGATGTTACTGAATACTTTGATCGAGCAAAAAAGCATTTAAATATTGAATTTATATTTGAAAATGGCACATTATTTTACTATGATCAATTAAGCTTTGGTTCATTTATTGTATATAATAAAAAAGAATTAGATAAAAAAATAAAATTATTAGGGGTTGATATTATGGATTCAAGTACAACAATTGATTTATTTATTGAAAAATTTAAAAAAGACAAAAATTTAAAAAAAGATATTGGAATTGTTTTAATGGACCAAAAAGTTATTGCTGGTATTGGTAACTATCTACGTGCTGATTTGCTTTGGTTATGTAGAATATCACCATTTAGAAAAGTTAAAGATATTACTCATAAAGAATTTGAATTATTATTTAAAAATATTAGATTACTAACATGGGGTTTTTATGATCGCGAAGAAGCAATTAAATTAAAAATAATTGATAAAAAAGATAAATTACCTATCAATTACGATAATATATCTCAATATACAGATAAATTTTTAGTTTATTATAAAGATGAAGATATGTATGGTAATAAAATAGTTAAAGAAAAATTATATGAAGGAAATCAAATAAGATATATTTATTGGGTTCCTAAATTACAAAAATAAAAAAAATGAAATAAATATATAAAGATAAACAGACATAATACTTTATGGAGAGTCCAATTATTTATATAACTAATTTTATTAATCAATTAAAAGCTGAGAATGAGAATTTAACAACTAAAGATATTGTGAAAGCATTTTATGATAATTCAATTATGACAAAACATTTTGAAGAAGATAATTTGCTTTTATTATATCATAAATTTGAAATGCCCGCAAAGTCATCATTGGAGAAAATATGTAGATCATTAGTAATTGATACCACAACATTAAAAATTATTTCATATTCATGTCAAACTCCAGTTTGTAATAAAGAGTCACAAGCAATTATCTTAAATAATACAACATATCCATTTAAATATTACAGATGTTATGAAGGTAGTTTACTATCTTTATTTTCACATAATGATAAATGGTATTTATCAACAAGAAGATGCTTAGATTCTAAAGAATCAATGTGGAAAGAAGTATCACATTATGATATGTTTATGTCAGTTTTAGAAAAAGAAAATATTACTTTTGATGACTTTTGCGCACAGTTAAATCAAGAAAATGGCTATTATTTTGTTTTGATACATCACAATTTAAAAAATATTGTTGATTATACAAAACAGTTTGGACCCGATTATACAAAATTATGTTTAGCATTTGTACGCAATAAAGAAACTCAAGAAGAAACAAGCGACTACTCATTTCCAAAATATGATAATATTTTTATTTCAGAAGAAATTTCATTAGATGAAGTTTACAAAGAATACTTTAGTGAAGAAAATAAAAAAATAAATATTAATATTGAAAATGAGGGAATTATTACAAAAATTAATATAAATGATGAAAGTCATTTATTAAAATTACAAACAGTAACTTATCAATTTGCAAAAGCT
>Ga0136644_10001809_pt1 | contig 16734 bp, 10 predicted proteins | sample C_130820_EF_Meta_FD_94780 | JGI IMG/M metagenome (GOLD analysis project Ga0136644, IMG submission 94780) | Freshwater microbial communities from Lake Croche, Canada to study carbon cycling - C_130820_EF_MetaG (v2) (version 2) | ecosystem: Environmental > Aquatic > Freshwater > Lake | place... | reverse complement strand
TGCAGGGGTTCTCTCGGGTTTGCTCGATCTGCGTAACACTTCGCAAGCCAGCCAGGCCCAGGGCTCTTTGGTGTGTCCTTATGCTCTTTTTGTGACCTGTGATCTTTGGGAGTGGAACCCCTCTTGGAGCGGTATGCTGATTTCCAAGAATACGGGGTCTCAAATCTGGCCAGGGCTCCTGAATTACTTCCAAGCCGATAGCTTCCTGCCCTTCCCCTGCTCGATTCATGTGGATGCTTTGCCTCAAGTCCAAGACGCTTGGAACTTGGGGGCTCGATCGATGCGGAGCCTCTTGAAGGCTTTAGAAAGTGTCTCCCGTACCATCGTGGGGGCGGAAGGTCAGATCCCTGAATCGTTCAATACGCATGAAGACCTGAGTCGACTGCAGGGATAAACTCGCCTGAAGATTACTTGCGCGAGGCGTCGCAGGTTCCGCAGTGTCCTTTGACGAGCACTTCGCTAATCCGAGCGATGTTTAGATTTCGCCTCACGGTGGGGCTTGGCAGGGCCATATCATCGATGCACGAGACGCTCCCGCAATCCATGCAGACAAAGTGCGGGTGGCTGCTGCGATCGTGTTTGGGGTCCCTCAATTCGAATCGCCAGACATGGTCACCTAGTTCGGTCCGTAAAACCAATTCGGCTTCGGCTAGATCGGTCAGATTTCGAAACACTGTGGCTTTGTCAAAGCCCAAGGGGACCAGCTCCTCGGCCAACTGAGCGTGCGTCTGAGGCTTGCTCGAACGCTTTAGAGCATTGATCACTGTGATGCGAGCCGGGGTGCTACGCAGGCCGGCATCCTTGAGCATCTTGCGAGCTTCATTGACATCTTCGACGGTGGTCTTTTTCTTAGTATTCATCACGCACCTGCGCTGGCGTCGCTTGGCTGTAGGATCGCTCGGAGGCGGTGGAGAGTTTCTGGGGCATTGAGCTCCAGTTTCCCAAAACCCAGGACTGCACCGTTGGCAATTGCCTGCTGCTGGTGCTCAGCATAGTTGGTGATGAGCATGACGGGAATGTCTCGGAAGGCTTCCGATTGTTTGATCACTCGCAGGATATCCATCCCATCGCTGTAATCGATATCGAGCTTGCGATTGATCAAGATTAGATCGACCGATTGCCGCTCTAGAGCCGCCAGGGCATCAGCAAGCTGATCGGCCCGGAGGAGATCGACATCGAAATGCTTGCGAAGCATCGACGAGATGGCCGAATGGTCCGGTCCACAGTTACCGACATCGAGAACAATCTTGCGTGACATGATCAACCTCCGCTTTGGGTTGATGGCGGTTGGTCGGTCGGTGCAGCGCTTGGAGCGGCCCCACCTAGGAGTTTGACTTCGAGCTCTCGGACGAGGTCGGTTTGCAAGTACTGCTGCATGAGGATACGCGTCGCATCGATCATCTTATCGATACGTTCGGCCACAGGTCCGGGAACCGGTCCCATCTCGGTCGAGGTGGCTCGCCTAAGGATATTTTGCATTTGCGCAGCTAGCCCATCGTAGTTTTTGACCTTCTTGAGCTCATCGAGCAGCGCAAAGGCTTCGTCCTTCTTGCCATCTTCGATTTTCTTTTTGATACGGGCATCGAGGATTTTACGACGGACGACCAAATCGAGGACTTCGCCCTGGAGCCCCTTGAGAAAGGCTTCGGCTTGCAAGCGTCGGCGGTCATCGGGCAGGTCTGCTTTTTCCTGTTCTCGATATCCGGTGATGACGGGCAAGCGTGCCAGGAGCGTTTCGCCGTTCTTGATGTAGTACAGATACAGGGGGAGATTGATCTGCATGGTTCGCGTTGGGGCTCGCTCGCGACGCTTAAAGCCCTCGGCTGCGGCTTCAATGGCCGCTTCGTCGGCCGCAGCGAGTGCAATGGCTGGATCCTCAGGACCTGGCTCCCCTGACTCGGATTGGTTTTCCTTAAGGCTCTTTAGGCGAATGGCAGTCGCCCTGGCCCTTGATATCATTTCGACGGAACTCGATGTGGGTTGATCGTAAGTGATCGTCGGATTCTGGGGGTTGGTCACACCGATGACCCCACGCCAGTCGGTCCTTCCTACCATTTTCAAATCCTCACCCCCAGGTGTCCTCCAATAGACTTCGGCACCAGGGACGGCGCTGTTGGGCTGACCTCGCACGCCGAGCTTCAATTCGGTGGTCGGATAGTGTGGCTGGACCTTGAGCGCCACCCGCTTGGTTCGCCGGTTCTTGGCAGCTACAAGCGCCCCGCGGCTGGCCGCAAAAATCGCCCCATAGTAACGAGCACTATCGATGGGCTCGGTGACTGCGATGTAAGTAAACGCTAGGTTCTGAAGCTGGGTTGGGTTTCCATTGAGGTCATCGCGACGGATGTAAGGTACCAGCACATCACCTAGTCCAATGTGCACAGGGGATTCCGGGGAGGCGGCCAAGCCTTTGGCTCGGATACGGATCACAGCCGTCTTGTTATCGTTTTCCTCGATACGGGCCATGGGCGTAAAGCATCGGCGTTGCAGATACGCAACCGCCTGCGGAATCTCATGAACACTCGCAACGGTCGTTGTCTCCATGAGTCCTATGCGGCGAACAAACGCGTCTAGCTCTTTGACTTGGATGCGAATCCGCTCTTTCTCTTGATCAACTGCCACCAAAAAGATCTTGTCCTTTTCCCGCAGCATCGACTCGGGCTGCCAAGGAAAACGGGTCGGCATCGAACGGGCGACTTCTTTGAAGCGGTTGGCTTCGTTCTTGGGAACCAGCGCTGCAAAAATCGTGCCTGTCTTGAGGCCCTCGAAGATCGCATCCGACGTGGCTTCCGATGCATCGAGTTTGGCCTGCAGCCCCTTCCATTTCTCTTCGGTGATGTAGGGGACGATGTCCCGTTGCATGGCTGCATACTGCAGAGGAGGGACCGCGATTTTGGGAACGCGCTCGATCACTGAATCGAGAGTACGCACGCTATTGAGGCTCGCTGCCCGAGCCTCCGCGTCAGCCTTGGCCTTGATCTCGTCTTCCTGCTGCTTTGTCAGTTTCTTATTCTGCTTTTGTGCCTCAACGACCGGATCGACCAGCGGTTTAGGCTGGATGGCCATGAAGGCGTCTTTGGCCACTTCGCTTTTGGCCAACATGAGCACCAACTCGCGCGATAGTAGCTGCTCGATGGTCAGGTCATCGAGGTGATAGAGGACCGATCCGAACAGAGCATCAGGGGTTTCCACCACGTCGCATTGCATGGCTGGCCCGAACTCGATGTCTGTGCATTCAGCGATTTTTCGCTGAACAAGATCCTTGGTCGTATCGCTCAAACCTAGCGTCGGGGAGATGCTCAACCAGATGCGGGCTTTGTAGGCCGAGTACTCCCAAACCTCGACCTGCTCACTCTTGCTCGCGGCCGCAGGCTTGGACTTGCCCGCAGAGGCACCTAGTGCGGCAGACTGTGGTGCTGCTTGAGATTTTTCTTGGGATAGGGCGATCGTCAGACCGTCCGAGAACATCGCTAAACCCGAGAGCATCGCTAAACAGATGGCCAAAACTTTGGTTTTCATAGCTGGAATCATGGTGCTCGGACCCTCCACTTTTGGAGATCTTGATAGAGCCCCAACGGCTTCTTGGTGACACCGTTGATCTCGCCCCGATAAGCGAACGATTCGCCGACTTGCCACAATGGCAAAACGGGCAAGTGGGCAGCGACCAGAGCGTGCAGATCTTGACAACTTTGACGAACCTCTCGCCAGTTCCTCGAAGCGCTCAGGCCGCCGAGCACCTGGACGATGAACTGGTTGTTCGACTCCGCCGGCCCACCGATCCCGAACAGCCTCTCGGCGTCGGTGGCGGGTTCCCAAATCGATGCCGTGAGGTAAAGAATATCGATGTTGGGCATCTCCCCAGGCGCAGGAACTTTGTCGAGCACGGTAAGATCAGCTTGGACCCCAATCAACTTCCATTGCTCGATGATCGCTTGACCAGCCACCCGAGCCGCCTCGTAATTGGGAACCCCAAGAGTCATCTTGGGAATCGGTGGAACTGGCTCCTTGCGCTTCTCGTACTGCATCTTGAGCTTGCTGGTGGTGATGAGCATCAAAACCTTGGCCAGCCGAGGATCGTAGGCGAGGTTATCGACGCTGGTGTTGTAGGCGTAAGCGATCGGATCGTTTTCGGTCACGCCGCGTGGGAACGGTCCGCTGATGACTCGCGATTGCTCGGCATCTGCACCGCCGAGAATCTCACCCTTGAGGATCCCTTCTCGGTTGATCGCATACAAAAGAGCCCTTCGAAATTCCCGGTCATCGAGGTACGGATTCGAGGTTCGCGGGACGAGCATGTGAACCGTCGGTAGCGCGTACGACTCGACATTGATTGTTTTGGAGACAATCGATGCTTGGAGCTTCCTCGCATCGGCAGGAAAGAGTCGATCGATGGCCTCGATCTCACCTCGAAGCAAATCATTGATCGCCTGCGACGGATCTTCGTAGAGAACCTCGTGGATCTCCATCGGTTGAAAATCAGCCCCCTTGGTGTTCGATGCCCACTCAAAGCGTTGGATGTTTCCTTCTTTGGACTTGGGTTTATAAAGCACGCCCATCGGAAGATTCCCTTCTCCGATCGCCTCGATAGGCCACTGCAAGAAGGCTTGGGGCAACACGTGGGGTCGTCGGAATCGCATCTTGAGTCGCTCAGGCCCAGCCACCGAAACCGAATCGAAAATCGCTGCCCAGCCCGGGACGTAATCGGGCTTGCCAATCGTCGCTCGTCTCAAAAAAGACTGCGAGAGGTCCAAGCTATTTGGCACACCGACTTGGCCGGGATTCTGGATCGTCATGTCGAGCTCGAGCCGGTCATCGCTTTGTTGGAAAGACCCAAGCGAGAATCGGTATTGGCCACCCTCGGGCCCAGTGCTGCGAAACTCGAACAGCGGCCTGGATATCAACTGACCGGAACGAAACGCCGGCCAATTAGCAATCGCTGCGGTATCGGGCTTGTCGGCGGTCTGAAACACACCCACCCGAACGACCGGATACTCTTTGAGCAGATCCCGAAGCAGCTCTTTTCCACCTTCGATCTGCGGCTCTATATCGAGCATCTTGGTCGCCTCGCGACGAGCAGCCAAATACTCCTTCTTGTCACGATACTCGATCGCCTTGACTTTGTACTCGCTGGCCAAATCCAAAAACCTGCCCTTCCACTGCTCGACCACCGGCAATGGATTGTCCTGGTAGTCCTTGGCCAAGCGATTGATCATCGTGCGAGCCGCCGAAAGGTCTTTCTTTTGAAAGTAAGAATCTATCAACTTGCCAGAAACATCGGTGATCAATCCTCGAACTTTTTCGGCTTGAAAATTCGGAAAGGATCTATGTAGTTCTTCAAGAACCGCCATGGTGTGCGCAAGGCGATTTTGGCGAGACATCTCTTCGGCACTCTTGAAGAGAAAATCTTGACGCAGAATCTGCAACCCGGGCGTCCGAGGATAATTGACGAAAAGAAAGTTCAAGTGCTCGAAGGCCTCGCCAAAGTTCTTGTCGTCGACAAGCTTCTTTGCCCTGGCCAAGATCATTTGCTCAAAGAGCCAAATCCTGCCTATATCCTTCCATGCCACTTCGTAGCGGCGAGTCGGAAAGAGCATGATCGTGACCTGGAGCTTGTCGGTTTCCTTCACGCCCGTTGGGATCTTGCGATCAGCAAACTCCAGCGGAGCGACCTTGACGCTCCTGCCGGTCGCCTCAGGCTTGAGCGTGACGATGTCGAATGGCTCTTCATCCATCAACGACCCGAGGACCTCGATTTCCTCGAGCGCCTTGTCCAAGTCGGCTTGGGCCCAAAGCTCTGCCGACACTGAAACCATCGAAACGACAGCCAGAAAGGCCATACTCAAAGAAGACTTTAGGGATTGAAAGCTTCCTAAGCAAATACGAATCATCGGTTTGCCTCGCCACTTGCAGAGTTCGCTCCTAGCGTGTTTTCCAGTGGTAGCGAAACGCGGAGCACCGTTCCCTCATCCCCAGGAACCATAAGCCCCTTGGGGGTGATGACCGGCGTTCCAGAGATCGGCTCGCCTGCGGTGGTCCTCGCCAAAAGCTTGCCCTCGGCCGCAGAGACCCGGATCAACTCCCCGGTGGTGCTGGCAATGAGTATGTCGGAGTTATCAAAAATCGGCTTGCCAACAAGCACCTTTTGAGGCATCGGCAGACTCCAAAGCAACTTGCCTTCGCTGCTGAAAGCCACGAGCCCTTCGATATCGCTTAAGGCCAATCCGATCGCTTGCGACCCGTTGGATGCCGTGTAAGGCCCCCAGACAAACCTGCCTTCGAAAGTCAGCGACCCGATCTTTTTGAATTCGCCGCAGTCGTAGAAATCCAAAAAATCACCTGATGGACCTGGCGAAAGACATACAGCCACGTCGTTGATCACATCGATGCGACCTTTGATGCCACGCTCCAACGGCTGGGCGTTGAGCAATCGCAACTGCTTGCCCGTCGAGAGCTTGTACAAATTACGACGCTCATCGGCGATGACCACCGATTGCTTGTCGCTCAAAAGAACAGGATTCATCCAAACAGGTCGCTCCCCGGCAGAAATAGTTGGCTGAAAGGCAACCCCGATCTGCTTTCCGTTCTCTGGGTCGATCATCAACAATTGAGCGTTTTCTAGCGGCACCAAGATCGCGTTACCTACCGAGATCGATTCGGCAACCGGATACGAGCCGGCAAGATCCAGCACCACAAGTTTCGAGGTCGAATTGCTCTTGCGCGCCGGGTCGACAAGCAGCAGCTGACTTCCCTGCGCCGAGTTGAGCAGCAAGCTGCGACCATCGGCAAGCGGAACTGGATTTCCAAAAGTCATCGAGCGCTGATTTCGCCCCATGTTCTCGATCGACAGGGTGGGCTTGAGCCCCACGTTGTCGGTCGCAAACGCGTCATCGGCGACGTTGAACGTTGCAGCTTGGCTGGTGACAGCCACAAGCCCTTGGGGACTAGGCGATAGCGAAGCCACAGGATTGCCGATATCGGTTTCCCAGTAAGCATCCCCGGTCTTGGGATTGATCGCCGCGACCCGCACTCCAGCGTTCCCCCGCACAACCCGCGAATGGAGGATGACATCCCCGAGCTTGATCGGTCGAGCCGTGAACTCGTCGAGATCCTCTTTGAGCCAAATCGAGTTTAGCTTTTGGCCGGTGATCTGGATTTGGAAATAGGCCAAGCGGTTCGAGGCAAGCCACAAATCGGTCCCGGACATCAGCGGCCAAGTCGCCTTGGGGGCTGACTCATTGGAGACCAAGTTGACCATCTTGAAGACCTTTTCTTTCGGATTGGTCACCTCGACGTCCAAGATCGCAATTTCACCGAGATTCGTAGCAACCGCCAACCGACGCCCCTCGACTTGCGGCTCGATAACCACGTGCCCCTTGAACCGCACCGGAACTTGAGCTTGCTTGAGCTCGGTTCCATCATCGTTGGTCGAATAGACTCGCATCAGGCTGTGATCGGGTCCAGCATTCTCGAAGAGGATCAACTGGTTGAGAACCCAAATCGGCGGAACGGCTATTGTTCCTGGGTTGTGTCCGATGTAGACGACTTCGTCACATTCGCCATTGCCACGGCTCAAAACATAGAGGTTCGAATGGTTACCCAGCAAGTAGCGTTTACGCTTGCCAGCCGCACCCCCGGTGGCAACATCGATCGATTGCGGAATCTTTTTTGACCATCTAGGTTGTCCGCTGATAGCGTCCAAGCAGTGAACGCTGCCTGCTCTGGTCGTGACGAAAATATCATCGCCATCGATGGATGGTTCGATGATCGACTCGGGAAATTTCGACTCCCAAACAACCGAACCATCCTTGGCCGCCAATCGCGAAATCGTTCCTCTCGATGCGACGCTGACCAATACATCCGAATCGCTGGTGGCCGCAAGCCGCTTGGGCTCTCCGGTCCAATCCCGCCCGATGAACTTGCGCCATGCGATCTGGCCGTTGGCGACCGCGATGGCAACCACCGAACCTTTGACTCTCAAGAAGCCGATATCCTCAGGATTCGAATCGATCGGATTTCCGACCCGGCTAGTGAGCAACGCAGTGGGTGCTGCAAAGGCTGGGCTCGAATCCTGGATCATTGGGACGGCATTGGATTTGGCAACCAAGCCTTTTTGAATCTCCGTGGCCTGGAGCATCAAATCGCGGAGCTTGGTATTTTGATCCAGCACTGGATATTTTTTGACCAGCTCCCTCCTAAGATCGTAGGTCTTGCTCACGTCCTTGGCTTCAACCGTCCCCTTCATCGAGGCTAGGGTTGTATCGAGATCTTCGCTCTGCTGAATTTCTCGCACGACACGCTGTTGGTCTTCCTCGATGCGACGGATGCGAAGTTCGTTTTGGGTCCGCTCCTGCGTGCCGACAAAGCGAGGGTCGCGGATCAGATCCATCTGCTGGTTCATCCCGGTGATGAGCGATTTCCGGTCGCCGATGCCCGCAGTATTGTCAGCCTTGGAGATGAACTTCTCGGCAATTCTCAGCAGCACGTCGGTGATCTCAACGCGCATGCTGGACATCCCAGCTTCGTTGACCACCCTAGGTAGCTCTTCTTGGGCTGCTTTGAATCCTACCGAAGGATCGGCGTTTTTCTCCGAAGCTTCTCGGACCTTGGCTAAGACCGCTTTGACTCTGGCGGTGCTGGCATTTTCGTCGGTCGGAAATCCCGATGCGAACTGCTCGTACTGCTTGGCCGCCCGATCATAGTCGCGATTCTTGTAGAAATTTTCGGCAAGATCCCAACTGTCCTTGGCGTTGCCTGCGGAGAACCACAAGTACAACGGCACGAAAAGAACCAAAAGCATAAGAACGATAAAACCCACGCCGATGATCCCAAAGGTCTCCCAGGGGCTCTTCTCGGGCTTATTCGTGACCACCGGTGCTTTGGCGATCGCAACGTCCTTGAGCGAATCGTCCACATACGATGCTGCCTGGCTGGTTTTTTTCTTTCTGGATTTACCAGTCGCTGACTCGGCCTCTTCGACGACTTCGACGACCTCGGCAACTTGCGCTTCGACGACCTCATCGACGACTTCGACCACCTCGGCTTCGACGACATCCTCGGCCGGCAATAGGTCCTCGACCGAGTCATTTTTGACGGCTTTCGCCCCGATAGGCTTGCCAGATGCTTGCGCCTCTTGCTGCTCTTTGAGCTCCGTGACGAGCTTGGTAGCCTGGAAGCGGGTGAGCTGTCCGTTTTCCACCAAGATACGAGCCAGGGCCTCAGGCGTCACCCGAACCTTGGACTGCTCGAGCATTTTCTGGAGCTCCAGGATACTCTCCGGATCGAGTAGGCCTTTGTTTTCGAGCATTTGGATGAACTGCGATGCGCTCATGAACTACTCAAACCCCCCCAACACTGTCACTATGAAACTTCCAAAACCGGATTCTAGGCCACCGTCCCAGGCTACGACGTCGATGCGTGAATGCGCTTTCCGTGGGCGTCAACCAGCAATTTTAAATCGCCGTCCCCTTTTTCGCTGAATACTTCGACTCGGATTTCGCCAAAAGCAGCTCTTGCCTGATGTGCGACCACCGTTCGTAGACCACCGTTCGTAGTCTGTTGAAAAGCTGCCCGCGGAAAAGTTGACTCTTGAAAAGTCGACTTCGAGAGCATGGACTTCAACGAAAAGAAGGACAATCACCAAGGCGCATTGGGTCGTTTCTTTTTCCGACCCCATGCCCGCCAAGGTTGCCTAATATACTCAAAACCAAACCGTTTGAGGACACTCTATTTAGCAGAATTGCAAAACCTACTACGGCAAATAGGGGACTTGCTCCCCCCCGGCTCGGGTCATCAACGCTCGGAGAAGGTCCATATCCATCGAAGAGCTCAAAAACCTGACACTCCCGTCGAAAAATGCGGCGTTGAAACCCTCGACGCGCAGATATCCAATCGCTCCTCCTTGGTCGAAACTCTCGATATCCAAATCGTCAGGTTTCGTCCAGGGAACCCCCATTTCGAAATCGACATCCAGGACCGCCAAGGTGTTCGAGGTGCCGTCGGTGATCTGCTGAAATTCTAGCCCGTCTGGGCCCAGACCGACCCCGTCCCCCATGGGCACCAAATAGGTCGTGATGCCCGAGGCTGGCGGGTTCGAAGGATTTCTGAAGATCTCAGGCATGCGTTCCAAAAGCTTGATGTTGTGCTCGCTGTCCCAAGGTTCATCTAGATGAAACTCGTTATAAAGCTCCCCTTGCTCGAGGTACGGCAGAATCGCCACACGCCAACTCAGCAGCGGTTTTCCATCGTCGTCGACGATGGCCTGGGCAGGGAGCTTTCTATAAGCGCTTTCATAGTTATGGAATGCGAGCATGATTTGCTTAAGGTTGTTCGACGATGACATGCGTCGTGCTGCCTCGCGGGCAGCTTGCACCGCCGGCAAGAGCAAGCCCGTCATGACACCGATCACCTGATAGCTCCCCATCATGGAACTCTCGACCTTCATGACCAATCGATCGTTTTCAATCGTCCAAAAAGTCTCACTGTCGATGATCTTGCGCATCCTGGCGATGTAGCTCTTGATGGCTTGCTTCATCTGCAGCGATACCGACGGGTCCTGCTCCATCTGAGTGCTTAGCGTCTCGACGAACAAATTCACGAACTGCTGCCGCAATCGAAGCAGGGACTTGTCTAAAAGCTCGGTCTTGTCTCCGCCACTAGTACCCAGCGAAAACTCAATGCCATTGGTCGCATCAGGATAGAATTCAACAAGGGCATTGTCGGTCAGATCGATGATCCGTTCGACATCTTCGAGAATCTCCTCGGGAATTTGGTTTCCTTCCGACAAGGCAAACGCGGAAATCAAATCTCGAAGCGACTCAAGATTGACCGCCATTTTGAACATCGCTGAACTGTTTTGGACCAAGCCTACAAAATCCCCACCGGCCTGAAGTCTTGAACTGGTCATACGCCGCAACGCCCCTTGGGTTCCAAGCAGCATGCGATTCGCGTCGCGCTGCATCAGTCGCAACGTGGGCTCTTGAGCAAAGTCCCTGAACCTCAGACTCTCATCCTTGGGTGACCGCTCGAGGGGCGCAAACATCCCATCAGGCAAATCGGCGATATCGTAAGGCTGCTTGGTTCGAATCGAGATCCCGAATTCAGGCTCAGGGCTAGGCATCAGAACCATCCCATCGATCGACTCGATTTTCGAAAGATCGATCCCCAATTGCTCCTGGGCTGCGACATCCATGACCTCCCAAGGCCACATTTCAAACTCTTTGCTCGAGCGCATCTTGTCGAAGTCCAGCGCAAAGACACCGATCGAATCCTTGGGGATATCCCCAAACCGCTTCGGCCCCTGCGCTTCCTGAGCCAACAACAAAGAGCTGACCGACCAAAAAGCAAACGCCAACAGCATTCCAAGCACTCGGTTCATGGCTATCAAGACCTCGCGATGAGAAACATCATCTCAAAAAAATAGTGACACCGAAAATCGCGCACCGATCCCCACACCGGGCGTCTAACCAAAATAGCAGAAATCAAGGCACTTGCACTGGTTTTTAACCAAATCCTGACCATCGCGGGTTAATCTTCATCACAATCCACAAGCCCTGAACCGGCCATATGATTCCTCAGACTTGTTGGGGATTTTTCTAAAGTCTCTCAAGGCCGCTTCTTTCTTATCGGGCATCTTTAGCTTGTCGGTAAAGCCTGACAATCGTACCGATCGCACAGATTCTTCCCCAAAATCAAACCCCTCATTGTTTTTTGTCCCCAAGGGCCCACGGAATGTTTAAAGCTCCCACCAACCGCACCTACCACAAATCGACCAAACGCAAACAAATCGACCCGACAACCTGCGAAAGGGATTACTCAGCCGACGAACTGGAATTCATGCAAGCCCTAGAGCGATACAAACACTCCAGCGGGCGAAAATTCCCAACCTGTAGCGAAATCCTCGAAGTCGTCCGATCCCTCGGGTACCAACGACCACTGCCTACCCACGCGACTTCTCCAGGCTCCGATGATGTAGTAGCATCTGCAGAATCAACTCTCGATCAAATCGATCGTTCCCTCCGCGACCTGGCTTAACTCCTCGCCACCCTGCAATGAGACCCCGCAAAACATCGGCTCGTCCCGGTTGCCTTTTTCACTCCTGCCACTTGGGGATCTACAACCGCTTGTGGAATGTCAGTCTGTGGATCGCAACCGTGCTTATCTGCACTCTGCCTGCCGTTTCCCAGGAAACCCAGCCCGATGAGGATGAATCCCTCGTCGCCTTCGACCCCAGCGACCCCATAATCGTCGAGGAACTCCTGGTAGACTTCCGCGAGAAATCCCTGAAGTGGCAATCAGATGTCGATAAGCTTTCAGCCAACAACGCAACCCAAGGGAGCCCAGAACACACCCTGCTCCTGGGTAGCTCCTCGTTTCGCCTCTGGGAAACTTTCGAACAAGACCTAGCTCCCCTGAAAGTCGTCAAACGAGCTTACGGCGGTGCCCGCTACCAAGACCTTGCAATCTACACTCCCGAACTGATCCACGGCCTGAAATTCTCCAAAGCCGTTGTCTTTATCGCCAACGATATCACCGGAAAAGACGATGATTCCGATCCTCAAACCGTCTCAAAACTCGCCCGACTAGTCATCGCCCAACTGCGTCACGAACAACCCAACGTCCAAATCTACTTGCTACCCGTAACGCCCACCCCTGTGCGCTATAAGTACTGGCAACGGATCCAAGTCACCAACTCGATGCTCCGCAAAATTGCCGAAAGCACTCCAGGTGTTTACTACATCCCAACCGCGTACGCATTCCTCGATCGCGATGGTCACCCTCGAGCCGAACTTTTCAAATCAGATCGACTCCACCTAAACGACGACGGCTACCATGTCTGGTCGAAAATCATCCTTGGAGCTCTGGAAACAGTAGATCACGTTTCCAAGTAACCATACTCTCGGGCGTAATCGCCCCAGTGCTCAAGGATCATCGTCTCTTGATCAGGATTAAGCTCGAGCTTGTTGGTCTGGTAGCCTCGCTCCTGCTCGCTTTTGGCACGCCACAACGGGTTCACCCCCTGGTGATCCCCCAAGTCCAAATGGCGGTAGATCACTTCGAGCGTCTCGACCGGTTTGGCGATAAATTCTTCGTAGCGAACATCGATAATCTGATTATCGGGAACACTCACGCGATCGCGTTCGAAAGCGCTGTAAATGGATCGAAGCGATTCTAATACGAAGGCTTGAAGGCTCGATTGGTCCGTAGGAGCCTGTAGCGATTGATGTTCGTCGAGGGAATTCCAAAGCTTCATCGTCGACGGATAGAGCTTGCGCGGGTCCCGAACAATATGAATGAATTTGGCCTGTGGATACATATCCCGCAAAATCGCAAGCCGCCCGGTGTGAGGCGGACTCTTGAGCAACAACTGCTTGCCTGTCTTGTAGGTAAGCGCTTTTAAGAACCATTCGAATTGATGACGCCAAGCCCGCAGGTGCTCGGGCTCAAATCCCGCTGAGTCCAACGTGTCGGTGTAAGGAACCCCGTGGTTGGGGAACATCAACCTCAGATACGGCGACGGCGCTCCGAGATTCATCAGCGCAAACTCGTCCTCCTGAGGAAGCGACCAACCCGCCTTCATGTTGTCCATCGGCCGTCGATCCGGTAGCAACGAATTGCCATACCTTGCCACCAAACCCTCGGTCAAAAGAAAATGCCAAGGTGCAAAGCACTGGTAGGTCGTCGGCCAAGCAAACCTCGGGTCCAACCCTAAATACTCGTGCAAAAGCGTCGTGCCACTTCGCCAATGCCCCAGAATAAAAACCGGCGGCTGCTCGATACGTGTCCGGGAAATAGCCCTCCCCCAACCCAAATGCTGGGTCATTGCTAGCAATGCAGTCGTTGGGCAAAAGGCGCTGACCCCAATCGCATGATGCATTCTGGACAAAGATATACGAAAACCGTTTCGAATCAGAAGCGGGAACCAGACATGGGGAGGCATTCCATGCCAAATCCTAGGCATGAAAATCGAATACTTCAGCGGTTTACTCGGCTCGGATTTGACCATGCTTACCATTGTAGCGGACTGAATCGGTCTGGACTTCGGAACGGCTCGAAGGTTAGTTTTTCAACGGTTTGAAAGCAAGCACGAATTGGAAATCGGCACCCATGGAAAAACTTATCGCGTTGTTCCTCCGCTACCGGAGCCTCTTGGTGCCCGCTGGTATCCTGGCCTGCATCGCCGTGGTCCTGGTCCCGCTCCCAGCGGCACTCGTAGATCTACTGCTTGTTGCCAACATCGCCGTCTCGGTGATGGTGCTGCTGACGACTCTATCGGTCAGCGCCCCGTTGGAGTTCAGCGTTTTCCCCTCGATCCTTCTTGCCACCACCCTCGGTCGCTTGGCCCTAAACATCGCGACCACGCGCCTGATCCTAACCCAGGACTCGAGCGGCTCGAGCGCCGTGGCCGGTCGAGTGGTAGAAGCCTTCGGGGCGTTTGTCGCCGGGGACAAAATCGAAGTGGGAATCTTACTTTTTTTAATCATATTCTTGATCAATTTTGTGGTCATCACCAAAGGTGCCACGCGGATCGGGGAAGTCGCCGCCCGCTTTGCTCTCGATGCCCTACCTGGCAGGCAATTGGCCATCGACGCGGACCTCGGTGCCGGTGCGATCGATAACAACGAAGCCCAACGGCGACGAGCAGAGGTCACCCAGCAAGCTGACTTCTATGGCTCCATGGACGGTGCCAGCAAATTCGTCCGGGGAGACGCCATCGCAGGATTGGTCATCACGGCCTTGAACCTCCTAGGTGGTATCTACATGGGACTGGTCTACTACGGCCTTTCTATCCCCCAAGCTGCCTCTACCTACTGCAAACTGACCATCGGTGATGGACTTGCTACTCAACTCCCTGCCCTGCTGGTCTCGATCGCCGCGGCCATGTTGACCACTCGCTCGACGCAGCGCTCGGACCTTTCAAAAGATCTGCTCGGCCAAGTCTTCTCCAATCCCACGCCCCTTGTCATCGCTGGCGGTTTCCTAGGCCTGCTCTTGTTTACCTCCATGCCACCTGTGCCGATCCTCGCCCTCGGTGGCTCGATGGTCGGCTTAGCATTCATCCTCCAAAAGCAGCAGCAGCAGCAAGAGTCGCAAAACAGTCGCCACCGCGAAGAACAAGATCTGCTTTCGCGGTCTAAACAGCCTGAGAAAAAGATCGAGGACTACCTTCACGAGGATCCGCTGAGGCTCGAACTCGGTGCCAAACTCGTTCCGTTAGTCGATCCGAAAAACGGTAGCGATATCATGAAACGCATCGGCGCGGTTCGGACGCAACTGGCCGCTGAACTCGGAATCCTTTTGCCCATGGTCCGCATCAAAGACCGCTTAAACCTGCCGTCGTTTCAATACGAATTTTCGCTATACGGGAACCCGGTTTCTTCTGGCACGCTAGTCCCCGAACGACTCCTTGCTGTCCCCTCGCGCCGTGGCCAATTGCCCAACTCGACGATCCAAGGGGACCCTGCTAGCGACCCAGCGACAGGCAAAAAAGCCCTTTGGATCGATCCTGCCGACCAAGCCGCCGCCGAGGCCCAAGGCTTCCGCGTCTGGGAATGCGGCCAAGTCATCGCGAATCATTTGCTAGTCGTTGCCAACCAACATGCTTCGGAACTCCTCTCGCGAGAAGTCTCCAAACAACTGATCGATCAGCTTCACAAATCCAACCCATCGACGGTCGATGAGCTGATCCCGTCGGTGATGAGGCTTTCAGAGGTCCAGCAAATCCTCAAGAATCTGCTCGACGAAGGCGTGCCGATCCGACCCTTGAACCTCGTGCTCGAAACCCTCGGCGACCACGCTACGGAAAACAAAGACCTTGACTTGCTCACCGAAAAAGTCCGACAGCGCATGGCCCGAACCCTGTGCCAGCGACTGCGAGACTCCCGAAACCGTATCCTTGCGATCACCCTCGATCCATGGATCGAGGACACCTTTGCCGCCGCCTTGCAAAACCCTCGGCTCTCTGACGCTCCCTGTCCACCGAGCATGCTCCGGCCTGTGATCCAGCAACTCAAAGGCTTCATCAGTGCACTGGAGGACCAAGCCCGTCCGGCAGTCCTCCTGGTCAACCCCCAGATCCGTCCCTTGGTCCGCAAGACCTTGCGCGATTCGATACCGAATCTGCACGTTCTGTCCACCAGCGAAATCTCAAACGACACCCAAGTCGAATCGGTCGGGGTGGTCGAGCTCAATGACCATGCTTTTGCTAACTCATGAAATCCTTGACAAAGCCTCGAATGATCTCGACCAAGCTAGGCGGGCCGGGGAGCCCTAGGCTCAGCGCCCGGCTACCATCGATCGACACTGGCCACTGATCGACAATCCCCTGGATGCGCGCATCGGGTGCTAGAACAATCTTGCCAAGTCTGCCGGGTAGGCTCACAGACTCCGACCCGCTGGTGGCTGCCTCAAGAGCCGCTTGGGCCATCGCAGGTGTCACACTCATCGCAGCAAGTCCGATCGAGCGATCGCGGCCGATTCGCTCAGCGGGCAGATTATGAATTGCGATCAGTGAATCGATCACCGCCCGATAGCCGGTCATCGGATGCCGCTGCTGGAAATGGACAGGCAACATGCAATCGATGCCACGGAGGGGCTCGCGAAACATACCGCTAGCCCAGCTCGAAGCCGCCGCGTTGGGCTTGCCAGGCCTGATGATCACCGTCGGCAATCGCGCGGCCCGGCCATCGACAAACCCCTTGCGCGCATAATCGCTGATGAGCAGTTCAAGGATCGCTTTGG
>Ga0136644_10001807_pt1 | contig 16754 bp, 10 predicted proteins | sample C_130820_EF_Meta_FD_94780 | JGI IMG/M metagenome (GOLD analysis project Ga0136644, IMG submission 94780) | Freshwater microbial communities from Lake Croche, Canada to study carbon cycling - C_130820_EF_MetaG (v2) (version 2) | ecosystem: Environmental > Aquatic > Freshwater > Lake | place... | reverse complement strand
GTCGAAGCACCCACGAATAGAAGCCCGGAGCGGAAGCGATGGGACACCGGGTCGTTGGGCTTTTCCCGGTTTGGCATCGCACGCGGGCGGGTGTTCCCACCCGGAGTCCCCCGGCTTCCGCCGGGGGCTTATATTCAAACGGCACATTACCGTTGGTGGTCGAAGCACCCACGAATAGAAGCCCGGAGCGGAAGCGATGGGACACCGGTTGATTGGGCTTTTGGGTGCGGATCCGCGGGCATGCCGCCAGCTAGGCATCTCATCAGGCACGGTCCAGCACGCTACTGATTCAGTGAATACAGCAGCACGTTGAGGGCGATCTTCTCGGCGTCTTCCCGGCTGTAGCCGGTGCACTCCAGCGAGTTCTGTTTTTCCAGCGCGCAGGAGAGATCGTACGGGGAGAAGATCAAGGCCCATCGATCGCCCATTCGCACGCCCTCCAGCTTCGGCGGCATCTGGCGTTTTCGAACGTTCATCGGACCGTCGCCACCAGCCGGCTCGCGGAGCGTCACTTCGCGGATGTCGTAGCCACCGTAGGTGGCCGCCGTGTAGATCGGGTCATCGAGCGGAATCTCCTCGAGCTTGTGGGCTGGGAGCATCACGGCAATCTCTGCACGGAAGGCTGCCGTGAAGGGTGGTGAGGCGCAGACACTATCTGCCAGCAGCGTGCCGCCTCGCTCCAGAAACTGCCGCAGACGCTCCCGCCGCGTTCCGTCGAAGGCGAAGCCTTGCCGGCCATGCATGAAGACCAGGTGGTAGTTGAAGAGCGTTGGATCGGCGGGGTCGATCTGGCTCGGCGTGTCGTCGACGCGAATGCCCAGTTCGCGAGCCGCCGCACGAAGGATGTTGGCAAGCGCCGCCGGTGCCGCATCGCACATCCCGGAGTGCTTGAGCTTCGCGATGGCCATCTGGCCTCTCACCAGCGCGTCGGGCTCCGTGGGCGAATCGGGAGCGAGAGCGAATAGTTCATCCTTGCGTTTCAGTTCCCGGTTGGTGGCGTACGCGATGACGTTCGTGCCGATGGCCAACGCCGCATCCACCTCGCGACGGGTGCTTTCCGGCAGGCTCCGGCTCGACGCGCCGCCGATCTCCCAGAGGCACGACAGGCTCGGCATCGCGGCCTCATTCGTCGGCACATCCGTCGGAGGAGCGTAGATAAGGCAAGTGCGACAGCCGTAGTCGACTCCCATCAAGGGACGGTGCAACTCGGGCGGAACGATCTCTTCCGCATGCCACGCCGGATGTTCAGGGGGCAAAAGGTGTAGTTGATATTCCGGTTCGGGAAAGATTTCACCGACGAGTTGCCGCAGCCGGCGGTCGAATTCGCCGCTCGCCGGACAGCAGGCCTCGGCAAACACGAAGCCGCCCTCGTCGATGTAGCGACGTAGGCGGCCGCCTGCGTCGGGGCCAAGGTTGAAGGCATCGCGGCCCGACAGCCAGAACACGGGCGCCTGCAGAAGGTCTTCGAGCGACGCGGCCGATGTGTCGACGACGTGCCACGACAGTCCAGCCGGGTGATCGTCACGCCAGCGTGACTCGACGTGTTCCACGAGGTGCGCGATGTCGTGACCGTGGCGGTTCCAATCGTCGGCGGGCCCGTGACGGCTCTTGGCCACGAGCACCGGCCGCCGGCCCTTGGCAAGAAACAGCAGCGCGAAGCTGGTGGCCACGGTCGGATCCTCGACCCGTCCGCCGCGGAAGGCCCCCGTCAGGCCGTCCTGCGAAGCGACGAACATCGTTGCCCCTTCGAGGTACCAATCCGATTCGCCGATGAACCGCCGCGCCGTGAACCTGCCTACCCGTTCGAGCCCGTAGAGGTAGTAGTAGAGCCAGGTCTGTCCACCCGTGCCGGGGTTTTCCACGACAGAAAACCGTCGCCCGAGCCATTGGAGGCCGCGCTCGAGGACCTTCGGCGAAGCCCCGCCGCCGCAGCAGGAGACACGGTCGGCGGCGGCCCGCGCATCGGGAGTGCCAATGTGCTCCGAGGTGATCCAGATGCTGGCGATGCCGGCACAGGTCATGCTGCCCGAGCCGGCGGCATTGCCGATGGTATAGCCCCACGAGCCGTCTGGGTTGGCGCAGGCGGACCAGTATTGCTGCGCCCGCACCCACACGTCCCGCCGTACGCGGATGCCGGCCCGGTCCGCTTCGTGCAATGCCAGCAGGGCAAACTGGGCGTTGGAGTTGTCGCCCGTTCCCCTGTTGGTGCCGTAGGACCAGGAGCCCGTCGCCGGCCCCTGCGACACCTGTGCCTTCTCCAGCCAGTCGACGTTGCGCTCGAGGATGGCACGGTCGGCGTCGGGCGAGAGCATCGCCAGCACGAGCGTCTGCAGAGAGACTGAATAGGTCTCGTCGGGCTTCTGGCGACGCAGCCAGTCGAGCCCCCGCTGCATGGCGACGTGACTGCGATCGACGCCCGCATTGGCCAGGGCCAACATCACGAGGGACGTGGCACCCACCCGCGTCTCCTCCGTACGCATCGAGCATTCCCAAGAGCCATTCGCCTCCTGCTCGCGGATCAGCCAGTCGCGGGCCTTTTCGATGGCCCGCTGGATCTTGTCGGGCGAAACCGGAGCCGGTTCCCGGCCCGCTGCACCCGAATGCACCACGGCCAGGCCGAGCACGACGGCGAGCAGACAGCGGTAAACGGCGACGGAATATCGCGTCTGGGAGTGCATGCAAGCCCCTACCGTCCGGTCGGAAGTCTCGTTCGTGCTGGTGCGAGGGAGGCGGAACTGGTTCACGCACAACCACTCCCGAGCGACTCTCCTGATGGTACTGGTTTTTCACGACGGGCAGGAATGGATGGCCTGAAAGTGGCTGACGACATCAGCCGGTAGGTCCTTCGTTTGCCGGTTTTGGGTCTGGGGCCGATACTTGAGGTTGCGGCCTGCAATCAGCGGGCCGGTTCACACCGGAGAGATCGCACGAGTGTCCACCGCCGCCCGCCCCAAGACGCTCGACGAAATCCTGCAGGAGTTTTCCCAGCATCGCAAGCTGATGCAGGAGGAACTGCAGAAGGTGATCGTCGGCCAGAACGAAGTGATCGAGCAGTTGTTCGCCGCCATCTTCACCCGCGGGCACTGCCTGCTGGAGGGCGTGCCCGGATTGGCCAAGACGCTGATGGTCTCGACTTTGGCGAGAATTCTTGACGTCGGTTTCAAGCGGGTCCAGTTCACGCCCGACCTGATGCCCTCCGACATCACCGGCACCAATGTGCTGGAGGAGGATGAGGCTGGCCGACGGCGCTTTCGGTTCGTCGAGGGACCGATCTTCACCAACATCCTGCTGGCCGACGAGATCAACCGCACCCCGCCGAAAACGCAGGCGGCGCTTCTGCAGGCGATGCAGGAACGAGAGGTCTCCGTCGGCCAGGAAACCTACGCACTGCCCGATCCCTTCTTCACGATCGCCACACAGAATCCGATCGAGCAGGAGGGCACCTATCCTTTGCCAGAAGCGCAGCTCGACCGATTCATGTTCAACATCAAAGTCGGGTATCCCACGGCGAGCGAAGAGGAGCAGATCCTGATGGCGACCACGCGGGCTGAAAAACCCGAGGTGCGGAAGGTGCTGTCGGGCCGGGCGATCGTCAACATCCAGAAACTCGTGGGCAGCGTCGCGGTGAGTGAATACGTGGTGAAGTATGTGGCCCGGCTCGTGCGGGCCACGCGGCCCAAGGATGCGCTGGCGCCGGCCTACGTGACGGAGTTGGTCGATTGGGGGGCCGGGCCGCGGGCCGGGCAGTTTCTCATTCAGGGCGGCAAGGCAATGGCGGCTATGGATGGACGGTTCAGCGTGTCGCTGGATGACATCCGGCGGATCGCCGTGCCGGTGCTACGGCACCGCGTCGCCACCAACTTCCAGGCACAGGCCGACGGGCTCAACAGCGAGTCGATCATCGAGCGGCTGGTCCGCGAGATTCCGGAGCCGGAGATTCCGAAGCTGGTGAAATAGGTTTCGGACCCGGTGCAGGGAAGGGGAGCGAGGTGATGGTGCGGGCGGTCGAGGAATACCTGAAGCCGGAGGTCGTGCGGCAGATCGCGCGGCTCGATCTCCGCGCCCAGTTCATCGTGCGGGGCTTCCTGCAGGGGCTCCACGCCAGCCCCTACCAAGGGTTCTCCGTTGAGTTCAGCGAGCACCGCAAATATACCGCCGGCGACGACCCCAAGGACATCGATTGGCTGGTCTACGCGAAGACCGACAAGCATTACGTCAAGAAGTTCGAGGCAGAGACCAACATCACCGGGTATCTCGTCGTCGATGCCAGCGCCTCGATGGCCTATACCTATCGGCAGGAGCTGACGAAACTCGACTACTCGATCTCACTGGCAGCGGCCCTCTGCTGGCTGATGATCCACCAGCAGGATCCCTGCGGCCTGATGGTTTTCGACGAGAAGCTCCATGCCAGCCTTCCAGCCCGCTCGAAGCGGTCGCAGATCGCACAGGTGTTGTCGGTGCTCGCGAAGGTGAAGCCCTCCGGGAAGACTGACATCGCCCGCAGCCTCGTGCAGGTGGCTGCGATGCTCCGCCACCGCTCGCTCGTGATGGTGTTCAGCGACCTGCTGGCGGATCCAGAGCCAGTTCGCGATGCCCTCCTGCGGCTGCGTCATCGGGGACACGACGTGATCCTTTTCCACGTGCTCGACGAGGCCGAGGTTCGCTTTCCGTTCGAAGGGATGGTGGAGTTCACGGAGCCCGAGTCGCTCGACCGGCTGGTGGTGGATGCCGACGCGGCCCGAAAGCAGTATGTCGCGGGCGTCGAGTCATTCCGGGAGGACTATCGCAAGACCTGCTTTCACGCCGGGATCGATTACGTGCCCCTCGATACAAGCATGCAGTTCGACCGCGCGTTGCTGGGGTATCTTTCCAGTCGCCGCAACAGGTTCTGACGTCACGCGAAATACGACATCGTGTCGTTTTCGCTTGGCGGGCATCCGCCCGCTGGCGTAGGCCTCGCACCCTGCGAGGCGACCGGAAGCGACGCATGCCCTGATGGGAACACGGTTAGACTACAGATCATGGGATTGTCGTTTCTGACACCGATGCTGCTGGGTGGCATGGCGCTGGTCGCCGTGCCGCTGGTGCTTCATCTCATCATGCGACGAAAGCCTGTGAAACGAGAGTTTCCGGCGCTCCGTTTCCTGCGGCAGAAGGCGGTTGCCAATCGCCGACGGCTTCGACTCAGCCACTTGTTTCTGCTCCTGCTCCGGATGGCCGCGCTGTCTCTCTTGGCACTCGCGTTGGCCCGGCCCGTGCTCCGCGGCGCCGGCTGGCTGGCCGACGGCGAGGGCCCGGTGGCAGCGGCGTTTGTCTTCGACACAGCGCCGCGGATGCTCCTTCGGCAAGGCAACCGCACCCGGCTGGAGCAGGCCACCGCCATGGCCAAGGTGCTCATCCAGAAGTTGCCTCCCGAGAGCAAACTGGCTGTGTTCGACACAGCGGGAGGGGCGGCGGCGTTTTCCCCGACGGTCGCGACGGCGGCCGCCCGCATCGAGCGGCTCACCGCTGCCACGCCAGTGGCTTCGCTTTCGCAGTCGCTCGCATCCGCGGTCAGGCTGTTGGAGGGTTCCGGAATGCCGCGTCGCGAGATCTATCTCTTCACAGACTGCTCACGTGGCGGTTGGGACAATGCGCTGCCGTTGGACCTTGCCGCATTGCATTCCGACACGACCCTGCTCGTCGTCGACGTAGGGGCGACGTCTCCCCGCAACTTTGCGATCGACGGCGTCGAACTTTCCAGTGACAGGATTCCAGCCGGTGCGACGCTCGGACTCACGGTGGCGACCAGCCGCGTTGGCACCGATGGCAGCCGGTCGCTGTCGGTGGAGATGGTCGGAGCCGACGGTCGCTTGACGGGGCGGGCCATGAAGCCGGGCGCGTGGAAGGAGGGGCCGGGCGGTCAGGTTGACTTCGAGATTGCGGGACTCGAGCCGGGCATCCGCCAGGGCCGCGTGGTGATCGATGGCACCGACGATCTCGAGGCCGACAATAGCCGGAGCTTCACGGTCGAAGTTGGGGCCCCGGCCCGCGTGCTCGTCGCAGGCCCTGCCCCCGCATCACGCACGGGGCTCTTTGTATCGCAGGCGATCGCACCGGCGGCGCTGGCGAAAGCCGGCAAGGCGGCCTTCGAAGTGACGTTCACCGACGTCGCCGATGTGGCGACGCTTGCCTGGGATGACTACCGCGGGATCGTGCTTGTCGATCCGCCGCCACTGCCACCGACAACCTGGGACCTGCTCGGCCAGTGGGTGTCGGCAGGCCACGGGCTGGTTGTGTGGCTCGGACCGTCTGCTGCTGATGCTGGTCGGTTTAATAGCGGAGCCTCGGAGCGGGTGCTCGGTGGCGGGATCGTGAGGGTCTGGCGGGCGGCGGGAGGTGACAATTTTCTCGCTCCCGCGGCCCTCGATCACCCGATGCTCGCCGCCTTCCGGCGGGTTGGCGATGCCGTCCCCTGGCAGGATTTTCCGGTGTCCCGCCATTGGGAATTCGAGCCGACTCCGGTCGGCCCGACTGCCGACGTCGCCGATCCAACGGCGCAGGTGGTGGCGGCCTATCGCAACGGACTGCCCGCAGTGGTCGAGCACCAACTCGGCCAGGGGATGGTGGTGACGGTCACCACGCCGGTATCGCAGGCCGCCAATGATCCCGAGTCATGGAACACCCTGGCCACCGGTTTCGAACCCTGGCCGTTCGTCATGCTTGCGAACGAAACACTCCTGCGGGCGATCGACACCAGCGACGACCTGAATATCGTGGCCGGCCGGCCCGCCAGTCTCCACGTCTCGCGCCGCGATGTGCCTGCGGCCTTCGTCAAGCCGCCGAGTGGGAACGAGTTTCCCGTCGCCGTGGATCAGGCCCGCGGTGTGATGACCGTTACAGCCACCCAGATGCCCGGCAACTATTCCGTTCGTGCTGGCGGAGCTGCCGCGGGCATGGCGACGGGGTTCAGTGCGAACCTCGACCCGTCGGCCACCGATTTCACCCGGCTCACTCCCGAGAGTCTGGCTGCAGTGTGGGGAGCGGGCCAAAAACTCGCGAGGACGGAGGACGAACTTGTTCGTGACGTTAATCTCGAACGGATCGGCGCCGAACTCTTTGGCTGGGTCATCCTGCTCGCGGCTGCTGTGATGGCTGCCGACTGGATCGTGGCCAACCGGTTTTATGCGCCTCGCGAGGAGCACGGCAGCGACGCCAGTCCGGCGACCGAGTTTGCAGAGGCGGCCAAGGAGGCAGCGGCCGCTGGTCCGAAGGCAGGGACCGGTGCGACGTTGCCGCGTCCCCTGCGGGGCCGGGAAGCCGCGGAGCCGCCTCCCCTGCCGGGCTCGGTCGAGCAGGAGGCTGGAGCATGATCATCGCTGCGACAACAGTGCAGCGGGTGTCGGTGCACTTCGACCCTGTGGGTTCATGGGTCCTGGTCGCTTTGGTCGCGGCAGTGCTGACGGCCGTGCTGCTCGCGGTGCCTCCCGACCGCTCCCGGGTGTCCCGTGGCCGCGTGCTCTGGCTCGTGCTTTTGCGGCTCGGCAGTTTTCTCGCGCTTGTCCTCTGTATGCTGCGGCCGACGTTCGTCTCGACCCGACAGGCGCGGCAACAGGGCACCGTGGTGGTCTTGGCCGACGCGTCAAAGAGTATGACGGTGGCGGACGGTTCCAATGGCCGTACGCGTTGGGATGAATTGACCGCGGCGCTTTCTGCCGCGCGGCCGGCGGCCGAAACCCTCCTGGAGAGTGGCGATTTTGACATCGCCGCCTACGCCTTCGATCGTGAACTCCAAGCCGTTGCCCCTGTGGGCGGGAATCCTTTTCCATTCACGAACTGGAAGGCCGGTAAGACCTCGGACCAGACGGCGATTGGTGCGGCGATAAGCGAGGCCACTCGAACCGGTGCTGGTCGGCAGTTGGCCGGCGTCATCGTGCTCAGTGACGGCGCGCAGCACGCCTATCCGCCCCGTGACGAGCCACCGCAGGCGGCAGCTCGTTCCATCGGCGACGCCGGCGTGTCGCTCTGGAGTGTCACGTTTGGGCAGCCGCTCGGGGCGGGGCAGGGGCGTGATGCGGCGATCGTGAATCTGTCGGTAGGCGAGACCGTCTACCTCAAGAACCAACTGGAGGTCGCCGGCCGTGTGCGGCTCGAGGGCCTCACAGGCCGCGATGCGGTCGTGAAGCTGATGGCCGAGAACGACACCGGTGTCATGGAGGAGGTGGCGCGCACGACCGTGAAGGGAGGTGCGGATGTCGAGGAGGCGATCCGGCTCGCATGGACCCCGCAGAGTCTGGGCGAGCGGAAGGTGTCACTCGTCGTCGACCGGCAGGAGGGAGAGGTGGTGACCACGAACAACGAACTCTCCACGTTCGTGGAGGTGGTGGACGGCGGACTACGGGTGCTCTATCTCGAGGGAAGCCTACGGGTCGAGCAGCGATTTCTTCGTCGCGTGCTCTCGGCCAGCCCGGACATGCAGGTCGACTTCCAGTGGATCGATGCGGGCCGTCGCGACACGTGGCCGATCGATCTCAGCCGGCAACTGGCGGGCGATTACAACGTCTTCTTGATCGGTGACCTCGATTCCGCGGCGGTCCGCCGTGAGGACCTGCAGAAGATTCTCCGTGCGGTGCAGGCTGGTGCGGGCATCGGCTTGCTCGGCGGATTTCATGCCTTCGAGGCAGGTGGCTGGGGTAGTTCCGTACTCGCGCCGGCGTTGCCCTTTGAGCCCGACCCGCTTGGGCGTCAGCCGTTCGATGCGCCGATGCGTGAGAGTCTCCATCTCAAAGGCCCGCTCCAGATGGTGCCTGACGAACGGTTTGGCGGCGTGTCGATCCTGCGGCAGGGGCAAAGCGAACAGGAATCTCGTGGGGTCTGGCAGTCACTGCCGCCGCTCGAGGGCGCGAACGACCTCGGCCGACTCGTGCCCGCGGCCAAGCCACTGGCAGTGACACCCGATGGTCGACCGCTGCTCGTGGGCCGAGAATACGGTGACGGGCGTGTCCTTGCCTTCGCGGGGGATTCCACATGGCGATGGGCGATGCAGGGGGCGGTGGACCAGCACCGGCGGTTCTGGCGGCAGTTGGTGCTCTGGCTCGCCAAGCAGGACGAATCCGACCAGGACTCGCTCTGGATTCGCTTGGCACAGCGACGGATTTCTCCCGGCGCACCGCTCGCGTTTGATGCCGGCCTGTCGAAGCCGGATGGCACCGCTGTGACCGACGTAGCCGTCGAGGCGGTCGTCGTGTCACCCACCGGCCAACAACGGCCCGTCCGCATCGCGCGGCGCGGTGAAACGTTCGCGGGCACGGCGGCCGACTTCACCGACCCAGGTGATTGGAAACTGATCGTGAAGATGGTTCGACCGGGGGAGCAGACGGTGCGTCAACGGGGTGCGCGATTCACGGTGGTGCAGCAGGATCTGGAACTCGCCAACCCGCGGGCCAACCCTCTGCTCATGCGGCAGTTGGCCGAGGCGACCGGTGGCGGGGTCCGACTGCCCGAAGAACTTCCAGGCATCTTCGAGGAGATTGGCCGGAAGCCGGCGGCATTCGAGACCGAGGCCGAATGGTCGTACGCGGTCTGGGACAAGTGGCCGATGTTCCTGCTGTTGGCGGCCTGCCTGTGCACCGAGTGGTTTTTCCGGAAGCGGTTTGGGCTGGTGTGAAGGCTCCGAATTCGCCTTCTGGCGCCGACGGCCGTTTGCTACGTTCCCCCTCCTTCGTAGCCTGCCCAACAGGGAACTCGGACGTGATCAAGCGACGGCCCATTCGCAACAAGCTGCTGCTCGGCGGCATGCTCGTCGGCATCATGGTGGCGGTGCTGTCGGCCAGCAGCTTTTTGGGAGTCTATTCCTACCGGCGGCTGGTGCGGTCGCTGAGCTGCCGTGCGGCCGAGTTGCCCTGCGCCAGCCGACTCAATGCCAGTGTCGGCAGTCTGCAGCTGGCACACGCCCGCGCGCTCTCGGGCGAGGCGGAGTTTGGTGTGGTAGAGGCTCTCCCGCCTCCGGCGGCGGTAGCCGACGACGACGAAGATGAGGAAGAGCCTCACTTCGCAGACTCGTTTATCGGTCAGATTGCCCGCACCCGCTGGTCGCTTGATCGCTACTGTGAGGAACTGTCGGGGGGAGAGCTCGACGACATGCCGTTTCCCTTCGGCGACCGCAGCCGCGAGCGGGAGACCGCTGCCGCGATCGCAGGCTGTCTCGACACGATCGACACCATCGTCAGCCCGGCGCCGCCGGAAGCGGCCGCCGACACCGAGGATGAGAACAGCGTGCCCTGGCAGCGGGGCAGGCTGCTGGCGAGCGGTCCGCACCTCGACCAGTTGGCGTCACTCTCGGCCGCGCTCCCGACGTTTCTGCAGGAGCGGCTCCACGACCTCTCGCATGAGGTCCGCAGCGGCTACCGCACGCTGATCGTCACCACCTGGGCCTCGGCCACGGCCGCCGCGGCGCTGTTGGCAGCACTTGGCATGCTCAGTTACCGCTGGGTGTTTCGGCCGTTGCGACTCCTTGGCCATGGCTCGCGACGGGTGGCGGCAGGAGATTTCGCCTTTCGACTCAAGCTCGACTCCCGCGATGAGATGGCAGAACTGGCCGCCGCGCTCAACGACATGACGGAACGGTTCGAGGAGATCCGCGACGATCTCGACCGGCAGGTGCAGTTCCGCACCCGTGAGGTGATCCGCAGCGAACAGCTGGCGAGCGTCGGCTTTCTGGCGGCCGGCGTCGCCCATGAGATCAACAATCCGCTGGCATCGATCGCCATGTGTGCCGAGTCGCTGGAGAGCCGGCTGGAGGGGCTGTCGCCCGACGACGCTGATGCTCAGATCGTGAAGCGTTATCTGGAACTGATCCAGAACGAGGCCTTTCGCTGCAAGGGGATCACCGAGAAGCTCCTCGACTTTTCGCGGCTCGGCGAGGTGCGTCGGCAGGCGACTGCGATGGCTGCGCTCGTCGCCGATGTGGCCGACATGTTGCGGCATGTCGGCCGTTTCGCCGGGCGGTCGATCGAGATCGACGAGGGGCCAGACCTGCTCGTGATGGTCAATCCGCAGGAGATCAAACAGGTCGTTCTCAACCTGCTCGTCAATGCGCTCGACTCGATCGATGCGGCAGGGCACGTACGGGTAGGCGTGAGGCGGAGCGGCCACGAGGCGCTGCTCACGATTACGGATGATGGCTGTGGCATGACGAACGAGGTGCTCGAGCACCTCTTCGAGCCGTTCTTTACCCGTCGTCGTTCGGGGCAGGGGACGGGGCTGGGACTGTCGATCGTGCACCGCATCGTCGCCGACCACGGCGGCAGAATCGAGGCTGCGAGCACGGGCACCGGACAGGGCTCCACCTTCCGAGTCACGCTGCCGCTGGCATCCGTGGGAGACCCCGTCGCGTTGCCGGGGACCGCTTCCGAGTGCGATCAGCATGGACGCGCCGCGTAACGCACCCGTCTGAAGGGACACAATGAAGCAACACGTCAAGCCGATGCGAATCCTCTTCGCGGACGACGAGACCTCGATCCAGGAGTTGATGCGGATCGAACTGCCGCGGCTCGGCCATGAGGCCACGGTCTGCCCCGATGGCCGTACGGCGCTGGCCGCGCTCGATCGCACATCCTACGACTGCGTGATCGTCGACCTCGACATGCCGGGCGTGGGCGGGCTGGAGGTGATCTCGCGGGTGCGTGAGACCTCGGCTGACACCGAGACCGTGATCATCACCGGTAAGTCATCGCTTGAGAGCGCCGTGACCGCGGTCCGGCAGGGGGTCTTCGACTACCTGACCAAACCCTGCAAACTGGCGGACATTCAGGCCGTTTTGGAGCGCGTGCGGAAGAAGCGCGAACTGACAAGCCGATTGCGGGCGTTGGAGCGCCGAGTCCGCCGGGCGGAGGGTACGAGTCAGTTGGTAGGGGCGTCGTCCGGCTTGGAGCGGGTGCGGCGGCTGGTGGCTCGCGTTGGGGCGAGTGACTCGAACGTGCTCGTGCGCGGCGAGACGGGCACGGGCAAGGAGTTGGTGGCTCGGGGCATCCATGAGGGCAGTCCTCGCGTCGCAGGGCCGCTCGTGGCGGTCAACTGCGGTGCGCTGCCGGAGCATCTCGTCGAGAGTGAACTGTTCGGCCATCGCAAAGGGGCGTTCACTGGAGCCGACGAGCACCGTGCTGGCCTGTTTGAGGTGGCCGACGGCGGCACGCTGTTTCTGGACGAGATCGGCGAACTCCCCAAGCCGCTCCAGTCGCGGTTGCTCCGGGCGCTCGAGAGCGGCGAGATCCGCCGGGTGGGCGACAACCAGCCGATCACGGTCAACGTGCGGGTCGTGTGCGCCACCCACCGATCGCTGGAGGAGATGGTGGCCGCCGGGGAGTTTCGGGAGGATCTACTCTTCCGGATCAATACCTTCGAGATTGCCATTCCGCCGCTGCGTGAGAGGATCGAAGACCTGCCGCAACTCGTCGACTATTTCGTTCGGAAGGCAAGGCCGCAGACGCCGCCAGACGCGGTGGTCGCCGTGCCGGAAGTGTTGGAGACCCTTGCCCGCCATCCCTGGCCGGGAAACATCCGCGAACTCGCCAACGTGATCGAGCACGCCCTGGTGCTCTGCGACGAATTGCCGCTCTCGTTGGAGCATCTGCCGGCACGCTTGGGGGCTATTGCGTCTCGGGCTGCTTTCGTCGCGAAGTCTGGCGATGGAGCCTCGGCGGAGATTGTCACGAACTCTGCCGTGGCACCGACCGCGCCGCCCGCACAGTCCCGCAAGCCTGAGAGCCTCCGCGATCTGGAGATGCGGGCCATTCTCGAGGGCCTCGAACGCAACCGTGGCAACAAGGCCCGGACGGCTGAAGAACTCGGAATCAGCCTCAAGACGCTCTACAACAAACTGCATCAACTTCAGGAATCGGCACCGGTGGCGTGATCTCGCTACCCCATCTCTTCACCCCATCTCTTCACCCCATCTCTTCACCCCATCTCTTCACCCCATCTTGCGGACCACGCCCACGAGCACGCCCAGAACCCTCGCGTTCTTCACATAAATCGGCTTCATAGTGGGGTTGGCAGGCTGCAGTCGGATGCGATCGCGCTCCGGAAACCAGTGCTTCAGCGTGGCTTCGCCGTCCTCGGTCTGGGCAACGACGATATCCCCGGAATGGGCCGTCTGCTTCTTTTGGATGACGACCCAGTCGCCATCGGCAATCTGGGCGTCGATCATCGAATCACCCATGACCTTGAGTACGAAGTGATTGTCTCGCTTAAAGAGCGTTTCGAAGTCAATCCGCTCGCTCTGCTCTTCGGCCGGGCGCAGTGTGCCGGCTGCCACCCAGCCCGCCAGCGGCAGACCACGCACATGGGCCGGTTCTGCCACCAGTTCGATTGCTCGTGACATATTCTTGCCGCGGGTGATCAGGCCCTTGCGCTCAAGCGCTTTCAGGTGGCATACCACGCCGTTGGGTGAGCGAATCTTGAAGGCTGTACCGATCTCGCGAACGGTTGGGCCATAGCCGCGGGAGTGAATCTTGTCGCGTACGAAGGCGTAGATCTCCATCTGTCGCTCGGTGGGCACATCCTCGCCTTCCGTGACGGTGGTGTCGGCTGACCGGCTCAGCAGACCATTCTGAAGTGCGGCCACACTCCGCAGGGCCGCAGCGGAGGCGGGTGGCCGCTTTCCGGCCGACTTTGCGGTGGAGGTGCCAGCGACGGAACGCGAGGAGCGAGACTTCTTGTTGGCGGGGTTTTTAGACATGCGTGTCGAGCGGAGTCGCTTTCCTGAGGAGAGAAACGAGTGGCATGAAACGAGGGGCCTGAAAAATTGCACCGAAACACTGCGGCAACAGTAGGGACGGCGTATCGCGGTGGTGTATGATCGACTGTCGCGGTCGGAACGAGCCGACGGCGGAATCGATCGTCCAAAAGTGCTGGACGCAGGTATCTTACTATACGGCCGTTCATTTTCAAGTCCTTTTCGGAGTTGACAACACATGCGACATCTTTTCGAGCGGCCAAGCCCCTGCCTGCCCACGGTCGAGACAACTGTTGTCCGCAGAAACGGCACGGTGGCCGTCATCCTGGCTCTGGCAGCACTGTCTCCGGCTGTTGTCATGGGGCAGGCGGCTACGGCCGAACCGCCAGCGGCAGTCGATGCCGCTCCAGTCGCTGAGAAAGATGCCAAGGCTGCTGGCAAGCCTGCGAAGAAGAAGTCGGCGTTGATTGCCCACATCACCCTGGCGGGTTCCCTGGCCGATGGCGTTGGCCAGGGAGGCTTGTTGGCCGATGTGTCGCCCCATCTTCACCGCATCATCGAGCGGCTCGACAAGGCGGCCACCGACCCGCGGGTGAAGGGTGTCGTCCTGACGATCGAGTCACCGGCCATCGGGCGGGGACGCGCCGAGGAACTGCGGGCGGCCATCGGCCGGATCCGCAAGGCTGGCAAGCCGGTGGCGGCCCATCTGATCGGCGGAGATCCGGTGCATTACATGGTGGCTGCGGCGTGCGACACGGTGGCAATGCCGCCCGCGGCCACGCTCGAGATCACCGGCGTGCGGACGGAGGTGACCTTCTTCAAGGCGATGCTCGATCAGATCGGCGTCGATGCCGAAATCCTGCAGGTCGGCGAGTTTAAGGGAGCGGGCGAGCCGCTGACGCGGACAAGCATGAGCCCGCAGCTCCGTGCCCAATACGAGCAGTTCGTTGGCGATCTGTACGAGCAGCTCGTCGAGGGCATCGCCACCGACCGCAAGCTGCCCGTGGACCAGGTTCGGTCGCTGATCGACACCGGTGTGTTTACACCGGAGGCGGCGGTCGAGGCGAAGCTGATCGATGCCGTGGCATACGAAGACGAGTTGATCAGCGGCCTCGCTGGCCGACTGAAGATCGATGAGCCGAAGGTCGCCCACGACTATGCCGAGCAGAAGCTCGACAACGACTTTTCAGGAATCGGCGGGCTTGTGAAGCTCGTCGAACTGCTTTCGGGGCAGAAACAGGCCGCGGCTGCCGGCAAGGACAAGCAGATCGCCATCATCTATCTGACGGGTGAGATCAAGGAGGGGAAGGGAAAGGATGAGCTGCTTGGCGGCGGCTCGGCAGGCTCCGAGAGCGTCATCAAAGCAATTCGCGATGCGGCAAAGGACGACAAAGTGGCCGCGATCGTGCTGCGGATCGACTCTCCTGGAGGCTCTGCGCTGGCCAGTGACCTGATCTGGCGGGAGGCGGAACGCACCAACAAGCCGGTGGTGGCGAGCCTCTCCGACACCGCCGCCAGCGGTGGTTACTACGTGGCGGTGGCGGCCGACAAGATCGTGGCGGCCCCCGGTTCGCTCACCGGATCGATCGGCGTGGTTGGTGGCAAGATCGCCGTCGGCAAGGCTCTGGAAAAATACGGCGTGCACACCGACGTCGTGGCCAAGGGCCGGAATGCCGGCTGGCTTTCGATGCAGACGCCGTTCACCGATCACGAGCGGGAGGTGTTTCTGGCCACGATGAAGGATGTTTACCGGCTGTTCACGTCGAAGGTCGCCTCTGGCCGGAAGATGGACATGGAAAAGCTGGCAACACTCGCCGGGGGGCGGGTCTTCACCGGTCGAATGGCCAAGGAACTTGGGCTTGTCGACCGCTTGGGGACGCTGGAAGACGCCGTCGACGAGGCGAAGAAATTGGCGGGCATCGGCAAGGACGAGGCGATCGAGCGGGTGTTGCTGCCAGAACCACGGGGCCTCTTCGACGATCTGTTTGGCATGGCCGGCGAGGTCGCGCCGGTGGCGAGGCTCGCGTCTGCGCGGGGCAGGGGAGGCGTTGCCCGTGACGCCCTGGTGCGGGCGGCCATTCTCGCCCGGCTCGCTGGCGTTCCCGGGCTTGAGGGTCTTGCGGCCGAGGCCGAGGCCCTGATCCAGCTTTCGTCAGGCCGGCCTCTGATGATGCTACCGATGCGGGTGCGGGTGCGGTAGGCGGTTGCTGCTTTGGTCAGCCGTGGCCGGCAATGCTGACGGCAGCCTGGAGCTGCGCGGCTGATACTGTCATCGCCCTGGCGAAGCCGGCGATAAACCGGGCAGAGCCCGCCGGCGTGAACGTCACAATGGAAAAGTCGCCCAGTTGGAACCAGTCGGCCGCCGCGGGAAACTTCTCCAAGTAGGCCCGTGCAAGCCTTCCATGGTCGGGGTGCTCCCGGTCGATGAACTCTGCCACGGACGGAATCGATACCCTCGGCAACGCCTGCGGTGGCACGGGCTCGGAATCGCCAGTGGCCTCAGGAGCCGAGATCAGGAGGCAGACCTGTGGCGACTCGAGCATGTCGCGGGTGTGGGCCGACAGTCGACTGACGTGCGTGACGAAGAGCAGCCGTTCGCCGGCAGCGTCGCAACAGGTGGCGTAGGGGATCATCGACGCGTAGGGCAGGCCTTCATGCAGCGTGGCCAGAGAGGCCACGGAACGGTCGCGGATCAGTTCTCCGAGCAGGTGCGAGGCTGCTGAATCCATGATGCGATTGCGAAAAGCGAGGTATATGCGCCAAGCCCGGCTACCACCAGCGACCTGCGGTCGCCAAGCCGGGGCGGCCCAAATGACCGAGACCGGCGTGAAGCAGGCCTGCCAGGCAACCGTCTTATCAGGCAACCGTCCTACCAGGCAGCCGTCCTACCAGGCAGCCGTCTTACCAGGCAAAGTGCGCGAACGCCTTGTTGGCGTCGGCCATGCGGTGCACGTTGTCGCGCTTGGTCACCGCGGCACCCTCGCGCTTGTAGGCGGCGATGATCTCCTCGGCGAGTTTCTCGAACGTGCCCCGACCCTTC
>Ga0136644_10001806_pt1 | contig 16756 bp, 14 predicted proteins | sample C_130820_EF_Meta_FD_94780 | JGI IMG/M metagenome (GOLD analysis project Ga0136644, IMG submission 94780) | Freshwater microbial communities from Lake Croche, Canada to study carbon cycling - C_130820_EF_MetaG (v2) (version 2) | ecosystem: Environmental > Aquatic > Freshwater > Lake | place... | reverse complement strand
GGGCCAAGCCTTCGAGCACCAGGTCCAGCGCGGCGCGGTAGGCGAAAGAGGTGTCAAAGTGCCCGGCCATGTCGTGGTACAGCGGGTCGCCCGCGTTTTGGCGGTCCACCACGGCGGCCATGCGCTCAAAGGTGGCCTGCACCTGCGCCAGCGTGGTCACGCCGTGGTGCAGCCAGTTGGCGATGTGCTGGCTGCTGATACGCAGCGTGGCGCGGTCTTCCATTAAGCCAATGTTGTGGATATCTGGCACCTTGCTACAGCCCACGCCTTGGTCGATCCAGCGCACCACGTAACCCAAAATGCCTTGCGCGTTGTTGTCCAGCTCTTGCTGGATTTCGCTGGCCGACCAGTTGGGCTGCGCGGCCACGGGTACCGTCAGCAGGCCGTTGAGCAAACCGTCGGCTTGCGCGGCGATGTCAATCTGCTCCAGGGCTTGCTGCACCGCCGCCACATTCACTTGGTGGTAGTGCAGCGCGTGCAGGGTGGCGGCGGTGGGCGAGGGCACCCAGGCGGTGTTGGCACCCGCGCGCGGGTGGGCAATTTTTTGCTCCATCATGGCCGCCATCAGATCGGGCATGGCCCACATGCCTTTGCCGATTTGGGCGCGTCCGCGTAGGCCGCAGGCCAGGCCCACCAACACATTGCTGCGCTCGTAGGCGGCTATCCAGGCGCTGGCCTTCATGTCGCCCTTGCGGATCATGGGGCCAGCCTGCATGGCGGTGTGCATTTCGTCGCCCGTGCGGTCTAAAAAGCCGGTATTGATGAAGGCCACGCGCTGCGCGGCAGCGGCAATGCAGGCTTTGAGGTTGACGCTGGTGCGCCGCTCTTCGTCCATGATGCCCAGCTTGACGGTGTTCAAGGGCAGGCCCAACAGCGCCTCCACGCGCGCAAACAAGTCGCTGGCAAAGGCTACTTCGTCAGGCCCGTGCATTTTGGGCTTGACGATATAGACCGAGCCCGTGCGCGAGTTGCGCAATTGCCCCGGGGCGGTGCGTTGCAGGTCGTGCACGGCAATCGCTACGGTAATCACCGCGTCCATGATGCCTTCGTGAATCTCGCTGCCGTCGCCGTACAAAATGGCCGGGTTGGTCATCAGGTGGCCCACATTGCGCACAAACATCAGCGAGCGGCCATGCAGGCGCAAGCTGCCGCTGCCGCTGGGCGGGGTGTACAGGCGGTCTGGGTTCAGGCTGCGAATAAAGCGCTTGCCGCCTTTGCTGACCGTCTCGGTCAGCGTGCCCTGCAAAATGCCCAGCCAGTTGGCATAGGCCAGCACTTTGTCGTCCGCATCCACTGCGGCCACCGAGTCCTCCAAGTCCAAGATGGTGGACAGCGCGGCTTCCACCACCAAGTCGCTCACCCCGGCGGCGTCCGCCGCGCCAATCGCGGTGCTGCGGTCGATCAGGATGTCGATGTGCAGACCGTTGTTGCACAGCAGCACCGATGTGGGGTTGGCCGCATCGCCCTGGTAGCCGACGAATTTTTCCGGCTCGGCCAAGCCGCTGCTGTGGCCGCCTTGGAGCGCCACCACCAACTGACCACTCTCCACCCGGTAGCCGCTGGCGTCGCGGTGCGAGCCTTGCGCCAGCGGCGCGGCCTGATCGAGCACGCCACGGGCGTAGTCCACCACGCGCGCACCGCGCACCGGGTTGTAGCGCTCGCCTTTTTCGGCGCCATCGGTTTCGGGAATCACATCGGTGCCGTAGAGCGCGTCGTACAGCGAGCCCCAGCGCGCATTGGCCGCGTTGAGCGCGTAGCGGGCGTTGAGCACCGGCACCACCAGTTGCGGCCCGGCTTGTAGCGCCAGTTCCGCATCCACATGGGTAGTGTGCGACTGCACCTGGGCCGGTACGTCCACCAGATAGCCGATGGATTGGAGAAACGCCTGGTAGCCCGCCATGTCAGCAATTGGCCCGGGGTGGGCGCGGTGCCAGTCGTCTAGCGCGGTTTGCAAGCGCTCACGCTCGGCCAGCAGCGCCGCATTGCGCGGGCCCATGTCGTGCGCAATCGCGTCAAAACCCTGCCAGAAGTGGGCGCTCGCGATGCCGGTGCCCGGCAGCACCTGTTCTTCGATAAAGCGGTGCAAAACAGGCGCTACTTGCAGGCGGTGGCAGGCGATGCGGTCGGTCATGGTTCGTATCCTTGGTATGTAACGGAGGCAATCAGGCGGGGAAAAAGTGCAGCACGTCGCGCAGCGTGTGGCCGACGGCGGTGGGCGCAGGGCCCAATTCTTCAAACGGCAATTGGTAGCGATTGACCCATAGCGTGCGAAACCCATACCAGGTGGCGGCCAGCGCGTCCCAGGCGTTGCTGCTGACAAAGACGACTTGATCCGGCGCCAGCCCGGTGGCTTGCACCCCCAGGGCATAGGCTTGTGGGTGGGTTTTGTAGCGGCGAATGGCGTCCACGCTCAGCACATGGTCGAGCAGCCCGTCCAGGCCCGCGTTGCGCACGGCATCGTTCAGCATGGGTGGATCCCCGTTGCTCAGGATGCCGGTGGTCACACCACGGGCCTTTAAGGCACGCAGCACCTCCACATTTTCGGGAAAAGCGGTCAAGGCGCGGTATTGGTTCATCAGCCGCTCCTCCGCCAGTTCGGTCAAGGCGAGTCCCAAGCGCTTGCAGGCATAGCGCAGCGCGGCCCGAGTCAGCTCCCAAAATGGCTGGTAAAACGGCGGCACGGCCGTGGCATCGGCGCCGTGCTGGCTGCTTAAGCTGACCAGCCGGGTGTACTCAATCTGTTTGTCGCGCCACAGCACACTCAAGGGTGCGCCTTGGCCGGGAAACAACTGCTCGGCCAGTAGGCCCACGCTGTACACATCCAGCAAGGTGCCATAGGCATCAAACAAAACAGCACGCGGGTTTTCCATGGCTGCACTGTATTACTAACAAAGGAATCTATTAACGCACTCTTATTCGATTGATTTGTGACTTTTATGCTAATAATAGACGGACGGGCTAAAAGTAGCCGCAGCCGAGTCGCCACAGCAGAGTCGCCACAGCCAAGAGCGGGATGCGCCATGGATAAGTTCAAACAAATCGACTCCTTTGTGCGGGTTGCCAGCCGTGGCAGCCTGACTGCGGCGGCGCGCGCCGAGGGTGTGGCGCCCGCCATGATGGGGCGGCGCCTAGATGCCTTGGAGCAGCGCCTGGGTGTGAAGCTGCTGGTGCGCACCACGCGGCGCCTGCACCTCACGCAAGAGGGCGCTGCGTTCCTGGAGGACTGCCAGCGCGTGCTGGCGGATATGGCCAATGCGGAAGCCAGTGTGAGCGCGGGCGGCCGGCAAGCCAGCGGCCATCTGCGTATTACCGCGCCCGGCGGCTTTGGGCGCCGCCATGTGGCGCCGCTGGTGCCTAAATTTCGCGCGCTACACCCCCAGTTGAGTTTGTCGCTGAACCTGAGCGACCGGGTGCTTGACTTGGCGGCCGAGGGCTACGACTGCGCGGTGCGTGTGGGGGATCTGCCCGATTCGTCCCTGGTAAGCCTGCGCTTGGCCGACAACCGCCGCCTGTGCGTCGCCGCGCCGCGCTATTTGCAGGCGCGTGGCGTGCCCCAGCATCCCAGCGACTTGGCGCGCTTTGACTGCCTGGTGTTGTCTAGCGACGCATCCCAAACCCGTGGCTGGGTCTTTAGCCTGCCCGCTGCCGACGGCGCAGCGCCCCAGGCGGTGCACATCCGGCCCGGTGGCCCGCTGGACTGCTCCGACGGCCAGGTGCTGCACGACTGGTGCTTGGCCGGTTGCGGCATTGCCTGGCGCAGCAGCTGGGAGGTGCACGCCGAAATTGCCGCTGGCACCCTGGTGCCGCTGCTGCAAGCCTATGCCGCGCCACCCAACGGCATCTATGCGGTGTTCCCGCAGCGCAAACACCTGCCGCTGCGCCTGCGCCTCTGGATCGACTTTCTCAAGCACCATTACGGCCAGCCCGGCTTTTGGCATGAGTCGCCCAAGGCGCTGGGGGGCTGACTGGCCAGACTTCGCGCCGCGCAAACCTAGCGGCACAGTTGGGCTCTATTCGCGGGCCGCGCCACGCCTGGCAAACTGGAGTCCGCCGTTGCAAACCATCCCCGGAGCCCCGCATGATCCTCGAACCCCTGCTCGCCTATGCCCATTTGTTGACGATTCTGGCTATGGTGGTGTTCCTCGCCGCCGAGGCCGCGCTATGCCGACCCGAATGGCTGAATGCCCATGTGCTGGAACGCCTAGGCCGAGTCGATCTGCTCTATGGCATCGCCGCAGGCGCGGTGCTGGTGACCGGCTTGGCGCGTACCTGGCTGGGTCTAAAAGGCTCGGCTTGGTATTGGACGAATCCGCTGCTGCACGCCAAGCTGGGGGTTTTCTTGTTGATCGCCCTGCTGTCCATCAAACCGACGCTGGACTTCATCCGCTGGCGCCGTGTACTCAAACAAACCGGCGCCCTGCCGGACGCGGCTCAGGTGCGCGCCACGCGCCGCTGGGTGATGGTGCAAGCCCATCTGCTGCCGCTGATCCCGCTGGCGGCGGTGTTTCTGGCGCGGGGTTTTGGCAAGTAGCCGTCCGCCTAGAAACCACCAAACCGCTGCATCTTGCAACACTGCATTCCGTTCATCACAAAGCATGCAGCTTAAAGCCGTGATGAGGGAGCTCACACCCGAACCTCGACACCAAGTGCCCCGGTAAAATCGGGCCATGCTATTGCTCAAACAAGAACTGCTGACCGCGCTGGCTCAGGCGCTGGATGCACTGCTGCCCGGCGCGGGCGAGAAGGCGGCGTTGGAGTTGCCCAAGCTGGCCGAGCATGGCGACTGGGCTTGCACGGCGGCCATGCAACTGGCGCGGCCCTTGAAGCAAAACCCCCGCCAGTTGGCGCAGACGCTGTGCACCGCCTTGCAGGCCACAGCGCCTTTTCAGCGTTGGGTGGCCGCGCTGGAGATCGCTGGCCCTGGCTTTATCAACCTGCGCCTCAAGCCCGAGGCGCGGCAACAAGGGGTGCGGGAGGTGTTGCAGGCGGGCGCTCACTTCGGCAGTAAGCCAGTGGGGTCGCAGCGCGTGCTGGTGGAGTTTGTGTCTGCCAACCCCACCGGCCCCTTGCATGTGGGCCATGGCCGCCAAGCGGCGCTGGGCGACGCCATCTGCCGCCTGTTTGAAACCCAGGGCTGGCAGGTGCACCGCGAGTTTTATTACAACGACGCCGGGGCGCAAATTGCCACCCTGGCTCTCAGCACGCAGGCACGCGCGCGCGGCTTGCAGCCGGGCGACGCGCTCTGGCCTGAGCCCAGCTACAACGGCGACTACATCGCCGACATGGCGCGCGACTTTTTGGCGCGCCAAACGGTACAGGCCGACGACCGCAGCTTCACCGCCAGTGGCGATGTGAATGATCTGGAGTCCATTCGTCAGTTCGCCGTGGCGTACCTGCGCCACGAGCAAGACCTGGACTTGCAAGCCTTTGGCGTGCGCTTTGACCACTATTACCTGGAGTCCAGCCTGTACACCAGCGGGCGGGTAGAAGCCACGGTGCAGCGCCTGCTGGCTTCTGGCAAAACCTTTGAGCAAGACGGCGCGCTGTGGCTAAAAACCACCGACTATGGCGATGACAAAGACCGGGTGATGCGCAAGTCCGACGCCAGCTACACCTACTTTGTGCCCGACGTGGCCTACCACTGGACCAAATGGGCGCGCGGCTTTACCCGCGTGGTCAACATTCAGGGCACCGACCACCACGGCACGGTGGCACGGGTACGGGGCGGTTTACAAGCCCTGGGCCTGGGCATCACGCCGGGCTATCCCGACTACGTGCTGCACACCATGGTGCGCGTGATGCGTGGCGGCCAGGAAGTGAAAATTTCAAAGCGCGCGGGCAGCTACGTCACCTTGCGCGACCTGATCGAATGGACCAGCGCCGACGCGGTGCGCTTCTTTTTGCTCAGCCGCAAGCCCGATACGGAGTACGTGTTCGACATCGACCTGGCATTGGCGCAAAACAACGACAACCCGGTGTACTACGTGCAGTATGCGCACGCCCGCATCTGCTCGGTGCTGAAAGCCTGGGGGGGCGACGCACAGGGCTTGACCGAGGTGGACTTGTCGCCGCTGCAAAGCCAGCCCGCGCAGGCGCTGATGCGGCAATTGGCGCGCTACCCCGAGGTGCTCACCGGCGCTTGCCGCGAATTTGCACCGCACGACGTGAGCTTTTACTTGCGCGAGCTGGCCGCCAGCTACCACAGCTACTACGCCGTCGAGCGCATCTTGGTCGATGAAGAGCCGCTCAAGCTGGCGCGTCTGGCCTTGGTGAATGCCTGCGCACAGGTGTTGCACAATGGGCTGGCTGTATTGGGTGTCAGCGCCCCCCGCACGATGTGAGGCGAGCGCCCACTTTTCACGCACCTACTCCAACACCACATGTTCCCCATGAATCAGCAGCGCGGCTCCACCCTCATCGGCTTTATCGTCGGCGTTTTGGTCGGCTTAGGTGTCGCCCTGGGGGTGGCGGTGTATGTGAACAAGGTGCCTATGTTGTTCAGCAACAAAGGTCAGACCCGCACGCCCGAGCAAGACGCTGCCGAGGCGCAAAAGAACAAGGACTGGGACCCCAACGCACCGCTGTATGGCAAAAACCCGGCTCGTCCGGCACTGGCCGCGTCTGCCGCCGTTGGTGAAGTGGCGCCGGCGGTGCAGGCGGCCTCTGCTGCCACTGCTACAGCCAAAACGACCAAAGCAGACAGCAAAGCAGACAGCAAGGCGGACGCGCGCCCAGCCCCCGATGCTCTGGGCGATTTTGCGCGTGCCAAAGCGGGCGCTTCGGCGCCTGCGGCTGCTCTCGCCGGGTCTTACTTTGTGCAGTTAGGTGCTTTTCGTAGTGCGGAAGACGCCGAGGCCCAGCGTGCCAAATTGTCTTTGCAAGGCGTGGAGGCCAAGCTCACCGAGCGCGAGCAATCGGGCCACACGGTGTACCGGGTTCGCGCCGGGCCGTATGACAAAAAAGACGAGGCAGAAAAGACCCGAGACAAGCTGGAGAGCGCCGGTTTTGACGCCGTGCTGATTCGGGTGCAACCTTGATAAGCCCCTAGCCTGCGCACAGGCTATTGCCCTGCGCCCCTTGCAACCAAAGGATGTGAACATGAACCGTCGTGACTTTACGCTGGCCCTGGCCGCGCTCAGTGCCGCTGCCTCTGCCCAGGCGCAGCTCAAAAAACCCGAGGCAGGCGACGACTACCTCACGCTGGACACGCGGGCGCCGACCGAGGCTCCGGCTGGCAAGATCGAGGTGGTCGAGTTCTTTTGGTACAACTGCCCGCACTGCAACGCCTTTGAGCCCCGCTTGGCCACTTGGGCCAAAGCGCTGCCCAAAGACGTGTATTTCCGCCGTGTGCCGGTGGCCTTCCGCGACGAGTTCGTGCCCCAGCAGCGGCTGTACTACGCGCTGGAGGCGTTGGGCCGGTTGGAAGACTTGCATGCCAAGGTGTTTTACGCCATTCATGTGGAGCACCAGCGCCTGGATTCTGAAGAGACCATCATGGCGTGGATACAAAAAAACGGCGTGAACGCGGCCAAGTTCCGCGAGCAGTTCAACTCCTTCAACACCTCCACCAAAGCCCGAAAAGCCACGCAAGTCATGCAGGCCTATAAGGTCGAGGGGGTGCCAGCGCTGGGCGTTGCCGGGCGCTATTACACCGACGGCAGCCTGGCTAAAAACATGGAGCGTGCGACGCAGGTGGCCGACTACTTGGTAGCTGAAGCGCGCCGTAGCAAGTAGGTCGCTGCACCGTGCCCTGAGCGGCAAAGCAGGTTTTGCCGGGGCTGCTGCGCAGCGCCCAGAGCCGGGGGCTGCTTGCAACGAGCAAGCGCCTACAATCAAAAGCAAGTTTTGTGCCCTATGAACATTTTCCTCTCTCTCCTGTTGGCCGTGGCCTTGTTCGCGGCGGGCGCAGCCCTGGCCGAAAAGGCTGATCGCAACCAGCCCATGAACATAGAGGCCGATACCCTGCGCTACGACGACTTGCAGCAAACCAGCCAGTTCACTGGCAACGTTGTCATCACCAAAGGCAGCATCGTGATCCGGGGTGAACGTGTCGATGTGCGCCAAGACCCCGAGGGCTACCAGTACGGCAGCGCCATCGCTGCCGCTGGCAAACGCAGCTACTTTCGCCAAAAGCGCGAAGGCGTGGACGAGTTCATTGAAGGAGAGGCCGAGCAAATCGACTACGACGGGCGCGCCGACGTGGTGGTTTTTGTGCGGAGCGCTGTATGGCGTCGCTACAAAGGCGCCCAACTCAATGATGAAACCACGGGCGAGCGCATCAGCTATCACAACCTGACCGGCCGCTTAGAAGTCGATGGCAGTGCCGCCAGCGCATCGGGTGGGCGCGTGCGCACCCTGCTCACGCCCAAGGAGGCGGCCTCTAGTGCCGCCCCAGCCGCGCCCCCCGCCACGCTGCGTGCAGCGCCGGGCCTGCCTGGTGCCAAGCCGTGAGTGACGAGAGCCAGGTGGTGGGCCGCAGCCTGAAAGCGCATGGCCTACACAAGTCCTACGGCAGCCGACAGGTGGTGCGCGGTGTGTCACTGGAAGTACAGCGCGGAGAGGTCGTGGGCCTGCTAGGCCCCAACGGCGCGGGTAAAACCACCTCGTTTTACATGATCGTGGGTTTGGTGCGTGCCGATGCAGGCGAGATCAGCATCGACGGCCAAGCGGTGCAGAACATGCCCATCCACCGCCGCTCGCGCTTGGGGTTGAGCTATCTGCCGCAAGAGGCCTCGATTTTTCGCAAGCTCACGGTCGCGCAGAACATTCAGGCCGTGTTGGAGTTGCAGCGCGGGCCCGACGGACGCGAGCTGCCCCGAGCCGACATCACGCAGCGCCTGAACCAGTTGCTGCACGACTTGCGCGTCGATCATCTGCGCGACTCACCGGCCCCGGCCCTGTCAGGTGGCGAGCGGCGGCGCGTGGAGATTGCGCGTGCTTTGGCGACCCAGCCGCGCTTTATTTTGCTGGACGAGCCCTTTGCCGGCATCGATCCGATTGCGGTGATCGAGATCCAACGCATCATTGGTTTTCTCAAGCAACGCGGCATTGGCGTGCTGGTGACCGACCACAACGTACGCGAGACCCTGGGTATTTGCGATCACGCGTTCATCATCAATGAAGGCCAAGTGCTGGCACGAGGCACCCCGGATGAAATTGTGGACAACGCCGACGTGCGCCGGGTGTACCTGGGCGAACATTTCCGAATGTGATGAAACAAGGCCTCTCGCTACGAGTCTCGCAGCATCTGGCGCTGACGCCGCAACTGCAACAGTCGATCCGGCTGCTACAGCTCTCCACCTTGGAGCTGAGCCATCAGATTGAGCAAATGTTGGACGACAACCCCTTTTTGGAGCTAGACGACGAGGCCGCCTCCACCGACTTATTCGCCGCACCGGCAGCCAATGCGCCCGCTGCAGCCGACGAGGGCGCGGACGCCAGCCCCGCTGAGGAATGGGAAAGCCCCGCACCCGCCAGCCCCGAGCAGGAGATGAGCGATCAATGGGAGGGTGACGGGGCGGTGGAGTTGAATGCCGACGATGGCGAATGGGGCGGCGACGCACCGGCACGCAACCCGCCCAGCGACGCCAGCGAAGACCGTTTAGACGCCACCGATTTGGCGCGTGAGCACCTGTCGCTGGCCGAGCATTTGCGCCAGCAGGCACTGGGCTTGCGCCTGTCGCCCCCGGATCGCGCGGCGCTGGCGTTTCTGATCGACTCGCTCAACGACGACGGCTACTTAGAAGACAGCCTGGAGTCGCTTGCGCACAGCCTCGCTGGTGCGGATGAAGACGCCGCCGCCGCCGCACTGGAATGCCTGTCGCTGGCCTTGCGCTGGTTGCACAACCTGGAGCCCACTGGCGTGGGTGCGCGCAACCTGGCCGAGTGCTTGCGCCTGCAATTGCAGGCCCGGCCCGCCGAGCCGCTGCGCGACTTGGCCTTGCGCCTGTGCGCCCAACCGATGGAGCTACTGGCGCGGCGTGACTTCAAACGCCTGGCCGTGCTGTGCGGCCATGCCGAGGCGGAGCTGCGCGCCGCGCTGGCTTTGGTGGCGCAGCTAGAGCCCAAGCCGGGGCGACGCTTTGCCAATGTCGAACGCAACCGGATCGTGCCCGATGTCATCGTCTCCAAATCGGGGCGGCAATTCCGGGTGCAGCTCAATAGCGACGTGATGCCGCGCCTACGCGTGCACGAGCTGTACGCCAATGCCCTGCGGTCGCACAAAAGTGCGGGCGGCGCACCGGCGCTGCAGCAGCGGTTACAAGAGGCGCGCTGGTTCATTAAAAACATCCAGCAGCGCTTTGACACCATTTTGCGCGTCAGCCAAGCCATTGTGGAGCGACAAAAAAACTTCTTCGCGCACGGCGAGTTGGCCATGCGCCCCCTGGTGCTGCGCGAAATTGCCGACGAGCTGGGTTTGCACGAATCCACCATTTCGCGCGTCACCACGGCCAAATACATGGCCACGCCCTGGGGCACCTTTGAGTTGAAGTATTTTTTTGGCTCCGGACTGAACACCGATGCCGGTGGCAACGCCTCCAGCATCGCGGTACGCGCCCTCATCAAGCAGTTCGTGGCCAGCGAAGACGCCAATCGCCCGTTAAGCGACAACCAGATTTCTGACATGCTGAAAGAACAAGGCATCGCCTGCGCACGCCGCACCGTGGCCAAATACCGCGAATCGCTGCGCATTGCGCCGACCTCGCTCAGAAAGACGCTTTGAATTCCCTCCACCTGTTTTTGCCCTGCCCGGCCGGTGTGGAAGACCTGCTGCGCGCCGAAGTGAGCGCCCTTATCGCCACGCCTGCCCAGGCGCGCCGGGGTGGCGTTACGGTGCAGGCATCCTGGCGCGACGCGCTGCGGCTAAACCTGCACAGCCGCTTGTGCCAGCGCGTGCTCATCGAGCTGGCGCATGGCGAATACCGTCACGAACAAGACTTGTACGCCGCCGCCAGCGCCGTGAGCTGGGAGGCCTGGTTCACGCCGCGCCAGAGCTTCAAGGTGGAACTCACGGCCCAGCACTGCCCACTAAAAAGCCTGAACTTTGCCGCGCTCAAAATCAAAGACGCCTTGGTAGATCGTTTGCGCGAGCGGCTGGGTGAGCGCCCGAATGTGGATACCCACTGGCCCGATGTGCGCGTGCACGCCCACTTGAGCGCCAGCCACCTCACGCTGTACATCGATACCTCGGGCGAGCCGCTGTTCAAGCGCGGCTGGCGCGAGGACAAGGGCGATGCGCCGCTCAAAGAAACCCTGGCCGCTGCCATGCTCGCCGCCAGCGGCTGGCAGGCGCAGACACCCCTGTACGACCCCTGCTGCGGCAGCGGCACCATTGCCATCGAGGCGGCGCAAATCGCCTGCGGCATAGCCCCAGGTGCCAAGCGGCGCTTTGCTTTTGAAAAGCTGCTGCCGTTTCAGCCCCACGTGTGGGCCGCTCTGAAGGTGGAGGCACAGGCGCAGCACCAACAGCCGGCAGTGCCAATTTTTGGCAGCGACGTGGCCCACCGCATGGTGGACTTTGCACAGCGCAACGCCGAGCGAGCGGGCGTGGGCGCGGCCGTGCAGTGGCGCGGCGGCGATGCCTTGCAGCGCATGCCACCCGCGCCCAGCGGCATCATGCTGGTCAACCCCCCCTACGGCGAGCGCATACAAAGCGGCGGCGTGGCCGATGCCGAAGACTTCTTTAACCGCTTGGCCGCGCACTGGAAAAAACACTATGCGGGCTGGAGCGCCTGGGTGCTCAGCCCCGACTTGCAACTGCCCTCGCGCATGCGCCTCAAAGAGTCACGCCGCATGCCGATGTGGAACGGCCCCATCGAATGCCGCTTGTTCCGCTTTGACATGGTGGCTGGCAGCGCGCGCACCGCACGTGCCCCCGATCATCCCCCCTCACCTCCTCAAGCGCCTGCGGTGACGGGCTGAAACCCGTGCGCGCTGGCCATGTGCCAGTACAGGCGGTACACGGCGGGCAAGTCGGCCAACTCGCCGCGCAGCAAGGCGCCTGCCGGTACATGCGGCAACAGGTTGGACAGCAAGCGCACCTCGCCGTCGCGCACGCGGCGCACGATGTGGTGGGCTTGGATGTCGCTGGCGTGTTGCAAGCCAGCCGCTTGCACCAATTCCTTGAGCGCATGCAGGGTTTGCTGATGAAAGTTAAACACCCGCGTGGCCTTGTCCGGCACCACCAGCGCTTGCTGGCGCAGCGGGTCTTGGGTGGTGACGCCGGTCGGGCAGTGGCCGGTATGGCAGTGCTGGGCTTGTATGCAGCCCAGCGCAAACATGAAGCCGCGCGCGCTGTTGCACCAGTCGGCCCCCAGGGCCAGCATGCGCGCGATATCGAAAGCACTCACCACCTTGCCCGCGCTGCCAATGCGCACACGCTCGCGCAGGCCCGCACCCACCAAGGTGTTGTGTACCAGCACCAAGCCCTCTTGCACCGGTGTGCCCACATGGTCGGTGAACTCCAGCGGCGCCGCACCGGTGCCACCCTCGGCACCATCGACCACAATGAAGTCGGGTGTGATGCCGGTTTGCAGCATGGCCTTGACGATGGCAAACCATTCCCAGGGGTGGCCCACGCAAAACTTAAAACCCACCGGCTTGCCGCCGGACAGCTCGCGCAACTGGGCGATGAAGCCGAGCAGGCCTATCGGCGTCTGAAACGCGCTGTGCGAAGCCGGGGAGACGCAGTCCACACCAACGGGCACGCCGCGCGCGGCAGCAATCTCCGCCGTCACCTTAGGGCCCGGCAGCACGCCGCCGTGGCCGGGCTTGGCGCCTTGACTGAGCTTGATCTCGATCAGGCGCACCTGCGGGTCTTGGGCCTGGGCGGCAAACTGGGCGGCGTCAAAGCGGCCATCGGACGTGCGGCAACCAAAGTAGCCCGAGGCCACCTCCCAAATCAGGTCGCCGCCGTGCACCCGGTGGTAAGCCGAGACCGAGCCCTCGCCCGTGTCGTGCGCGAAGCCACCCCGTTTAGCCCCGGCGTTGAGCGCCAGGATGGCGTTGGCCGATAGCGCGCCAAAGCTCATGGCCGATATGTTGAACAAGCTGGCCGAATAGGGCTGGGTCGCGCTCGCACCAATCAGCACCCGAAAGTCGTGCGAGGCCAGTTGGGTGGGCACAGTCGAATGGTTAATCCATTCATAGCCCGTGGCACCCACATCGAGCTGGGTGCCAAAGGGGCGCTTATCAGGCGCGCCCTTGGCGCGCTGGTAAACCAGGGAGCGTTGCGAGCGCGAAAACGGCGCCGCCTCGGTGTCGCTCTCAATAAAGTATTGCCGCATCTCAGGCCGTATGTATTCCAGCAAAAACCGCAAGTGGCCGATGAGCGGGTAGTTGCGCAACACCGCATGCCGCGTCTGCACCAAGTCGCGCAGGCCCAGCAGCAACAGCAGGCCAAAGCCCAGCGCCCACCACGCCAAGCCGCCCTGGCCCAGCCACAACCACAAGCCTGCGCCCGTACCCAGGGCTGCTAGGCCCAGCACGGTGTAGCGAATCGGATACACGGCATTCAGTCGATCGACGATCATGAGGCGCCCCGGCTCAGGAAGAAGTCGCTCAGGGCTTGCGCCGTCGCCTGCGGCAGCTCCTCGGGAATAAAGTGGCCGGCCGGTAGCGCCTGCCCCACCACCGGCGCCGCGCACTGCGCTTGCCACAGCGCCAGCGGATCAAATAGCCGATGCACCACACCGCGCTCGCCCCACAGGACCTGCGTCTCGCAGGCGATGCGCTGGCCCAGGGCGCGGCTGGCGCGGTCGTGTTCCAGATCAATGCCTGCGCTGGCACGGTAGTCTTCGCAGGCGCTGTGAATCGCCTCCGGGCGGCAAAAGCAGCGCTCGTACTCGGCCAGCGCCGGTGGCTCGATATCGCTCAAGCCCGCACTGCCCCAGCCGCCCAGCTTGGCGTGCAAATACGCCTTCGGGTTGCCGCCAATCATGGTCTCGGGCAGCGGTGCGGGCTGAATCAGGTGGAACCAGTGGTAGTAGGCGCGGGCAAAGGTCATATCGGTCGCCGCATACATGTCCAGCGTGGGCGCGATATCGATCAGGCTCAAGCGGCGCACGCGCTGCGGGTGATCCAGCGCCAGCCGGTGCGCCACGCGCGCGCCCCGGTCGTGGCCGCACAGAAAGAACGACTCATGGCCCAGCGCCTGCATCAGGCCCACCATGTCTTGCGCCATGGCTCGCTTGGACTGGTTGTGATGGTCCGCCTGGGTGGGCAGCGTGCCCGAATCGCCATAGCCGCGCAGATCCGGCAACACCAAGCAAAAGTCGTGCTGCAAGGCCTGCGCCACGCGTTGCCACATCACATGGGTTTGCGGAAAGCCATGCAGCAACAGCAAGGGCGGCCCTTTCGGCTTACCGCCGTACCGTGCGGCCAGACTGACGCCATCAATGAGATAGCGCTGAAATGTAAAACCGGTAAACCAGGTCATGGGAGCGTCCTTGTTGATCGATATCTGCGGGCGGGCAGGGGGCTAGGCTTACAGCGCGGCGGGTATCGCCTGTGCCAAAAAATCGTACACCTGCCGGATGCGCGGGCTGCTGCGCAGCTCGCGGTGTGCCACCAGCCACAGCGGCAGGCGCGGTATTTTCAGCGTCGGCAGCACCGCCTGCACCTGGTCATTGCGACGCGCCAGGTAGCGGGCCACGAAACCAATGCCCAAGCCAGCCTGAATGGCTGCCCAGTGCACCATCAAATCATCGCTGCGCAAGGCAAAGTCAGTCGCTTGCACCGGCACCCCCAGGGCGGCAAAGCCGCGCAGAATGCTGTCGTCTTGATCCATGCCGATCAGGGCATGCTTGGCCAGGTCTGCCGGGCGCCGAGGCACGCCCCGGCGCTCTAGGTAATCGCGGTGGGCGAATGCGCCAATGCGCACCTGCCCCAGGCGCCGCGCGATCAAGCTGGTCTGCTGTGGCGCCACCATGCGCAAGGCGATGTCGGCCTCGCGTTGCAACAGGTTGCTCACGGCATTGCTGGCCACCAGCTCCACCTGAATCTGCGCCATGGCCAGGCGCAGGCGCGCCAGGATGGGCGGCAACAAGGCGTAAGCCACCGGCTGGCTGGCGCTGATGCGCACCGTGCCCGCCAGCTCGCTGCGCACGCCCTGGGCGGCACGGGCCACATCGTGTGCGGCCCCATCCATGTGGCGTGCCGCCTGCGCCAGACGCAGCGCCGTCTGCGTGGGCGCTTGGCCACGCCCGGTGCGCTCAAACAGCACCACACCCAATTGCTGCTCCAACTCGCTTATATGCCGTCCCAGCGTGGGTTGGCTGGCTTTCAGCGCCCGCGCCGCAGCCAGCAGGCTGCCATGTTCCAACACCGCCAGAAAGCTGGGAATCAGGTGCCAGTCAAAAGAGGTATTCATAAATGAAACGCAGATGAACGTACTTATGCAATTGTGCTGCACGGCCCCAGCTTTCAAAATCGGTACCTTCATATTTACCGGAGACTCTTGCCATGGCTTCATCTGTACTCGTCCTGGGCGCCCAGGGGCGCTTGGGTCAGGCCGCCTGCGCGGCATTTGCGACCGCGGGCTGGCGTGTGCTGGCGCACGTGCGGCCCGGGCGCGCGGCGCTGGATGTACCCGGTGTGCAGACGCTGGCCACGGACTTGCCCGACGCGCTGGCGCCGGCACGGGCGGCGGGCGTGCAAGTGGTGGTGCATGCGGTCAACCCGCCCTATACCGATCAGAAATGGCAGCGCGAAGCGCCGGTTTTAATGGACGCGGCCATTCGCCTGAGCCGGGCTTTGGGGGCCACTTTGATGTTCCCTGGCAACGTGTACAACTTTGGTCAGCACATGCCGGTGGAGCTGCGTGAAGACACGCCACAAAACGCCGATACGGCGAAAGGCCGAGTCCGCGTGGCCTTGGAGCAGCAACTACAGGCGGCCACGCGCGACGGCTCCTTGCGTGCCCGCGTCATCCGCGCCGGTGACTTCTTTGGGGCGGGCAAGGGCACGTGGTTAGACCTGCTCATTGCGGCCAAACTCAAGCAGGGCACGGTGACCTTGCCCGGCCCGCTGGACGTGAAAACGCCCTGGGCTTATCTGCCTGATCTGGCGCGCTGCTTTGTGCAAGTGGCCCAGCACAGCGCGCAAACGCCAGCTCTTGAAACACCGGCTTTTGAGGTCTTGCACTTCGCGGGCTACCAGTTGTCAGGGCAAGACTGGCTGGACGTGCTCGGGCCCTTGGCGCAGGCGCGCGGCTGGCTGCCCGCTCAGCAGCCACCACGGCTGGCGGGCATGCCCTGGGCCTTGCTACGCGCGGGCTCCTGGTTGGTTCCGACCTGGGCCTCCTTGCTGCACATGCGCTACCTGTGGCACACACCGCACCGTTTGTGCAACGACAAGCTGATTGCCTACTTGGGCGCGGAGCCGCACACGCCTTTGGCCGACGCGGTGGACGCGGCCGTGAGCTTGGCGCTGGGCCCGGCGGGCTCATCCGCGCTCGGTGCGGCGCCTGCAACCAGCCCCTGAGCCGACGCGCACGGGGCGCGCAGCGGGGGGGGCGGGGCCGGGCTGTCGCTTGGGTTTACACCCTTTGGTCTTGAACGTGACAGAATGCCCGGCCGTGTGGACCTTGCCTGCTGATTACTTTCGACCCTTTGCCAAGCTGTTTGCTTGGCAGGTGCTGGCCGTGGCGGGTTTGGGTTGCGGCTTCATGTCCACGGTGTGGGCGGCTGCGGCGCCCTGCGCCGTGCCCGCGGCGGTGAACGATGGCTGGGCGGCCTCTGACCCCACGCAAGCGGGT
>Ga0136644_10001802_pt1 | contig 16764 bp, 17 predicted proteins | sample C_130820_EF_Meta_FD_94780 | JGI IMG/M metagenome (GOLD analysis project Ga0136644, IMG submission 94780) | Freshwater microbial communities from Lake Croche, Canada to study carbon cycling - C_130820_EF_MetaG (v2) (version 2) | ecosystem: Environmental > Aquatic > Freshwater > Lake | place... | reverse complement strand
GCAGGCCTCACCATAGAACAAACCCTTAATGCATTGATTGCACAAACTGAGTCCGAAACAGTTAAACGCATACTCGCAGTGATTAGAGGGGAAGTACTGAGTGGGCAAGCTTTGTCGCGCGCATTGGGAACGCAGCAACAGCATTTTCCGGAGTTGTATCGGGCTTTGGTGGCAGCAGGAGAAACCTCTGGGCAACTGGCTTTGGTCCTTACAAAATTAGCTGACTACACCGAGTCCCAGCAGTCCTTGCGCAATAAGGTAAGGCTTGCCCTGATCTACCCTATTATTGTTTCGGTGGTTGCGCTCTTAGTCGTAGGGAGCTTATTGACTTGGGTGGTGCCGCAGGTGGTGCAGGTGTTTCATCACACGCATCAAACCTTGCCTATTCTGACCAGAGTAATGATTGCCCTGAGTGATTTTGTGCGGAGCAGTGGATGGATTATGGGACTTGCTTGCATTGCGGGCTTATTCTTTTTTTCGCGTGCTCTGCGCAATGAAAACAACCTATACCAATGGCACCGTTTGCTCTTAAAGCTGCCGGTGATTGGTAAGATGATCCGAGCCACTAATACTGCGCAACTGACTCGTACCCTAGCGATCTTAGTCAATGCCCGTGTCCCTTTGCTGGCGGCTTTGGGGGCGGGTATGGGGGTAGTGAGTAATCTGCCCATGCGCCAGGCGCTCTCTGAGGCGGAGCGCCATGTACGAGAAGGGGCCAGCTTATCGCGTGCATTAAACAATTCAAAATTATTCCCCCCTATGATGATTCACTTAATCGCTGGGGGAGAAGCCAGCGGTATGTTGGATGAAATGCTAGAAAAAATAGCTGCCATCCAAACGCAAGAAGTAGAAAACCGGATAATGGTGTTTACTCGCTTACTTGAACCAGCCCTGATTCTTTTCATGGGGGGGATGGTATTGCTGATTGTGCTTGCCATCCTCTTGCCCATTTTTGATCTCAACCAAATTATTAGGTGAAGCGATGTACACCCTCAACACCGATCCACTCAATAAAAAATCGTTTTCTAATCAAAAAAAACAAGCTGGTTTTACGCTGATTGAGATCATGGTGGTCATAGTGATTTTAGGGGTACTAGCTGCACTGATTATCCCGCGAGTGATGAGCCGCCCAGATGAAGCCCGGGTCGTCGCAGCCAAGCAAGATGTTGCCACCCTAGTACAAGCGCTCAAACTGTATCGCTTAGATAATTTTAATTATCCAAATAACCAACAAGGGTTGATGGCTTTAGCCAAGAAACCTGATGTCGAGCCTGTTCCCGCCAACTGGAAAGCGGGTGGATACTTAGATCAGTTACCCAAAGATCCTTGGGGTCACGACTATCAGTACATTAATCCCGGTATCCATGGGGAAATCGATGTGTTTAGCTACGGCGCAGATGGCGTGGCCGGTGGTGAGGGTGTCAATGCCGATATCGGCAACTGGTAAGGAGCCTTTAACCCCCGGGCTTCTGATAGCGAGAAGCCCCCAGGGGTTTACCTTGATTGAACTTCTGGTAGTGATAGTGGTGATCGGCATTACAGTTGCACTGATCGCCCCTAATTTCTTGCCAGATGATGCAACCCTGATCAAGCGTGAAGCACAAACTACCGCACTCAAGCTGGAATATGCGTATAGCTATGCTGAATCAACGGGTATACCCATAGCTTGGTTGCCAAAGGAAAATGCATCAGAATTTCAAGAGCTTGATGAGACGGGTCATTGGAAAGCACTCAGCAATAATAGCCAACTTACGGCATCTGTTTTGCCTCAAGAAATGATATGGGGAAAACAAGATCGAATTATTTTTGTTCCTGGGGATGCAGCCCCTGAATACCAAATCCAATTGCGCCTCCGAAACAAAATACTCAGCTTGCAAGGCAATGCTTTGGGAAAAGTTGGACTTAAGAAATTGGATGGGGATAAGGCGAAGTGATGCGTCCTTTCATTATGCAAAAGGGCTTTACCTTAGTTGAGGTCTTGGTTGCGCTGTTAATTGTTGCAGTGACCTTGGGCGCAGGCATACGAGCGCTCACCCAAGCCACCGATCTGTCTGGTGCGCTTGACCGGCGCATGATTGCTCGGTGGGTAGCCGAAGACCATATTGCCTTGCTTCGGGCGCAGCAATCCCTACCCAAAGAAGGTCAAATAGAGGGGCAAGTTAATCAAGCTGGCCTATCATTGATTTGGAGCGAGACCAGTGAGAAGTTAGCCAACTCCCCTTTTCTAAAAATTACCGTACGCGTTCGTGAGGACAAACCGGATGCTACTCAGCTAGTTCAAATAGCAGCTTTTATTTTGCAGAGCCCCCCATGAGTCCGCGCTGTCAGGGGTTTACATTGGTCGAGGTGCTTGTTGCGCTTGCTTTATTCGCACTGGTTTCTTTGATGGGGTATCGGGGATTAAGCACTCTGATTGACGGTCAGCGTCATTTGCAAACCCGCGATGAAAAGTGGCACACCCTTGATCATTGCTTTATTTTATTTAGGAGTGATTTAGATCAGGCTAGTGACCGACCGGTACGCAACAATTCTGGTGTGGAAGAAGAAGGGATGAGCGTGGACTTTGATGCAGGTGGTACGCTTGACGCGCTGATTGCATGGACCAAAACTGGCAGCCCCAATCTTGGCACTCCATCCGCGGCGCCGCAGCGTGTGGCATGGCGCTTGCGCAATCATCAGATAGAGCGCTTGAGCTGGGAGACCTTAGATCGGGGAATACGTAACGAACCTCAGCCTACCGTCATTCTAGAAAAAGTAGAACGATTTGAAATACGGTTACTTGGACCGGCAGGGCCTCAGCAGGCTTGGGATAATCGATGGCGTAAACCTGCCCACGCGGGATTGCCAAGAGCGGTAGAAGTTAAAATTGAACTCGAAGATGGTGTATTGATTACCCGCGTTTTTGATCTGCCAGCTGCGATATGAATCACCACTTACCTTCTTCAAAACATTCAGTTGGCTTTGCTTTGGTGAGCGCAGTCTTGCTCGCCGCGCTGGCCACCACTTTTGTGGTGCTGGTCAGTATGCAAGCAGGGTTTCGCTTGAGCTCAACGGAAAATCAACTTGCTTTGTCTCAAGCACAATCGAGTGCGCGTGGTGTGATTGATTTTGGTCGGGCTTCATTGTTAGAAGACCAAAAATTGGATAAACAAAAAAATCCAGCTATTGATACCCTGACCGAAATGTGGGCGCAGACATTACCTTCGCTCCCTGTTGAGAACGGAACCGTTGAAGGGGTAGTCACTGATGCGCAGGGATTGATTAATTTAAATAATTTGGGCTTGAGTGGATCACACGCAGATGTTGAGTTGATCAAAAATTTATTTGCTCAATTACAGATTGATCCTAATCTTGTGAATAGCCTCAAAGATTGGGTGGATAAAGATGATGAGGTGAGTTTGCCGGGAGGGGCTGAAGATGTTGATTATTTGGGGATGACCCATGCTCAGCGTGCCGCCAATCGTCCTATGGTGGATGTCAATGAACTCATCAGGGTACGAGGGTTTACCTCAGAGATCGTAAATAAGCTTAGGCCATTTGTGACCGCGCTGCCAGTTCACACCCCCATTAACATCAATACCGCGCCTGCTCCTGTATTGGCCATACTATTCCAACTCTCCGACGATGAGGCAAATCAAATAACTTTAGTCCGAGCAGAAAGGCCCTTTGTGAGTCATTCTGACTTGCTAGAGCGTGCACCCTCAGAAGTGGCTGAACACTTATTGAATCCCCGCGCGAATGATCCTAGTGCTGTTCCCAAATTCCCTGTGGATTGGTCTATTTCATCCAGCTTTTTTCAAATACATGCACGAGCTAGCTATGGGCAGGTACATTACGGACTGACTGCTCTCACTCAACGTAACCCCAATCTGTCTCTTCCTGCGATACTTTGGGAACGCCGAACTTTATTTTAAAAAATGAACCTACTTCGACTATTCGTTCCAGACAACTGGAGCCCGGATCAGCAACCCTTAAACCAGTGGTATTGGTCTACCAATACCGGGCTTAGGGGTAATCGATTAGATCGGGGACTTCCAGCTGGATTTAAGACGCAGGTTTTTTTGCCCTCGGCCGCCGTGTTAATGCTCGATATTGACTTGCCCCGCAAAGGTCGTTGGCGTGAGGCACTGCCCTATTCGGTTGAAGAGCATTTGTTGGGAGACCTTGCCAGTGCGCATATTGTGGCAGATACCCAAAATATCAGCCCGCAAACTCGTGTTCAAGTGCTAGATCGTCACTGGTTAAGCCAGTTATTGGTATATCTAAAAGAACAGGGAGTAAAACCCGAAGAAATGTATGCGCAGACCGCTCTTATCAGCAATCAGCCTAATGAATGGACGATCTTGATGACGGCGCATGGGGGTTGCTTGGTTCATGAAAGAGGCTATACCCAAGCATTGGATTGTACTGAAGGGTTGGCCCCACCCCTCATGCTGGTCCAGCTGCTGCGCGCACAATACAAAGCTCAAAAACTCAATCACTTGCGCGTAATCTGGGAAGAGGTCCATCCCGATCAGCTCGCGTCGTGCAGTGTGGCGTGGTCTGACGCCCTTGGGGTGCGCTGCACGATGGAAAGCGATTTTAAAACACAGGCAATGCGCCCCCTATCCCCGCAGGCTACGAATCTTCTCACCGGCGAGTTTGCTGTTGACAGCAAAACAACATGGCGCGCCCTGAATCGCTCGCTCAAGCTTGCTCTGATCCTGCTCGGGGCAACAGTAGTGCTGTGGATAGCGGGCTATAGCCTGCAAACTTGGATATGGGGTAATCATATCCGCCAATTAAAAGCACAAGCTGAAATCGAATTACGTAGGGCGTTCCCTGAAACCCGAAGTATCCTTGATCCCCAACTTCAAATGCAAAAAGCCTTAGTGGATTTGCGCGCACAGTCGGGAAATTATGCTCCCGATGAATTGCCTGCATTACTCGGGCGATTAAAAGCGTTGGATGAAATTGATTACGCTCATCTCATTAGTTTGGATTACCAAAATCAAAATGCACTGTTGGTCTGGAATTGCGATTCTGCGGATCAAGCTGAGACATTGCTAGGCCGTCTCAAACAATTGGGATTGGAAGGCACATTGAAAGCTGACTCCAATGGCCAAAAAGTTTCTCTTAGATTAACTAAGGCTGCACCATGAAAAATACATTCACGCAGTGGTGGAACGCGCGTACAAATCGCGAGCGTAGTCTGGTGAAGACGATGGCAGCAGTGGTTTTGCTTTTCGTGCTTTTGAATGGCATGGTGCTTCCCCTCATTCAAAATCATCAAGCCTATGCAGTCAGCTTGCCGGCCTTAAGGGCAAGCGTGAATCAGTTGCATAGCGATGCAGATGAGGCTATCGCACTGCGTCAACAATTGGGGGGGGCAGCAAGTACTGCATTTCAAAGTTTGGGACCCGGCTTGGCTGCGTATATTGAGCAATCTGCCTCTGAAGCCGGCATGAAAGGGCAGATACAGAGCATTAATAAGCTAGATAACGGGCAAGTAGAGGTCATCCTTCCTAAGGTGAACTTTAACCATTTTCTGATGTGGGCAGATCATCTTAAGCGCACGGTCAATATAGGTATTCACACCCTAAACGCAACGGCTTTAGATCATGCTGGCGGGGTGCAATTGCGTGTCATTCTGCAACAAGTTTCACCTGCATCTTAAAAACCACCCGAATTTACGATGAGTGGCTTTGGAAAATACGCTGGCATGTGCGCGGTTGCGACGACTGTATTCATTGGCGCTATGTTTACCTTGCTATTCGAAACACCTGAAGCATGGATCAGAGGATCAGCCTATGCGCTGTCAGGTCATCACCTGCAATTATTGGATATCGAAGGGGGGGTGCTAGACGGAAGTGCCGATGTCTCTTGGGACGAAGACCATGCACCCGGAATCCCATTAGGACGATGGGGATGGCGCTATACCCCCCAATGGAATGGAATTTTAATAGAAACGGTGCGCGCGTTGTCCGGTCCCGCCACCGGACAAACAGGGCTTCAGCTTAGCTGGGATGGCCTTACCCTTCTCGGAGCAGATTTCACTATTCAGGCGCGCGCCATCTCTTGGCGAAATCCTTTATGGACCATGGTGCAACCTGCTGCAGCGCTTCATCTTCAAACTGAAAGGCTCAATATTCAACATGCAGGCATGGTTGGAGAAGGGAGCCTGACATGCAGCCATGCTTATTCTCCCCAAGTGCGCTTACCTGATTTAGGTAGTTGGCAAATGCATTGGCAGGCAGCTGGGGAAACAACACATCTTAAGATGATGACGCTCAAAGGGCCTTTGCATCTTGAAGGAGATGGCGTGTTGACAGTCGCAGGCCAACCCACGCTTAAGCTCTCTGGGCGGCTCTGGTCGGAGGCGCGCTACGCGCGCGATCTGGAACCGATCATCAAGCTCATGGGGGCGCAGCAGCCGGATGGGAGTGTACCTTGGCGGCTGAGCCTGTCACTTTAATCCCTCAAATTTAATCGCGCCAAAGCGAATCAATATCCTCAAAGCCCCATTTAGCGGGATCCTCTTGGGATACGATTTCGTGATCGTGATGGCTCAGATTGATGTGCTCGGGATCAATGCGTTGTTCTTGATGTATGGAGTACACCAATTTCACAACAGGCTTTAATAAGGCGCCTTCTTCTTGATCACATACTACTGCCAAATGACCGCTGCTTAGTTTGACCAGGGAGCCCGTTGGGTAAATACCTAAAGCCTTTACAAAGGCATGAAATATCTTTTCATCAAAATGACCTTTGCTCCACTCCGCCATTTTACGAATAGCGGTGCCAGGTCTCCAGCCTGCTTTATAAGGGCGGTCTGAGGTGATGGCATCATACACATCACAGACTGCCCCCATCTTTGCCATGAGCGAAATCTGATTTGCGCCCAACTTATCAGGATAACCTGACCCATCCATTTTTTCATGATGATGCAAGCACACATCCAACACTTCTTCAGGAAATTCTCCGCCCTGTTTAAGGATGTGATATCCCGCTGAGGGGTGCCCCTGTACCACCGCAAATTCTTCCTCAGTCAGGGAACTGGGCTTATTGAGAACAGAGAGGGGAATACGAATTTTACCGATGTCATGCAGCAAGCCTCCTAAACCGGCAAGCTGAATATGTTTTTCATCTAACTTAAGTTGGCGTGCCAGTGAAATCATCAAAGCACAGACTGCAACTGAGTGCAGATAGGTGTAGTCATCTTTGGTTTTAATACGAGCAAGACTGATAAGGGCATTTTGATTTCTGAAGATCGAATTAGAAATCTCTTCGACGATATTTAAAGATCCTTCCTTATCCAGCGCCTTCCCTAAACGTGCCTGAGTGAAGAGATGCTTGACCTGTTCTTCTGCATGATGACAGACGTCTTCAGCCTGTTTCATTTCATCGGCCACTGAAAGTTTTTTAGGACTCGCATGCAATTCTGTTAGTACTTCTGCTACATGCTGCGCTTCCTCTTGGACCGCTAAAATGGCATCTACCGAAGCGGTGGCCTCTAACTCTGTCATGGAATCTGATTTGCGCTCAGGCGACTTTCCTTTGGTGTCATCAATCCAAATCTCAGTGACCCCAGAGCCTTTTAAGCGCTTTAAATCCGCTTCAGAATCTAAGAGAAAATGCGATTTCCAAAATGGGTGTTCTAACCATGAACCACACACTTCATGGATGTACATTCCTAACTTTGCTTCTTTTACATGGATACGGATCAGCATGGTGGGCTTCGATAGAAAGCGACATTAAACAGAGAAACTGATAGGCCAGATCGACTTCTTTGTTTTGAAAGTAGCCCTTTATGTCTGGCAAGCGCACCAGATTACCCAGAGTTAGTTACAAGCAGATGGACGCGAGATGACCGTGGTTTGATAGCGTGATTACACGCCCGCTTCGTGGGCTTGTTGGTCAGCGTGGTAGGAACTACGAACCATGGGGCCGCAGGCGGCGTGGCGAAAGCCCATCGCCAAAGCTTGTTCTTCAAACCATTGAAAGCGTTGAGGTTCCATATAGCGCAACACCGGAAGGTGGTGGGTGGAAGGCTGCAAATATTGGCCTAAGGTGAGCATGTCTACATCGTGAGCACGCAAATCTTGCATGACGCTTAAAATTTCTTCATCGGTTTCACCTAGCCCAATCATGAGCCCCGATTTGGTGGGGATATCGCCATGTAGCGCTTTAAAGTCCTTCAGAAGCTTTAAAGAATGGGCGTAATCTGAACCAGGGCGAACTGGTTTGTATAAGCGGGGAACGGTTTCTAGATTGTGGTTCATAACATCGGGTGGTGCGGCTCCCAATATGTTTAATGCTAAAGCCAATCGCCCCCTAAAATCAGGAACCAGTACTTCGATTTGAGTGGAGGGTGAAGCCACACGTACGGCACGAATGCAGTCAGCAAAATGTCCCGCACCACCATCCCTTAAATCATCGCGATCTACGCTGGTAATCACCACATAACGTAGCTTGAGCAAGGCAATGCTATCGGCTAATTGCGAGGGCTCTGCAGGATCGATGGGAAGAGGTCGACCATGGCCCACATCACAAAAGGGGCAGCGACGGGTGCACAGATCGCCCAAGATCATGAATGTAGCAGTACCTTTGCTAAAGCACTCACCAATATTGGGGCAGGAGGCTTCTTCACAGACCGAATGCAGTTTGCGCTCCCGTAGAAGGTTTTTAACCTCATGAAAACGCGGGCTTTGGCTCACTTTTACACGAATCCAATCGGGTTTACGTAAAGGTTCGGCAGCAACGATCTTAATGGGGATGCGTGCGGTTTTAGCCTGACCGGTTTGTTTAATGCCAGTAATATCGACCGGCTGATCAGATGATGTTGAATTGTCCATATTTGGTTTAGTTTAAAGCTCTTTCACTAATTCTTGTCGGGCAAGATCAATGTGCTTAGCCAATCTAGCTTTTAGATCAGCAATGCTGACGCCTAGACCCAGAGAGTGGCAATCAGTGACTTGAAGACCTGCATACCCACAAGGGTTAATGCGAGAAAAAGGTTCTAGGTCCATCTCTGCATTCAATGATAGGCCATGATAGCTGCGGCTTTTACGAATACGAAGCCCTACGCTCGCAATTTTAGATCCCGCGACGTATACCCCGGGTGCATCGATACGCCCTTCCGCGCTGATGCGATGCTCACGAAGCACAGAAATCACTGCATCCTCAAGTATCCGAACAAGATGGCGTACACCCAGTTTAAGCCTTGCCAAATCCCACAACACATACAGCACAATTTGCCCTGGGCCGTGATAAGTCACCTGACCGCCTCGATCTGATTGCACAACGGCAATGTCTCCCGGAAGGAGAATATGTTCAGGTTTCCCTGCCTGACCCAAGGTAAACACGGGGGGGTGTTCAGTGAACCAAATTTCGTCGGGAGTATCGGGTGTGCGCTCCTGGGTGAAGGTGCGCATGGCGTCCCAAGTACTTACATAGTCTGTCTGCCCGAGATCGCGAACGAGCATTGACGATAACATGTCAGAGCGCCATCGCCACCATAGGGTGTGCGCTTAACTCATGATAAATCGCATCGAGTTGTGCCCGTGAATGGGCGCGAATAGTGCAAGTTAAGCTGAGGTAGCGCCCGGCCGAACTGGCACGCATCTCCATCGTAGATAAATCAAAATCAGGGGCATGCCGCATGATCAGTTCGGCGATCGTTTGCGCAAAACCGTCCTGCGTTTTTCCCATTATCTTGATGGGGAAATCGCAGGGGAATTCAAAGATTGCATCATCGCCTGATGTAAAGTCGGGAGTACTCATATCAAGGCATCATCAATCTTAAGCTTCCCCAAAGGCGTTGCAGCATATTGCCTTCGGGAACGGCACTGAGAGGGGGAACTTCATAGCTGGTTACCACTTTGCCATCTACAACGATGTCTAGTGTGCCTACACTTGCAGTGGCCGCAATAGGGGCCACCAGCGGGGATTTGGGACGGAACACTTCTTTGTAGCGTGCAAAATCACCTTTCGGTAAGGTAAGCCAGATGTCTTCATGAAAGCCTGCTTCGATTAAATCAGAATGGGCTTTGTAAACGGGGAGTTTGTTGAATACGGTATTGGCAACATGAATACGTTGGGTATCAAAATATTGGAACCCATAATTCAATAATTTTTCACTCTCTGCTGCGCGCGCGCTTTCAGAATCGGTGCCCACAACCACACTCAATAAACGCTGATGACCCCGCTTAGCGGAAGCAATCAAACAAAATCCAGCACTATCGGTATGCCCCGTTTTCATCCCATCGACCGAGGGGTCTTTCCATAACAGTTGATTGCGATTGGGTTGATTGATGTTGTTATAGCGATATTGTTTTTCTGAGTACAAGGGATAGTACTCATGGAAGTCATGTTGAATCGCACGGGCAATTTTAGAAAGATCGCGAGCGGTGCTGAAGTGTTGAGGATCAGGTAAACCGGTGGCATTCATGAAATGCGAACTGGTCATACCTAATGCTGCCGCTTGCTGATTCATCATCTGGGCAAACTGTTCCTCGCTTGTCCCTATCCTTTCCGCTAAGGCTATGCTGGCATCGTTGCCGGATTGAATGATCATGCCATGAAGTAACTCATCCACCGTTACGGGGCGATTGGGCTCAATGAACATACGTGAACCTTCCGCTTTCCATGCTTTGGGTGACACCGCAACGACGGTATTTAGAGCAATCGACTTTTGGCGCAAAGCTTTAAAGCTTAAATACGCGGTCATTAATTTGGTGAGGGAAGCCGGTTCAATGCGTGCATCAGGATTCCCCACTGCCAAAATTTGGTTGCTGGTGACATTGAGGAGCAACCATGATTTAGCCGCAAGAATGGGGGCTTGAGGAATAAGAAGATTGCTGGGGCTCACCCCTACATTACTTGGCGCAGTACTCGGGGGCAGAGGGGCAATGGTGCCCACTGCGGGTGAGGGGGCAGCGACGACGGGAGGAGAAACCGATGCTGGGCCCGGTTTGTCCGCCGCTTGAACCCATAAGGGGGCAGTTGCGTTTGTAAGGGCTAAGGTAACAACCCATTTCAATGAGCGATGATTAAAAGAGAAGAAACGGGTCATGGGGGCTTTGATAAAGGATCAATAACCACATTATACCGCCCAGTTCTTTTTTATTTTGGATAGAGCGAACAAGCCTGGGTAGCGATTTAGGTAATTTCTGCGTGAATGATGGGCAAACGAATATTGAAGCGGGTGTACATACCAGGCTGGGATACGACTTCTATCTCGCCCCCGAGTGCTCGAATTTCATCCATGGTGGAAGATAAACCCACGCCACGACCCGACAAATCGCTCACCACATCACGGGTGGAGAACTGATCTCTAAAAATAAGTTGCGCTAAATCCGCATCAGAAATGGTTTCTTCAGGGGTGATGATGGATTTTTCAATGGCCTTAGCACGAATACGGTCAAGATCTAATCCTTTACCGTCATCCGTAATACTGAGTGAAATTTCTTCATTACGTTGTGATGATGCGATACGGATATGCGCTTGCATATCCTTGCCTGCCGCGAGTCTGTCATCAGGAGATTCAATACCGTGGTCGATGGCATTTCTAAAGATATGAATCAAACTTTTAGCCATGTCACCATAGATTTCGGGATCAACCATAATGGCATCCCCAATTATTTTTACATCAATTCGCTTTTCAAGCCGAGCGGCAAGTTGCTTGGCAAGACGAATATGCGGTTCAATCAAATGTTGTAAAGAATCGTAGCGCAGATGCTGTGTTTCTCGAATCAATTCATCTAATTGATCCTGGCCTAACTTATTATTACTGGTATCAGAAATCAGATGTTTTACTTCGGCGATGCGTTTTTCAAGACTATGAACCTCATCGACCTTCAAAGTGACCATGCGCTCAAACTGAAAGAAATCAGAACCTAATTTTTCATGTAATAAATCTAGGTCTTTTTCCACCGCTTGCTCTAGGGGGTGGCGTTCCAAAATGGCGTGCAGGTTTTCAGTTCTCGCCTCCTCGAGTTCATCCTCCAGAGCATGTAATGCTTTGGGGGTCTCGATAAAACGTTGTTGAGCAAAGATGCCTTTAAAGGTATGAATTTGCCGATAGAGCTCCGATACCGAATTTGCATCAGGCAAGAGGGACTCATTTCGCTTAGGGATCAGCATTTCTTGATTAAATTTTTTCCAGGCATTTAAGGCGTCAAACAGTTCCTCTTTGTGTTCAACCGATTCAATAATGAATTCCACTTCTTTGCGTTGCTCATCGAGGGTGGCCATCAACTGCTTCTCAGCCGTGACATCGGTGAGCACCAACAACAAGCGGTCTTCTGCCACTACCTTAAAAATCAAATCGTAGCTGCGCTCATCTACCGTTAACGATTCGGGGAGTAGTTCTACATAAAAAGCCTGAAAGTTGGGGTCGGCTGCATGCTTAAATACGCGATCTAAATTGGTTTGAATGTAGTCGTGATTCTCTAGATCTAAGGGGTACAAAAGGTCAGGTAGGAATAAACCTGCAATGGGTTTGCCAAAGATGCGTTCGCATTGACGGCTATACACCTCATGAATGATGCACTCATTATTGAAAGTCAAAAAACCTTCTTCTGAGTTTTCAAGTAATGCTGTCATCTGCAAGGCTTCGTCTTTATCTTTTTGTGCCTCAGCCAGTTTTTCAGTACGTTTAATGACGAGCTTATCGAGATAATCGCGGTGTTCTTCTAATTCTTCATCGCGTCGCGCAATTTCACCAATCATTTCATTGAAGTTTTTAGCCAGTGCGCCAAACTCGTCATCCGATGACTGATACGCACGTAACTTATAGTTTTTTTCTTGGGATATCCGTTGGGTAATATTGGCCAATTCAGTCAATGGTGCCATGACTTCTGAAGTGATTTTCTTCACTTGCTGCCAGGTCGCCGTCATCGCAAGCGTACCTGCCACAAAAACAACAAACAAAAAAGTGATTACACTTTGACGGAATTGATGGGTTGATGCTTCGATTAACAATTTACCGGCAACTTGATCATTGACTACGATACTTCTAATGATGGTGACGTGTTTCCAGTCAGCAGTATATTTTTCGGTTTCAGGAAACGATAGGCCCTCTAAGGATTCGTCGGCAGCCATGTAAGAGGCAAAAATGTTACCGTCCGATTTCCAGAAACATGCCCGGGTAATTTCTTTGTCTGCCCTGAGTGTATTGAGAGAATCTACTGCGGCAGTTTGATCATCAAAAGCGAGTGAAGGAATGAGACTTTCTTGAATGATGTTGGTTTTGGCAAGAAGGGATTCCTGCATGGAGCTCATGATTGAAAAATACTGGTACACCATCAAAACAACAAGAAGGCCAGACAAACATAAACCCGTTACGATGAGTTGGGTGCGTCTGAGTTTGCCGCTTACTGTCTTAGGTTGAGTAAACAGATTCATCATCATTCAGTTAGTTGATTACCGCACCCGCCAGCTTGAGGATTTTTGCGCTGAGTTTTAGGCCTGCTTTGGATGTGGCTGCCAGATTCACTTCAAATGTCATTTTCTTTTCTTTGAGTAACACGCCAATCATCGCGTTTCGTTTCATCCAGTCTTCACTGTCGCAGATCACCAATACAGGGGCGTCTTTCACCTCTTGAGCGAGCTTTACTCCGCTAGTTTTTTCAGAGTCTGCAAAAAATAAAATTCGACATTCCTTTCCCGCTAAGCTTCCCGATACACGTTGAAGTTGCACTTTGGCACCTTTCACGTCCTTGCCAGAGAAAGCTTCTAACGATGGGGAGATAGGGTCATTCGAACTCACACAAATGTTAAAAGTCCCTGTGCCTGTCTCAGGCCATTCGGTATACACCGCAAAGTTGTAAACAAATGCAGCCTTTGCATCGTATTCCTTGAGCGGTTCAGCGAGCACGTCATGCACAATAAATGTGCAGCAAACGAGTAAAAAAAGGCGGAAATATCGCAATAAATTCAGCATTAAAAAAGATGATTTGGATAAATACTGACCAGTAAAAGTAAGATATTAAGGAAAGAATTCGTATTTCATGTGACAGATAATTAACGAATTAAGCAATCCTTTCTGCAAACAAAAAGTAATCTAAACGAAATATTCATCTATTAGTCTATTTGGCTAATTATTGTTTTCTCGGCAAATGACTCCCTCCCCCAGCCATTCACCTCATCAAAACCGCATTGTCGGTATCCTTCCTTCGGTTTCTATGATTGCGATCTTGGTTACCAGTGCGGAATATTTGGCCTTCGGTTTAAAAAATAATTTTCCTGCGATTGCTGGCTTGCTCGCTTTGAATGCATTAGGGGTGGTTGCGAGTAGCTGGGTTTTCTTAAAGCGCTTACCTACTGAAACCAATCCTCATTCTAACCTTCATGATTTGTCTGAAGGCGGTGAATTTGAAAGTCAAACTGAAAGCGAATTAAAAAGACGGATTGCGGTGCTTGAAGCCGAAATTTCTGATCAAAACAAGAATATGGAGCGCACGCTAACACGGCGTACCCATCAACTCGAGTGGACCCAGCGCGTGATGGAGCAAGAATTAGAGCGCACCACTACGCTTCTCAATCACTCTGACAATGGCGCCTTGCTTATCGCCTCTAACCTTCGCGTCAAACCCCAGTACAGCCGTGCTTGCTTGCAAATCTTTGGTGAAGATATTGTCAATGAGGATTTGCCCTCCCTGCTCTTCAAAGAGGATAAGGAAGCAGAAGCGCAGTTCAGAAGAAACCTGGATCGTATATTTCAAATTGCTGATGATGCTGCGCGATGTGCACTGTATGTTGAGTTATTGCCTGTAGAAATTCTACTGAACAAGCGGCTTTATCGTACCCACTTCAAGATGCTGTCGGATCAGACCGTGATGCTCATCATGGTCGACATTCAGGATCATATTGAATTGCAATCCCGTATCCGCAGGGAGAATTTGCAAACAGGGTTTTTGCTCAATGCGCTTGAAAGTCGAAATGATTTGCTCGATGCGCTTGCGGCCTGGAAAACTTTTTTTGAAACCGATCTGCCTAAATTACTTGTCTATAAAGCCGCCTCGAACGAAGCCGCTGCTGAAGTATTTAGGCAAATTCATACCTTCAAAGGCTTGTTTGGCCAGGAAGGTTTTCCGAGTCTCACAGACGCATTACACGCACTCGAAACACATCTCTCTGAAATTTCATTGCAACCCGATTATGTGATTGAAGATTTCAGAGAGGCGATAGAGGCTGCCAACCTAGAAAAACATTTAGATTCAGATATTGGTTTTCTTACCGACCGACTCGGTAAGGCCTATCTCTCTGGTGGGAAACGTCTCGAAATCCCTCTGCAGCATTTATATCGGTTGGAAACTAAAACGCGCGAGTTGGTGGCAAACCAAGCAGAGCCTTCAGAAAAAAGCCTTGAAGTTTTGCGTCGTGTCCGACGCATTCGCTTTTTGCCTGTGCGGTCATTTTTGAACCAGCATTTTAAATTGGCACAAGTGATTGCTGATCGATTGGGCAAGCCTATTTACCCAATTGAATGCGAGGGAGATGAGATATGGATCGACCCTGACCATTTCCAGCCCTTCTTTCGTTCCTTGGTGAATGTGTTCCGAAATGCAATCGATCATGGCCTTGAGGATGCTGAATTACGTATGACAAAAGGCAAAGATCCGACTGGGCGTATAACGTGCCGAGTACGTGCTCAAAAGATGCGATTTGAGTTGGTAATTGGCGATGATGGTTGTGGCCTCAATGCATCTTTAATTCGTGCAAAGGCAGTGGAGCAAGGTTTGATCTCAGAAGAGAAAGCTAAAACACTGGATGTGGCAGATATATGGCATTTGATTTTTGAAGATAATTTCACCACCCGAGATCGTGTTTCGGATATCTCAGGCAGAGGGATTGGGTTAGCTGCAGTGATGTCTGAAACCGAGAAGATTGGTGGCACTGTTAGTGCGCATTCAGAAGAAAATAAAGGATTTGAATTGTTGTTTGATTTGCCCATGCCTGCTTGGGTAGGAGTAGGTAATCTCGATGAATAATCAGTACAGGAAGTAAAGCGATGACTCTAAATAGATCAGATTTTGAGCATGTAATATCGGTGTTGGTGCGACACATGCAAGCGTTTTTAGAAACCCAGTTTGGGGTTCCTATTAGCAATCCCGCACCCGCCATACAAGACTTAGAACAAATCGATCTTCATCATGCAACGGCAGTGATTGCGTTAGGTGGAACGGTGAGTTTGCTTGTGGTGATTACGCTTGAAAAAAGCTTACTAACCTATCTATTGGACGAGGACCTCAAAAAAAATGGCATCTCGATTGCTGATGCTGAGCGCAGCATGTTTGAGGAAGAATTTACTGCAGAGTTACTCAACGTAGTGCTTGGGCATTGCACGGCAGATCTTGAAAAAAATCCCAACAAAGTCTCCTTGTCTCCTCCCGCTATGATCAGTCAAGCAAAGAGTATTCGGCGCCCCAAGGACTGCCTGTTTATCAGCATCGAACTCAATACACCGCAAGGTCAAATGGAAGTGGACTTTGTAGGACCAAGAGAACTATTCGACACTCAACTTAACCTTATTTACAAGGCGGAGGAAATGCAATGACCCCTCTTAACATTATGGTCGTAGACGATTCACTACTGGGTCAACGCAAGCTCATCACCATGATTGAAGGCTTGGGACATGCTGTCATTAAATGCGCAGGAACGGGCGCAGAAGCGGTTCAATTTTATAAAGATGTAAACCCCGATCTCGTCACCATGGACATCACGATGCCTGATATGAACGGTATCGAAGCAACCAAAATCATTAAGGAAAAGTACTCTGAT
>Ga0136644_10001801_pt1 | contig 16774 bp, 14 predicted proteins | sample C_130820_EF_Meta_FD_94780 | JGI IMG/M metagenome (GOLD analysis project Ga0136644, IMG submission 94780) | Freshwater microbial communities from Lake Croche, Canada to study carbon cycling - C_130820_EF_MetaG (v2) (version 2) | ecosystem: Environmental > Aquatic > Freshwater > Lake | place... | reverse complement strand
CTGAAACATTAAGTCATAAGCCCTTTTATGGTCTGCTAATTTGAAGCCTGTAGTTTTTCTATCGGCCTGGCCAATTTGCCAAAGCAGGTTTCCATGAGTAGCTGGATCCCATTTAATTTTACCAAGGTCTTGATTCCCTTGCTTGATGCTGATATTTGCTTGCTGAAATTCTTTGGTTTGATTACTCCCAAAAGCATACAGGGTATAAGTTCCGGGTCTGATGGCTTTGAGCTCAAAGCTTCCATTAGCCTTTGTTTTGGTGTCAAAGATATAACCCTTACTCTGTGCCTGCCAGTCATAACCTGGGGCCGCTAAAATAATGCGGGTATCCAATGGTGCTGGTTTTCCATTCAATATTAATTGCCCCTTGACAGTTCCTCTAATCAAAGGATACGCTGGGTGCTCCATCCAATTATATGGCCATTTAGAGCGTTCAATATTTGACTTAGCTTTTGCTTTGGTCCATAGATCTGCAACGGTTGTTCCTTCTGCCACAAATAGATAAAATGGACCATTCAATTTTTGCCAATCGTCTGCAATCAGGTTATCCGCTTTTCGGGTATCGCTTAAGAAATGACCGCAGTTAAACATATTGATCAAGAAGGGCGTGCTATGAACATTTTGGTATTGTTTGGTAGGCCCTCCATTCAAATACTCGTGACTAGGATTAATCACAAATAAACCATACCCTTTTGATCCGGCCATGCCATGCACAAATCGGTCTTCAATATAATCGGCATAATCATACTTGGTATAATAAGAACTATCTGGCATTAAAAAGGTCCAATCTTGTACGTCATGTGTTAGTTCTGCCATCTTTGGCATGGGTCCTTGAATACTATCCCTTACTAAATGATAATCAAACAAAGATTCATCAGCTTTAACGCCCCATCTTGTTTGACCATAATTGCCTACACTGTCTTTAGCGCTATGGGATTCAACTAAGTAACAATAAATACCCGCATCTCCTGTCTTTAGCAGATAATGCAAATCATAGGTAAAATGATTAGAAGCCACATGCAAAAAGCTAAGCTCCACCAAACTATCCGTTTTCCTGATAACCTTACAAACAGAAGGACTCATGCTAAAATCTGGGGCAAGTAAATAGGCTCTTCCTCCCTTGCCCAATAAGTTCACCCCATGAGCACTTAAAGAACTTAGGTCTGCGTTGTTTTTATTAAAGGAAACAGCAATGATTCCATTGTTTAACAGTATGGCATTGGTAGATTCTTGAACAACCATCTTTTGAGCAACCCCAAAAAAGGGGAACCATATTAAGGCAATTAAACCTGTTTTCATAATTGGCAATTCAAATGACAACCTATTAAACAAAATTAGCGTAACCATCCTGTTCTTGGGGGTAATTCAAAAGATTCAATTGCAAGATGCCTCTGACTGTCATCTTATTAAACAAATTAAAATTTTTAAAATCCAATGGTTTACCATTAAATCTAGTTACAAAAAGCTTGTAATAACATTAGAATCTGCCAAGGGAACTATACCAAAATGGTCAACCTATTTTTTATATGCCATTGGACTAACCCTTGCTTATATCTTATCCGGCTTTTTTTGTATTCCTTATTTGAGCCCACTTCCTGAGAATTATAGTTTAATCTGGTTGCCTTCTGGTGTTGGTTTATTACTTTTTATGGTACTTGGTTATTCTGCCATTTTTTTGGGTATTAGTGGGAAGTTTTATCATTAACGCATTTTATTCGGTTATTTTTTATCACCAGGGCAAAAATACTAGCCTTTTATTCAATAGCATACTATATGCATTAATTGATGTTTTGGAAGCATTTTTAGCATGGAAAATTGTGCTATCTATTGAAAAAAAGATAAGTACCCCTTAATTACACGAAACAATCAATTGATTAGTTTTTTTATTTGGGTTTGGCTTATACCCTCATTTATTGCTGGTATTTGTCTCATTGGAGTGGATATGGTTCGAGCTGAAAATGTGATTGATGTAATTTGGGTTTTAAGCCTTACGCAAAAAAAATTCCTATATTTCAGTCCCTCTGTATTTCAATTAAGGGGTTTTACAGTAGAGGAAGCCCTTACTCATAGACTAGAAGACAGTTTGACACCAGAATCTATCAAAAGGATTTAGGAAAGATTGGCTACAGCAATAAAAGATTTTCAGGTAAATCCAAATGAGCTCAAGTATTATTATGACGAATTTCAACAATACCATAAAGATGGTAGCCTTATTTGGATTGAAACGGTAACCCACCTAATCATCAATAAACAAGGTGAGATGGAAGTGGTAGGCACCTCAAGAAATATCACTAAAAGAAAAGAATCGGAAGCCATTCAACTAGCCACCAACCAACAACTTGATGAATTAAATGCTATCAAGGATAAGTTCTTTTCTATTATTGCTCATGACCTCATGAGCCCCTTTAATACTTTAATTGGGTTTAGTGATTTATTAAAAAAACAATCAGCCAAAAACGAAAAAGAAGGGGTAGCCAAAAGCGCCAAATTTGTGCATGATGCCGCTGAGAAAACAAAAGCGCTTTTAAAAAATTTATTGGAATGGTCGCTGACCCAAATGGGAAAAATCAGGTTTAGAAAAGAAACCACTGATTTACCAGCCTGTATACATGCGGGAAGTACTCCTATTTTTCTGCCTCATTTTTCTCTTTTTTGGAGAGCCGCTGTTTTATATTTTCCCTATCAAGCAATGCCTATAAGTAAATAATATAATTTATAGGCCCCAAACTGTAACATATACAAATTAGCCCTTCCTAATTTAGTGTAATATAAAACTTGCAAAAACAATTCACCTTTTGACTGAACTATACTGCTCAATCATCAGTCTTCTTTTCAATTTATAATACATTTTATGAAAAAAAATCTTTCCTCATCCGAGACAGGCAATCTATGGTCCCCCCCCCAAGCAGACCAATCTTTTTACCAACAAATGGGTGTACTTGGTTTTAGCCTTTGTACTTTCCTTTGGTTGTAAAAAAGCAGTTGAAGAAACCGGGCTTGTTGGCATCTGCCCTCAGGTGTTGTCAACAAGCCCGTTGGATGCAGCTAGTGGTGTTAGTTTAAGCACTTCAATAAGTGCTGTATTTAACGAACCGATGGATGCCTCTACTATTTCCATTGCAAATTTTACCGTAAAAGAAGGCAATACACCTATTGCAGGTGTGATTGGTTTCTCAGGAAATACGGCAACATTTTCCCCTACCAAAGCTTTAACCCCCTTTACAAAATATACAGCAACCATCTATGCTGGGGTAAGGGATAAAGCAAAAAATGCCATGGTAGCTGATTATGTCTGGAGCTTTACTACTGGACCAGATCCAGCTCCTACTGTCACTTCTACTGATCCATTTAACTTTGCTACGGGCGTTGCTTTTAATAAAATGATTTCTGCTGCATTTAGTAAACCTATGGATTCGCTATCTGCAACTAAGAGTATTTTTATTACTAACACTTCATTAGGAGGAATTGCTGTTAATGGAACTGTAACCTATACTGGAACAACCGTAATTTTTGCTCCTGTTGGAGGATTATTACCAAGCACCGCTTATTCTGCAACCATTACCACAGTTGCCAAAGATGTAGCGGGAACTTTTCTAAAGTCAAATTATGTTTGGAATTTTACAACAGGTAAAGCGCCAGATATTATTCCACCTGTTGTAATCAGCACAGACCCCATCAACGCTGCCACTGGTATTCCTTTTAACCAAAAAATATCTGCTACATTTAATGAAGTAATGGATCCAACAACCATTACTGCAGCCAATTTTAAATTAGCAAATACTTCTCTAGGTGGAACAAATGTAATAGGTGTTATTCAATATTCTGGTTCAACTGCAAGCTTTACACCCAGTATTGCTTTAAAGCCAAATACTACCTATACTGCTACCATTACAACGGCTGTTAAAGATCTTGCAGCAGTATCGCTAATAAGTAATTATACATGGAGTTTTACAACTGGTAATGTTGCAGATGCAGTATCCCCCAGTATTGTTAGTACTGATCCAGCTAGATATGAGGTAGCAGTTCCGTTTAACAAAAACGTAGCGGCACTCTTTAGTGAAACAATGGATCAAGCTACTATTACTACCGCTACTTTCTCTTTGGCTAACACCACTCTTGGAGGTATCATCATTCCTGGAACAGTAAGTTATACGGGAGTTACAGCTGTATTTAACCCATTAAATCCATTGGCCCCTAATACCACCTATACTGCTTCTATTAATACAGGAGCCAAGGACTTGGCGGGCAATTCTATTGTGAGTGATTATTTCTGGAGCTTTACAACTGGAGCCGTCATAGATGCAACAGCACCAACGGTGATCTCAACAGACCCAGCTAATAATGCTACAGGGGTAGCTCTAAATAAAAAGATAGCAGCAACCTTTAGTGAAACCATGAATCCTGCTAGCATTTCAATTACAAGTTTCTTACTAAAGAATGGAACAACCGCCATTACTGGAAGTGTAACTTATGTAGGAAATATAGCTACATTTACCCCTTCTGCTAATTTGGTTTCAAGTACTTTATATACTGCAACCATTACTACTTTGGCTAAAGACTTAGCCGGTAATGCCATTGCTAGTGATTATGTCTGGACCTTTACAACTGGTGCTTTATTAGACATCATACCACCTACCGTTATCTTAACAGATCCATTAAACAATGCCATTGGTGTAGCTATTGACAAAAAAATTGCGGCCACATTTAGTGAATCAATGGATCCATTATCAATTTCTACCGTAAGTTATACATTGAAAAATGGTAGCACATCCGTATCCGGAAATGTAAGTTATTTGAACAATGTGGCTACATTTTCTCCACTATTCAATTTGCTACTGAATACCGTATACACAGCAACTATTACTACACAAGCCAAAGACTTAGCAGGCAATACCATGTTAGCTAATTATGTCTGGTCATTTACAACAGTTTTACCCATTGTACCTCCTGTTGACTTAGGAACGGCAGCTAATTTTGGGGCATTTGGTGGAAGCGCTGGCGCAACCAATCAAGGATTAAACACAGTGATCAATAATGGAAACCTGGGTACAACTGGTGCTTCTACGCTGATTACAGGATTCCATGATGGCCTAACTGGCGATGTTTATACTGAAACACCTTTAAATAAGGGTAATGTAACAGGCGGTATTTTCACTGCACCTCCAGCACCAGGCACTGCTACTTCAGCTACTATTGCAACCAAGGCTTTGAGCGATGCTACTATAGCATTTAATAGCATTTCTCCTGCATCTAAACCAGGGGGATCTGATCCAGGAGCTGGTGAATTAGGTGGTTTAACCTTAGCTCCGGGTGTTTACAAATCTGCTAGTGGCACATTTAAGATTAGCAACGGAGACCTAACCCTAGACGCTAAAGGTGATCCTAATGCCACTTGTATTTTCCAAACAGCCGCAGGATTAACCGTAGGTATTGCAGGACCAGCTGGTGCCAAAAGTGTATTAATGATCAATGGTGCACTACCAAAGAATGTTTATTGGTATGTAGGTAGTGCTGCAACAATCAATGGTGCAGGCGGTGGGGTAATGGTTGGAACCATTATTGCTTCTGCTGGTGTTTCATTTTCTACTGCGGGTAATGCTGTTCAAACGGTATTAAACGGCAGAGCTATTTCTTTAAATGCATCTGTTACCATGGTAAACACAACAATCAACGTACAATAAAAACATATTTATGACACAGTCTTATTATAGTAACAAACCCTTTAAGCTCCTCTTCCTTTTATTCATGCTAATAGGAGTAACAGGATTGGCTCAAAATCTTAAAAGAACCGAACCAAAATGGTGGTTTGGATTATCTGGTGCTGCCAATTTTAATACTTATGAAGGCACTACCCAATTATTGAATCAATCCATTTCAGTTCCTACTGCTTTTCACAAAGGGAAGGGAGTCAAACCCTATGCGTCTTTGCTAACAGAATATAGGCCAAATAAAACAGTAGGTTTCATGTTAAACGTTGCTTACGATAATAGAGGTGGAAAATTTGATGAAGTAATTGCACCTTGCAATTGTCCTGCCGATTTATCTACAGCTTTGTCTTATGTAGCAGTTGAACCCAGTTTTAGATTGGCTCCCTTTTCCAATGCATTATATCTGTTTATAGGACCAACTTTTAATTTTAATGTTGTAAAAACGTTCTCCTATGACCAGAACAAACAGTATTATATTAAAGAAGATTGGAGTGCTTTACGAAACACCATGATCAGTGCTCAAGCAGGGCTAGGCATTGATATTCCAGTATCAAAAAAAGCAAGTGCCACTCAAATGACCATTTCCCCATTTGCTGCTTACCAAACCAATCTATTTCAAGCACCCCGTACCATTGAATCATGGACAGTTTATACCATTAGAGCTGGGATTGCCTTAAAATTTGGAACAGGCAAACCTAACCAAATAGCCTTGGTTCCAACTCCTGAAACAATCACACCTGTTCCTGTAGCACCAATTGTAATAATGGAAAAGCAAGTTCAGTTCTCAGTACGTGCTCCAAAGTTTATTCCAACACAACGTCCAGTAAAAGAGACTTTCCCCATTAGAAATTCTGTTTTCTTCAATGCAGGTTCTGTTGAAATCCCCAGTAGGTATGTATTATTAAATACTACTGATGCGGCAAATTTTAAAGAAGAACAATTACAAGAAGACCAACCCAATAATTTGAGTAATGGAAGGTCTGCACGCCAAATGGCCGTGTATTACAATGTATTAAATATCATGGGTAGCAGAATGCGTTCAACAACTACCACCACAATTGTCTTGACCGGATCTTCAGACAATCATCCAGAAGAGGGCAAACAAATGGCTGAAAATACCAAACTATACATGGTCACAAATTTTGGTATTGACCCAGCTAGAATCAATACGATTGGTAGAGACAAACCCGTAATTCCATCAGAATTACCAGGAGCTACTAGAGAATTGGCATTGCTAAGAGAAGGTGACAGACGGGTAGATATTACCAGTAATTCTCCAGAATTAATGTTGCAACTTGGTGGTACTACCACCAATTATTTAAGACCTGTAGAAACAAGGGCATTCCAACGAAACCCTATGGATAGCCATGTTATTTTCACCGCGGAAGGCGCTTCTACTTCTTATAAGAACTGGTATGTAGACCTAACCGATGAGAACAACCGGGTACAAAATTTTGGACCTTTTACCACCGACCAGGTTTCCATACCAGGCACAGTGATATTGGGAACTAGTATGCAAGGAAATTACAAGGTAGTAATGACCGCACAAACCAATGCAGGCTTAACTGAAAAGAAAGAAAGCTTTGTAAGCTTGATCAAAGCAGAAGATCCCAAGCAAGAAGGTTTGCGATACAGTATTTTGTTTGATTTTGACCAATCAACCACTATTGAATCTTATGAAAACTTTTTGATTGATGTGGTTTGCCCATTAATTTCAGATAATGCAACAGTAATCATTCACGGACATACTGATATTATTGGAGAGCCTGCCTATAATCTGATCCTTTCTAAAGAACGTGCCGTTACTGCACAAAAAATCATTGTAAAAAATATGGAAAAATCGGGTAAAAAAGGCATCCGTTATGAGAACTATGGTTTTGGTGAAGAGCTCTCTATGTCTCCTTTTGACAATAAGTTCCCGGAAGAACGCTTCTATAATCGTACCGTAATAATAGACATCATTCCAAATAAATAGCAGTGGTTTTATTTGGTAGTCAAGTCCCCGTTCATCTGCAAGAATGACGGGGATTTTTTTATGCTTTTTTGTTCAAATCATTGATAAACGGCTGGTGATAAAAACGCTTACCTGTGGCTTTACACAATGCATTGGCCAGCGCCGCAAAAATGGGCGGGAATGGGGGTTCACCCAAACCAGTTGGGTCAATATTGTTTTTGACAAAATGCACCTCTATTTTTTTAGGCGCTTCTTTCATTCTGATCATCCGGTACTGGTTCAGATTTTGTTGGGTAACAACACCCTTGTCAAATTTTAGCCCACCAAATAGGGCATTACCAATTCCGTCAACTACAGCACCTTCAACCATATTTTTAGCAGCATCAGGGTTAACCACAATACCACAATCCAAAACAGAAACCACATTGTCAATTACGGGTTGACCATTTTTTATGGAAACATCCACCACGTGTGCTGCATAAGAATTATGACAGAAATAAGCGGCTACTCCCCTGTTGGTTCCCTTGGGAGTGGTAGCCCATTTAGATTTTTCTTTGACTAATTCTAATACTCCAATATATCGGTCTGCATCATATTCATTGTTTTTGCCAACCGGATTGGATTTGGTTTTTTTAAGTAGCTCAATCCTAAAATCAATAGGGTCCTTTCCAATAGTCTGTGCCAACTCATCTAGAAAAGATTGTTCAGCAGAAGCAATAAAATTTGACCTAGGCGCTCTAAATGCCCCAATGGTAATATTGGAAGGCAGTTCCCATCCTTCTGCTAAATAGTTATCAAAAGCACCAGCCGGAAAACGGTTCTCGTGCACAGCGTGTTCGGGAATGCCACCACCTTTTACATGTATAGCAGTGATATTGTTATTGGCATCCAGTGCTGCTTTATAAGTAACTATATACGCGGGGCGATAAACACCATTGGTCATATCGTCTTCTCTGGTATAAATCAATTTTACGGGGGCTTTCATTTTTTTAGAGATCAAACCCGATTCACTAATATAGTGTCCATAAGCCCTTCTACCAAAACCTCCACCCATTCGCGCCAATTTCATTTCAATCTTATCTGCAGGAATATCAAGGTTGGCCATAATATTCTGCTTCATCATATCAGGGATTTGAATTGGCGCAACAAAAAACGCTTTCTCATCCGTAATATGTGCAAAGCAACTAATGGGCTCCATGGTATTGTGGGGCAAGAAAGGAGCAGAATAGGTTTTTTCAATGACTTTTTTAGCAGCTGAAAATGCGGCTTCTGGGTCACCATCCTTTCTCAAGACCTTGGCGTTTTGTTTTTGCAGCTCCAGCATTTTTTGCATATGCTTGTCAGAACTTTCTAATCCAGCTGGTGTAGTCTCTTCTTTTTTTCTACCAAAACTATTGACCATCTCTTTGGTTTCAATAATCGGCTCCCATTGTGCCACCACTTTTTTTCTAGCATTGATCACCTCCCAAGTACTATTGCCCACTACAACAATCAAGTGATTAAAACTTCGGGTATCAAAACTTGCACGCTCATATCCTTTCTTGTATACTTCAATATCAAACACGTCTTTGATGCCCGGCATTTTTTTGGCTTCTGTGGCGTCATAAGATTTGAGTTGCATCCCAAATGCAGGGGGATGAATGGCCATGGCTATGAGCATTCCCTCCACTTGATAATCCATGGTAAACAAAGACTTTCCACTAACTATTTTAGAACCCTCCACATTTTTTTGAGGCTTACCTACCAAATTAAACTCAGTGGATTTTTTAAGCACCGGATTGGTAGGCACTGGCAATTTTGAAGCAGCATCGGCCAATTGGCCATAAGTAATGGTTCTATTAGAAGCTTGATGAATCACAGTTCCATTAGATGCGGTTAATGCTGCCATAGGAACATTCCACTGATTGGCTGCAGCCTGCAACAACATAAATTTGGCTGTAGCACCTGCTTTGCGCAAAGGTTCCCATGCAGCCCTAATAGATTGACTACCTCCTGTAAATTGACGCTTGAATCTAGGCGTGTCATAATCGCCCATCTCAATGATGATTTTCTTCCAATCAACTTCTAATTCCTCTGCAATGAGCATGGGAAGAGATGTCATTACATTCTGACCAAACTCAGGATTGGGAGACAAGATCTTGATTTGGTTATCGGACATGATTTTGATAAAGCCTGTGAGCTCCACCCAGTCTTTGGCACCAACGGCGGCCCCCATTACTTCCGTAGGTTTCAAACTGGCTAACCAGCTAAAACCCAACAACATGCCACCACCGGAAATAGAACTCACTTTCAAGAATGACCTTCTGCTAGTTTTGTTTTCCATGGTTATTTATTTGAAAGTTTTGCGGCTGTTTTAATGGCTTCTTTGATGCGGATATAAGTACCACACCTACAAATATTTCCAGACATATAATTGTCAATATCAGCATCCGTAGGGTTAGGCTTTTGTTTGAGCAGGGCTGCAGCAGCCATTATTTGACCGGTTTGGCAATAGCCACATTGGGCTACATCTATATCCAACCATGCTTTTTGTACAGGATGATCACCAAGCTCAGACAAACCTTCAATAGTAGTAATCTCTTGGATAGCTGCGGCCGATACGGGCAATTGACAAGACTTCATGGCCATGCCATTCAGGTGCACAGTACAGGCACCACAGGCACCAACCGCACAACCAAATTTGGTTCCTACTAAATGTAAGTGATCACGCAAAACCCAGAGTAAGGGGGTTGCAGGGTCCACATCAACTGTATAGGTTTTCTGATTGACTTTTAGGTTCAATTTTGCCATGGTATGACGTTTAGATTGCGCTAAATTACTTAGATCTTTTGACCAAATGTGAGCAAGTTATTATCCGGGTCAAGTAGTGAAAATTCTAATTGGCCCCAAGGTTTAGCTTGCAAGGGTCCATTGGGATGTATGCTAACTTGATTATCCAAAAGGGTTTGATACAAGCCAGCAATATCATTAGTCCTAATATAAACCTGTCCATAATTGATGGCAGGATCTAAGTCTTTAAATTCAAAAAAATGAATTTCTATACCATCTTTCTCAATCATCAAATAAGGTTTGAAATGGGGGTCTCCTAATTCCTTAAATCCTAATTGGTTTATATAGTATTCCCTGGTAACAGCTTTGTCACGCATGGGGAGTTTGGGGTTGACGGCTGTAAGCATATTATATCACTAGGTATATTTCATGCATTATGGGTTTGCGCTATAAATATACGTAACCAAGGCATAAGACCAACAAACTCCTATCTAAATTCTAATGATTTAGATACCAAATGCTAGCATTTAAAGCGGTTGCAAAAGAAACCCATAAGAGATACGGCACCAGTAACCAAGCAGCAAATTTGGAGATTTTTGAAAATTCATAGATGGTTAAACTGATAAAGAATAACATGAACACAATATCTATTAGCGCCAATAGGCTGGAGTGAAAATTAAAAAAGAAAATACTCCACCAAAAATTTAAAATCAATTGTATTGCAAAATAAATCAAGGCCGTTCTTTTCTTGTTGAATGGTTGTGGAGATTTCCAAACCAACCAAGCGGAAATGCCCATCAACAAATACAATACCGTCCACACCGTACCAAACAAATAGCCGGGAGGATTCCAGGTTGGCTTTTGAAGTGCTTCAAACCAAGGGTTATTGGCAACACCAGCCAATAATCCACTAATAATACCCACGCTTTCACAAAGTAAAATAGTGAGAACAAGTTTTCTACCACTGGTTAATTGCATGTCTGGAATTATCATACAATTTAGGTTTTGTTTTTGGAATCCAAATTTGGAAATAACAATGCTAAGGATTGCTGATGGGTAATGTATTTGTAAATCCAATTAATAAAAACAATCACCCTGTTTTTAAACCCAATTAATAAAAATAAGTGTAGGGTCGTCCAGATTAGCCAGGCAAAGAATCCGTGAAGACTCAATTGTGGTTTTGCTAAATCAACAACGGCCTTATTTCTACCAACGGTAGCCATGGTTCCTTTATTGGTATAATGATAGGGCACTAATGGCTTGCTTTTGGTAACCCGTAAAAAATTGTTGGCTAGATTTACCGATTGATCTATGGCTACACTGGCCAGTTGTGGATAGCCCCTAGGAAATTGTTCAGATGCCATCAACGCCACATCACCCAAGGCATAGATATTATTGCTGCCAATTACTTTATGAAAGGCATCCGTTTGTATTTGGCTGGATTTGGAGATAAATTCTGGGGCCATTCCTTGGGGAACATTACCTTTTACACCTGCAGCCCAAATGACAAAAGTTGATTCCAGTATATTTCCATCCTGCAGTAAAACCTGTCTACCATTGTATTCTTTTACCATGGTATTGAGCATGACTGTAACCCCTAAATGTTCTAAATAATTTTTGGCTTTAGCGGAAGATTCAGTGGTCATAGCCCCCAACAACTTTGCAGAACCTTCTAAAAGATAAATATGCATTTCAGCAAAATTCAATTCTGGATATTCCAAGGGCAAAGTATCTGTTTTCATTTCGGCCAGAGCTCCGCTTAATTCTACTCCAGTTGGCCCTCCCCCAACAATGACGATGGACAATAATTTTTGGGCTTTCAAACTATTGGCCGTGATGGCATTTTCAAAATGTGTGAGCAGGGTATTTCTTATTTGCAATGCCTCCCATGTTGTTTTCATGGGAAAACTATTTTGTTCAATGGCTTCATTACCAAAATAGTTGGTAACTGCGCCGGTGGCTATGACCAAATAATCATAATAGAAATTTCCGTTAGTTGTGATAACCATATTTTTAGAGGCCTCAATACTTGTCACTTCTGTTACCCTAATAGTAACATTTTTGCTTTTTTGAAAAATATTACGCAGTGGAAAAGAAATATTACTGGCGTCTAAATAGGCCATGGCTACCTGATAAAACAATGGTTGAAACTGGTGGTAATTATTTTTATCAATTAAGGTTATGTTGTAGTTGGGATGGTTGTTTAAGGCTCTGGCCAGTTTTAAACCCGCAAAACCAGCGCCAATAATGACTAACTGCTTTTTTGTGTTTTGGGTATTTTGGGCATAGCCTGCGGCGATGGTTTGCAAGGAATTACTATAATCTGCTAATTCAATTGCATTAATCTGAGGATCTTGTTCAGAGGGAATGGTCACCCTCATTTCATCTGCAAACTTGGTCAACTCAGGATAATTCTCTTGAATTTTAGCTGTAGTTTCCAGAATATCTTTATTTAGTTCCTCCTTGCTTTTCATTTTAATGCTTGCTTAGTTTGCAGATAATTGTTGCGTTTTAAGCTGCATCCCTTAACATCTTAACCTTGTCATGATCGGCTACCAATAAAACATATTGCTCCTTTACTATTGACTGTAAATGGTCATTTAAATAAGCTAAGTCATTCTCTAGTACTCCTTCATAAGTTTCTTTAGCCATGTCTTCTCCATATTCACATGAATTAAGAATTGCTTTGCGGTCTTTACCAGTTAATGCAGCTTTTACATCCATCCATACCCGGAAAAATTTACCAAGGACTTTGGTGTCCTCTGTAGCACTACCACCTAATTTTGAAATTTCAATGGAGAGTTCATTTTTACATTGGTGACTAGTATTGGCAAGATCATGAAAAATGGATTTTAAATCCAACTCTTCAGTTTCTTTATAGGCTGTTTCATACCCATTAATACGATCATTGTTGATTTCAACAAGTACATTTAAAACTTCAATAATCTTTTCGTTATTCATATTCTTTTTTTGCGGGTTAATTCAATCTGAATTTGATAAAATTTAAACCACAAAGTTGAAACAATGAATAGGAAAATGACTTACACAGTTCTAATTCTGTGTTTCATAATTCGCTTAAAAAGAGCCTATTTTAAAACAGGTAATGAAATGGTAGAAGCATTGTGGAAGATTTTAATAGTTGCTTTTTTAAAGTCTTCGTTCTTTGCTTCATAGATATTCATAAACTGTTGTGGGTTGCGGTCTACCAGTGGGAACCAGCTACTTTGAATTTGAATCATCATCCTATGACCTTTTTTAAACGTGTGTGCCACATCGGGTAATTCAAATTTTACCTTGGTGGGTTTGTTTACTTCAAAAGGTATTGGCTTTTCAAAGCTATTGCGATACTTCCCGCGCATGATTTCTCCCCTAACGAGCATTTGGTATCCACCCATTAAATAGTTGGATCCAGATTCATATTGAAAATCGTCTGGGAATACGTCAACTAGTTTTACAACAAAATCTGCATCGGTGCTTGATAAAGACACCATTAGGTCGGCTACTATCGGCCCAGCCAGTGTTAAGTCATTTTCTAGTACAGGTGTTTGATACACCAATACATCGGTTCTACGGGCTGCAAAACGTTGGTCTTCATCCATGTATTCCCTGTAATGCCTACTGGGTTTTGATTTCATAAGATAGACGTCAGAAATATAAGCCACTGGTTTAGCAGGATCACTTACATATTGGTCAAAGCTACTCAGGCTTGAATTAGACCCTGCTTTTGCAAAACTACCATTTTTGCCCAAGGCCCATTTTTCCATTTGCAAGCCGGCAACTGGCCAATTAGCAAACTGCCTCCATTCATTGGCGCCGCTAAAGAAAATATTGGCTTCTTTAATTTGGTCAATATTTCCCTTGTTTTTTAAATAATAATTAAAGAAAGGCAGCTCAATATTTTTGCCATACCATTCGCTGGTATTAGAACCCCATTGAATATTACCAAGCTTGGTACCATCGTTCTGACCCCACTGACCATGGTACCAAGGACCCATCACAATCTTGTTATTGTTCTTGGCTTTGGATTCAATGGCTTTGTACAGGTTCCAGGCACCATAACAGTCTTCTGCATCAAACAGACCACCCACAATCAGTGTGGCAATATTGGGGCTGATCATAGACACGTTTTTACGCGTGTTGCGGTCTTGCCAAAACTGGTCATAGTTGGGATGGGCCATCAGGTCTTTCCAGAACTGAATACTATCGCCCATTAATTTGGTGAAGTTTGATACAGCACCCGTTTTCAAGTAAAACTCAAAATTGTCTTCTATGGGAAATTTAAAACTTGTTGGACCAACCGTGGTGGGCTTGGGTCTTGGCTTACCAAATCCTGAGTAAAAGGCAAAACCATCGGCTAACATGAAGGCTCCGTTGTGGTGAAAGTCATCACCTAGGAACCATTCGGTTACTGGTGCTTGCGGGCTCACTGCTTTCAATGCGGGGTGATTGCTATGCGCGGCAAGGGTGGCATAGAAACCAGGATAGGAAGTACCAAATACGCCAACATTGCCATTGTTATTGGAAATATTCTTAACCAACCAATCTATGGCGTCATAGCTATCGGTAGCTTCGTCCGTTTCATTGGCTTTTTTATTGGGGTTAAATGGCCTCACGTCTTCAAATTTGCCTTCACTCATCCAGCGTCCTCTTACGTCTTGAATTACGTAGATATAGCCTTCTTCAAAAAATGCTTTTCTTGGACCATTCCAAATTTTAGTGAATACATTCTCTCCGTATGGTGCACAGGAATAAGGCGTTCTGGTCAGCATGATGGGATGCTTCTCTGCATTATTCTTGGGTGCGTAAACAGTGGTGAATAGTTTGATTCCATCGCGCATAGGAATCTGGTATTCCTTCTTGATATAGTTATTGACTACCCAGGCTGAGTCAGCTATTTGGGCTATAGTGACAATAGGTAACAGTAGTAAGATAAAGAGTCCTCTTTTCATGTCTTGGTTTTGAGGGTTCTAATCTACGGAAATAGCGGGGAAAATTATTGTTTATTCCCTAATTAGGATGCATTGGTTATGAAACGTATCATCCAAAAAGCGAAACTGGTCTTTTTTAAAATAGCCAATTTTACCATTCTCAAAGTCAATGGGGATATTCATGAGCAGTGTATCTCCCTTTCTTTTATAGGAACCCCAATAATAATCAGTGCTGAATTTCAAGTTGGCTTTTACCAATAAGTGCCCATTCTTTTTAAAATCATACACAGTAGACTCCCGTCCTTCTATTTTACAATCCTGAACTGCAATTACCAATGATTCACTTTCATCATTAAAATATCGAATGGATTGTTGCAAGGTAAATACAAGCATAAATAAAACAGCATAACCTAATAAATAGTTGTTGCATTTTGTTCTGGCTAAAGGGTTTCTGAAATATTTGATCGTGTGAACAATGGTATAAATCACTAGGAATAGTAAAGCGCCAAAAAGTAAAAGAATTTGTACGGGAAATAAAAATCCAAGACATTTATTTGGGAAAAAGTAATCTCCTAAATAAATGGAAGTGCCTGCAACGAGTAAGAGTTTAACCAATTTCAAAATGAATACAAGCTTTATTGACTTAAATATTTGTATTATACAATTACCTAATAAGAAGACTTTTTAATCTTCGAGTCTATTAGGAATATCCATTTGGGCATGTAGTATCCTTATAACATCAAGTTCCATATCTGAAATAACATAAAAAATCAAATGAGAATTGACTTTAAAAAATCGATATCCTTTTCTCAAATGTTCCGCAGACTTTCCAGCAGTTGGATTTTCACAAAGAAATTCAAAGGCTTCTACAAGATCATTATAATACTTATCTGCCTGGCGTAAAGACCAATTATCAACTGTATAATCCCAGATTGATTCTAAATCAATGCTGGCTTGTTCCCGAATAAAAAATTGCCGTTTTTTCATTTTCTACGTTCATGTAATTTTTTAAGATGGGCTTTGGGGTCAAAATTTTCTACCCTTTGGCTTTTCTCTCCAACTACAAGCGCCTTAACTAGCAATTTCTTTTTCTCTTCCTCTTCTTCTAACATTCTTAATGCTGAACGTATTACCTCACTTGCCGAATTGTATTTACCTGAGGATACTTCCTTAGAAATAAATTCGTCATAATGTTCACCCAGCAATATTGAAGTGTTTCTTGCCATAAAATTGAATTTCAAGTTAAATATACCAAGAATTGGTATATCTAAAGATAGATATTCAAATGCTATTTTGGAAATAGTAACCCACTAATAAAAGTGGCTAATTTTCAATAAGAATCATAGTGAAATATTTTTACATCAATACTTGACATAACTTAATTAGAATCTATACCCCAATTTCAAACCAGCATG
>Ga0136644_10001797_pt1 | contig 16794 bp, 17 predicted proteins | sample C_130820_EF_Meta_FD_94780 | JGI IMG/M metagenome (GOLD analysis project Ga0136644, IMG submission 94780) | Freshwater microbial communities from Lake Croche, Canada to study carbon cycling - C_130820_EF_MetaG (v2) (version 2) | ecosystem: Environmental > Aquatic > Freshwater > Lake | place... | reverse complement strand
CCCGGTTCCCCCTTGCCCCCTCCCCGCCCTTCGGGGAATTCTAGTTCCTTACCTTTTCCCATGATAAGATTTCTTGATGAAAAACTGTTATAATTTTCCTGGGTTCCCGGTGGATAATGCTGTTTTTTTTGCTTAATGACATTACTAAATTATATAAATTATAGTCATCAGGAGGGGTCATAGGGGAACCTAGGTTCCCCTGTTAGCAAAACTTCAGTCGGTCTTCAACATACGCTACGTCTCTGCTGTTCCTAGTGCGCGGAACAACACTACTTACCATCATATGGCGTTCATACGCCCCCTTACTCTCAAAGAAGAGAGTCACCGGGTCTTGTCCGAATTCCCCCGTACAAATTCCCACCTTGAAGAATTGGTCTTCGCTTCGTGAACCCACCTTACAGTCAACGTGGCGCTCGCCAGTGATTGCGTTTCGAATGGATGACCCAACGCATCCAGATGCGAAACAGTTCACCTTCGTCTTCTTCCCATACTTCGGGTTGAAGCGCATTAGCGTGACCGCGTTCTTGTCCGTCTTGTGATCGGACATAATGCGTTGCATGCGACCACGACTGTGTCCCGACAGTCGAATTGACCCGACACCGTCGGCCACGGATAGGTCATCGCACTCCGAAATAAAGTCCTCATAGTATTCGTATCCCGACATGGTGATTGCGCCTTGTAATATGTTATTATTTATGTATGGGTTTCTTTAAATCAATTTTTTTATATATTTTAAATCGAACTAAATTTTCGCCGCTTTTCTCTCTTGGATTTTATCCTCGATGATTTTTTTTATTTGTGCGTCCAGTGTGGCAACCTTTGCTTTCAAGTCCTTATTCTCTTTCGCCAATGCTTGAATCACGTTATGTTGTTCCTCAAAGCGCGCTTGATACTGTTGCAACTGTTGTTGAAACTGATGCTCCATCATCATTTTCTCTCGTTTTGCTTTGATTTCTTCCATTTGTTTCAAGACTTCCGGTTTATTTTCTGGTTTTCCGGGATGATAGTTTTCCAACAAGGCGTCGATATCTTCCATAAAAAACTTTTTTATAGCAGGTTCTTTCACAAAATCATCGACTGTTTTCGTTGTCTCAGTAATATAAGGATTATGCGGACCCATATCTTCCAATAATTTTTTTTTATCAAAAGAATTATGGACATGTGAAAACACCAATATCGTTTTTGCACTATCCATTTGAACGAATGGTATTTTGTATTCTTTTAAAAAAGAACGTTCTTCTGCTAGTGCGGCTACATCATCATACCTTGTTTGTTTCAATAACTCCTTACGGAAAGCAAACGTGGCAGCAGTGGCGTGATTCGGTCCGTAAGGTCCGAATTTATACATTTTTTGAATATGTTTAAAGTAAATATACATCTCGCTTGAACCTGTAATCATTATATTTGGGTTGGCTTTCAGTGTTTCGACACAGTGTGCGACGCGTTCGGGTGGATAATAGTCGTCGTCGTCCATATACACAATAATTTCGCCTTTGGCCTTTTCGTGCATTAAATTCCGTTTTTTACCCAAGTTCATCTTCTCTTCGTATTTAAAATATCTTACTTGTGGTATGTTAATTACCAAGTCTTCGATTTTATCTGAACCATCGTCTATGATTACCCATTCCATTCTATCTTTCGGATAAGTTTGGTTTTTGAAACATTCAATTATCATAGAATAAAAGGGTCTTCTGTTAAATGTGGGTGTGCATATGCTAACAAATGGATATTGTTTGTTTCTATTTCTAGTTTGTTTGTTTTTTTTATTGTTTGTTGATGCCATTTATTCAACATATTTTATTAGTTTTATATTGTTATTTTATTTTTGTTATTTTTGTTATTTTTGTCATAATAAAGTTGTTTAGTTCCCGCAAGTTTTAATTGCTTGAGTATAATCTACCAATGTAGAAGTCAATTTGCTCATGTCACCCATTGGTTTATACGTTTCGGGATAAAAAAAGTAAATGAATATACACGCAAAAATGGCAAATAACGCTTCAACCACTCCATGGGTTTTATACGCTTCGGTAATCACATAAAATGATATAATATACATAATTACGGACATCTTATATTTTACTACGTCCTTCAGCGCATTGAAAAAATTATATTTTGACTTTTCATCTCCCGATTTTTTGGCAGTAATAAAAAACGGCGTTAACAAGGAAATAAACGCGGAAAAGAAAACCAAACATGGTAATATTAACCAACTTCCCAAGAATAAAAACGCCCAAAATAGTATTACGAGTGTTATACATAACCAAACAACACTTTGGTGTTTTCCCGGTTTTTGCCATTGGAATTTTGATTTGTCGGAGTCGGAGGGGGTATATTTGCCTTTATAAAAAAACACTTCGGCCTTGGAAAACCATAACCACCAAGAATATATTGTGTTGAAAATTATCATACCCACGAGTATGAAAAATACAATATATGGCATAATAAACACTATCACACTTTCAGAACAATTTTTATTAATTGTTTCATACACTTTGTTTACCACAACATTATTCATTTGTATGAGATTTTGAAGAATAAACAAAAAATACGCCAATAAAATAGAAGGTTTGGGTATTTCATCTATATTACTGTTGGCAGGAGTCTTTACCTCGGGTTCCAACAATCTCCGTATCCAGTCAATTCCCAATATACCATTTTTAATTGTATTCATATTTTCTTCCGTTGGAAAAACGATTTTGGCAGATTTTATATCATCTGCCGTTTTTACAACATTCATGTTGATTTGTATTTCTTGAAGAATTGGTAAAACATCACCTTTAAATGGTGAGCAATCAAGTTCAGTTGGCGTTATGTTGGATTGCGCCACTTTACAATTATATAACATGACCGAACCTGTAAAAACAATTATAGTTAAATGTAAAAGGTCAAGTCCTATATTCGCAAAAAAACTTTGGATTTTCGTTAAATTTGACTCACCTGAAGTTTTCTTTTTCTTTTCTTCGATAGTGTTGTCTGCCATATCTATTCAAACTATACTATAGTTTATGTATATTTAATTTTAGACCTTTCTCAATAAATGCCGACGTTGACAGTCCAAAGGTGTAGACAGGGTTGTTATTCAATTGAACTTGTTTTGAACCCCGCTAATTTTATACATCTTATAATATATAAGAATTGATGACTCTTTCCAAAAAACATAAAACTCTTTTTTACGTTTTGTTTTTCTTATGTTTTTTTGGATTTATCAAATTTTTTCAACATAGGTTTGGATGTTATAGCATTGAACCTATGATTGATAAAGGTTTACCGTCAACCAGTCATAGTGTGAATTTACCAATAAATACAACGTATAGTTGTAATAACATGTGTGGTCCCATGGCAAAATGTTCTATCACAGGGGAACAATGTTCTACAGATGTAGACTGTTATGGGTGTCGTCACATGTATGTTCCTCCTAAAACCAATTATGTTGGCGACGATGTTCGTGGACAAAATGACGCTGGAAAATTGACTGTAGGACAGACACCGCAATATTCTTCTCTCACAACGGATATTGGAAGTCGAGCGGCGTTCTTTGACAAAAACGCACAGGTTCCGCAATATAGTGAAGGAACCAATATATGGCGAACGTCGTTCGACTATGGACTGATGTTATACGATAAACGTTATAATCCTAATTTACAATATCAAGAATTTCTACCTAAATATCCAGAAAGAACCACTTTATCTGGCGAATTTGTGGATAACGGACCACTCGCAGCGAACGACTACTTGAACGTTTAAATTTTAAGTTTTAAAATTTTTAACGGCGTCTTAAATTATGCGGTTTTGTTCGTGTTTTTCTTATTTTCTTGTTTTTTATTTTTCTTATTTTATTAGTTTTTATTTTGTTTTTAATTCTTAGTTTTTTATTAATTTTCCCCATTCCTCCATCAAGCACATCCATCGGTACGTTTTCGTCTCCGTTGGAAGTTTCATCTATATAACTAACAACGTCCATTGGTATTTGTCCATGGTCAGGTAAACTTAAACGTGATATACTAGAAGGTTCATCGTCAACCTCCATTGGAAAAGATGGTTCTAAGCGTTGTCTAGAAAACATTAAACAAACGGATTGATAATATTGTCTAGACCAAGCATTAAATGCTCTTGATGCATCATCGCTTCGCCGGTGTGTACCTTGTTGCGGGTCAATTGCGTGCAAAACTCCTTCTTCATCCTTTGAAAAAATTATACTGTGGCCCGACGTTAACGCACTACCGTTGAAAAGAGGTACTCGTTCAGGAGGAGTATTATCATCATATCTCAACATTTTGACTATCGTACAAGAACCATTGGGTAGTGTGGTTTGTAAAAAATCAATAAAAGACTGTGTTTGTTGTAGATTTCTTATATCAATTCGCCGTTCAAATTGTGGATTTCCACCATTTGAATTAAACACATAATTCATCATTTCTTGAAAAGTAGTTCCTCTTCGATTTATCACCCTGACTAAATTTTCACCCTGTTGTCTCGTAAAAACTCCTAAAAAAGTTAACGAGTTTATTCCGCATCCAATGTTTCTATTATTTAGTAACGCTCCGCCGTCTTCCGCCCACCTTTGAAATCTTGCGTTTGAATCACAGTAACGTAAAATAGATAAATTCAGTTGTTGATTCATTTATAAATAATAAAGATAAATAATATTTTTTCACTTTACAAATCAAATCAAAACTTTTATTTTTTGCGAATAACTACTTGTTTAACAATTGCTCGCACGATTTTTTTTAACGAATCATTGTTTCCAGGTTCGTTCAAGTGGTTTAATCCTGAAACAATTTGCCCTAGAATACTCAAATATTCATCGTTATTTTTATCATCATACGCCATACAAGTTGGATGTTCTTCTACCCATTCTTTCATTTTCAAGAATTTTTTATGTGCCAAATGTTTTGTTAATCGTGTAACGCCATCAAAGTTCGTGTCTTTTTCCCAAACATTGTTGGTTTTAATATAAATAATTTCTCTCTTTTCATCTGAACAATGCATGGGTCTTTCATTTTGGTCTAATGACTTTAACTCTCTCACAATTACATTTGATATTCCTTGAACGTATCCATTTTTTCCAGTATATTCCAAGTCTTCCATTTTAATTTGTATGGAATCAATAAATTGGTTAATATTCATGGCATTTTTACAAGTTTCATTCAAGAAAAATTGGAGATTAAATTGATTGTTTTGTGTATTATTTACTGTTGTTGGTTTTTGCGCAAGTTCCATCATGAATTTTTGTTGTTCCATCATCATTTCTTTGAATTCTTGGTTTTGTTTTACAAGAGTCCATATAAGTTCGACATCTTTATCGACTTGTTCTGTTTCATTCTCATCATCTTCATCATATTCTTTAACGTCTTTATAGTCTTTATCGTCATTTTTTGTATTCAAAGTTTCTGATTCTAAACATGTTTTTTTGTGTTTCCACAATCCAGTTCGTTCTTTATATTTCTTACCACAAACGCATACAAAATTTTTAACATTTTCGGCGTTTTTTTTGTTGACAAAAACGCCAAGATGTTTTTTTGTTAATTTATGCCTTTCAAACTCCGAGTTTTTAGAGCATAAGAAGTCACAACGTTTACAATAGAATTTTTCGGCGTTTTTTCCTGTTGACATTTCTGTTGATATTTGTCAACAAAAAAAAACGCCTAAGTCCTTTTCCTAAAAATAGTAATTTTTTTTACAGTCACAACATGAAAAATCAAAAAACGAAATGAGAGCATTTCAGTCACAAGTGAATTTTTTCTTTTTTTTTCGGGAAAGCCAAAAGGAAAACCCGTTTTTGGACATTTTTAAAATGTCCAATTTTGGATTTTTCGAATGGGTCTTGGGAAAAAAATTTAATTTCATCAGACTGAGAAATTAAACATATTAATTATAAAGACTTTTATTATTGTAAATGGTCTTGGAAAATTAAACTTGCAAAACCGAATAATTTAATAAAATCAATAAAACATCATTAATAATAATTGTAAAATAATAATTATAAAATAAAAATTTTATTTTAATTTTTATTTTAATTTTTATTTTAATTTTTATTTTTTAATTAGAGATATTTTTCTGTATAATTGCTTGTTTGGCTATTGCTTTTATTATTTTTTTCATGGATTCTTGGCATTCACTCCCATTCAAATGCGTAAAACTTGATGTGATTTGTCCCAAGATATTCAAATAATCATCGTTTTTCTTATCATCATGCGCCATACACGTGGGGTTTTCTTCTACCCATTCTTTTATTTTTAAGAATTTTTTATGCGCGAGATGTTTCGTGAAACGGGTTACTCCGGCGTAATCTATGTCTTTTTCCCAAACATCATTGGTTTTTATATAAATCACTTCTCTCTTCTCGTCTGAGCAGTGCATGGGTCTAACCTTCTGGTCGAGTGCTTTTAATTCTCTCACAATCACATTCGAGAGACCCTTGACATAGCCATGCTTCCCAGTATAATCCAAGTCTTCTAATTGAATTTGAATGGAATCAATAAATTCATTAATATTCATGGCATCTTTACATGTTTCGTTCAAGAAAAACTGAAGATTAAATTGATTATTTTGTGTGTTATTTGTGTTTGCGTTGTTGTAAATAGTTGTATTGTTTACAGTATTTGAATTTTTTACAAGTTCCATCATGTAATTTTGTTGTTCCAACATCATTTCTTTAAATTCTTGGTTTTGTTTTACGAGAGTCCATACAAGTTCAGCATCTTTGTCTATTTCCTTTTCTTTTTCTGTTTCTGTTACTTCGTTGTCCAAAGAAACTTTGCACGCTTTTTTATGCTTCCAGAGACCAGACCTTGTTTTAAATGATTTTCCACAAGAGCATAATGGTTTGGTGACACCGACAATTTTGGATGTTTCCAAATGTTTCCTGCTCTCAATATGACGTATCCAAAGACCTTCGTGAGAGCATTTGTAGTCACAATTATCACAATAAAATTCGGTGTCACATTTTTCATTTTCAATGTTTCCAATTTCTGAATTTTTATGTTTCAGTGTCATTAAATGTCTAGTCCAATAACTTAACTTAGAGCAGGTTACATCACAAGTTTTACAATGATATTTTGGTGTTTTTTTAAAATTCTCAATGTTTCCTAATGTTTCCATTTTTATATAAATGTCCGATTTTATTTTTAAGTTTTTTTGAAAAACATAAATTTTTTACAATCACAACATGAAAAATCAAAAAACGAAATAAGACCATTTCAGTCACAAGTGAAATATTTCTTTTTTTTTCGGGAAAGCCAAAAGGAAAAGTCGTTTTTGGACATTTATAAATGTCCAATTTTCATTTTTGGAGGGGGGTCTTGGAATGAAAAAATTTCATCATGTGACTGAAAAATAAATTAAGGTTGTTGTTTTTTATTTTGTTATTATAAACAATAACAAAATAGTTTTACACCAAAAACCGGTTTTTTACGTGAGTTTATGGATTTTTATGTTCATTCATTGGATTTTGAAAAACCATTGTGCTAATTGTGTTCGTAGCGTTCGTAGCATTCGCATTCGTAGCATTCGATTCATTCACAGTTGAATTTGTCTTTGTAGAATTGTTTGTATTGTTGTTATGTTCTCCATTTTTTACAACGTTTTCTTCTTTTTCCACTTCGATTAAAGCATCTTCATCCACGTATGTTCCTTCTTTAATATTTTTGATTTGATTCAATAAACGTTTCAATGTTGCATCGTTGGTTTTTTCATAAACATGAATAAGTGTTGCTAAACTATTTAAAGCAACCCCAAACCATACAAGATGTTGTAAGTTATAACCAGCAGCAACCATGGTTACAAATATACCCAATGATTGAACGAAATGAAATAAATAAATAAAAATATTGTTGGTTTTATTTAAACATTCGCGTTTTTTCATGAATCTTTTTAAATCGTTTATTTGGTTGTCCTCAAAAATCCTTTTAATTTCTATTGAAGTGTCTTGAGGAGAGGACATTATATATTATCCACTTTTAAAAATCCACTTTATCCACTTTAAAAAAGTGGAGCAAATAGTTCACTTTATACTTTTTTCATTTCAAACGTCAAATTGAAGTGAAAATGGAAATGAAAAGATAATAAGTATAATAAAGATAATAAAGGTAATATAATGAAATTGTACTATAATGAAGTTATTACATTCATATTTATTTGCTACGTTGTTTTCCCGAGTCTCGTCATCACTGACACCAACAAAAAAAATATGTAGAGACTGTAGACATTTTATTGGAAATAATATAGAGTGTGGAAAATTTGGCGATACGAATATAATAACCGGAAAAATAACCTATGAGTCTGCGCGGTCCGCAAGAGAAGATAATGAAAAGTGTGGAGAAGACGCAGTTCTCTTTGAAAAAAACCATTTCAAAATAATTACAGTTCCTTACTATTATTTCAAGGACAATCTACTATCTCTTATATCATTTGGTTTATTAAGTATATATATTATTGCGTTCGTTAACAACTTACATAAATAATAATATTAAAACCGGTGCGTTTGAAATAAAAATGTCATTAGTGACGATTCCTTGTAAAATTCAAAGACGATTCTCATTTAAAATTCAAATGAAAGATTATATCTATCTTTTTCACTCAACTTTGTTCTTTTTCCTAAAAATTTAAAATATTTATTTGACAAAGAATATTGTTTTGGTTTTTTACTTTGTAATACTTTCAAGCGAACTTTCATAATCATTCCTACTTGCCATATACGCTTATGTGTATATTTTTTATTTTTGTATAAATGTTCTAATTTGTCAATCGTATTCTTGACATCATCTAAGGTTGTATATTTTATATGTATTGTATCTTTTGGATTTTTGTCAATATATACATCAAACGATTTTTTTGGATTGTTTGGATTAAACAAAAACTGTTTTTTTGTTTTATTTTTGGGGATTTTAATATTTTTTTTTGTATTATTTTTCATAAAATGTAATAACATTTTATAAAAATCCAGCATTATCCACCGGGAACCCAGGAAAATGATAACAGTTTTTCATCAAGAAATCTTATCATTGGAAAAGGTAAGGAATTAGAATTCCCCGAAGGGCGGGGAGGGGGCAAGGGGTCGGAGGTCGCAACGCGACCTCAACCTTATTGCGCTTCGCGCAATTGGGGAACCGGGGGTTCCCCCTATAAAAATCTGCCATTTGAAAAGAAAAAGTGTAAAAAGCAAAGAATCTAAGTTGCATAAACCAATCCACAGTTTCCACCAATAAAACAAACCATGTTAATTCTCTCTTCAAACAAATGCATGTTGAAATTATAATCGTAAATTCGCCATGTTGGTTTATTGATTCCAATAATTTGACCTGTTTGGGGATCACAAATCGCCAAAGACTGTGCGTTCGGATCTAACGCAGGAACAATGGTATTCAATTCAAATTCGATTGTTGTGAACCGACTCATATTAATTCCACCGCTAGGTTGTAAATCAAACGGCGAAGTATTTAAACAAAAGTTATACAAATAGAGTCCATCCAAAGCGTAGCCATCTGTCCGCCCATATTTTTCAATATAATTATATACACCCACAGGTTGTTGGTTCTCTCGATAAGTTCCATCCAACAATATTCCCATGTTTACTAAAATCGTCTTGGCGTTTTCAGCGTTATAGTTCCCAGTTATCATCCAACCCGTCAATTTTCCGTCGGCGTTCACTCCAGGACCTACAGGCACAGAAATCCCGGAACGAGTCACTTGATAAGAACCATCGGTGGGTGCTTGTATCAAATCATTGGGAATATAACGATATGGCCAATTTGTATAATTCGTCCACTCATTGCGTAGATTCGCATCACTCCTCTGCATATAAAACATGTAATTGGCAGTCATACCAATGGAATCGAGTTCAATCTTATTCGCCCCCGTAATATTATAATAATCCCTTTCTCTCACTTGTTTAAACAAATATTTCTGTTCTTGTAAAGCAAAAATACGTTGTTCTTCATTTGAGAGAAATCCATAGGTGCAAATTAGATGAATATCAGCATTCCATAAAACACGAGTGTCTGTGTATGATGTAACCCCCAATTCCACATCAGGAGGTGTTTGTAAAAAACGATAAAACTGCATATAATACAAGTTGAAATTCGGGGCAACATAAGGGTAGTTATTCAAACTATCAAACACATCACGAATCTGAAACAACTCTTGTATTGGTCTCATGGTAATATTAATATGAAGTTCGTTGTATTGTAGCGCTGCCAGTGGAAACGCCATTTGACTTTTCAAGTTGAACCAAGCATTCAATGGAATATAAAGAACACGACCACGGATAGAAGGTTCGGCACCCGCATTGTTTTCCGTATAAAACGCATTGGGATAAGCGTTTACGCGAGCACCTGCGTTGGCGGGGTCATTCAGTTCAGGAACATTCCCAATCATAGAATTGAACAATTCACGTTTTTGACCACTAAAATCACGCGTCACCATGGCAATCAAGTACGCCCCTGAAAATTCTTGCAACAATTGACCACCGCATGTGATTTCTATTTTCTGTATCATTTGTGCACCAAGATATTCAATCCACTTGAATTCGTAAGGAATCCATTGACCATTGTTATCATCAGTAGGTGGCGTAATTGGACTCCAAATATTGGGGAGTTCTACGGAAAGATAACAATCCATTAATAAATCGGCGTATCTAGGAATTTTAAATGTAAAATAGGAACTTTCAGACAGACGCAATGTTTTGGATCCCTCAAAATCGACGCGAAATTTTTGAAGACCAAAGTTGGTATATTTGGCATATGTAGACTTGAAAAAAGTTTTTGAAGGATTTCCATTCAAAATTATATTTTGTTGCCCTTGGGAGACTAAATTCATCAAACCACCTGGCATATCTATAAAAATAACGATATATTATATTTGTGTTTTATCTTTAACTTGTTTTTAGAGGGTTGAGAAACTAACCCGATAGATAAAAAATCAATATAATATAGTAAATGGATAGTTCATCAACCACAACAGACATGATAAAAAATTTAACCAAACAAATGAATGATGAATTTGTGGGGAACGCATTGTTTGTCATTACTATTGTAATTGTTATTGCTGCCGGAGTTTATTTATGGTATATGTTGAGATTGAACGCAAGAGAGTGTTCTTTGATGGATAGTTTATATTCAACCATGGATAAATATATTATTTCTCTCAACTTTTCCGACCCTAACTGTAAATATACATTGAAGGATTATTATATTAAGACGGCGTATAACTGTTGTAGTGGCGGGTCATATAAAAATGATTTCGTGAATACTTGTGTATTGAAAGATCTTATAAAACAAGGTGTGAGAGGTCTGGATTTTGAAATTTATTCTATGGGCGACCAACCAACCATTGCCACATCTACTGTAGAAAGTGATTATGTAAAGGAGACCTATAACAGTGTTCCATTTGCCGACGCACTTTCGGTGATTACAAATTACGCATTTACAGGAACAACCGCACCAAACCCGAAAGACCCTATTTTGATACACTTACGTATTAAAAGTACAAATCAGTCTATGTATAAAAACTTCGCCAAAATTTTGGAATCCTATGATGGGTTTCTTCTTGGACCCGAATATAGTTTTGAAAATCAAGGACATAATTTAGGTGATGCAAAATTACAAGACTTGGCGGGAAAAATAATAATTATTGTTGAGAGACTGAATACGACATATATGGACGTTAAAGAGTTTTATGAATATGTGAATATGACGAGTGCATCCATGTTCATGAGAGCGTTACCATATTATGATGTAAAGTTTACACCAGATTTGACAGAGTTACAAGAGTATAATAAGAAGAATATGACAATTGCACTACCTGATGCGGGGTCTAACCCAGAAAACCCGAATGGTGTTGTATGTAGAGAGACGGGATGTCAAATGATTGCGATGCGATATCAAAATTTCGACGCGAATATTCAAGAGACTATTTCCTTTTTTGATAAGAATGGGTATGCGTTTGTATTGAAACCAGAGAGATTGCGGTTTATTCCAGTGACAATACCGACACCGCCACCTGCCAACCCAGCACTTTCGTTTAAAACACGAACGGTTTCTTCGGACTATTATAATTTTAATATCTAATTAAATTTGTTTTCTTATATTACTCGCTATTTCTAGAAAAAATAAACTATGCCAATGATTTTGTAAATATTGTTTACTTAATTGAGAGAAACCTAGTTGAGAGAAAGATAACGTTTTGCTCCACTTTTTCAAAAGTGGAATAAAAACTATACAATATATATGAGGAAAAAGGATGCGTGTGATAATTCTATGTCATTTCAAGAATGTGAGTTAGCCATATTAAGAATGTTTGTAGATAAGGCAGAAGAAAATGTTGGAAAAAAGGTAGTGAATTCACCTGAAGTTAAAAAACTCATTCAAATTGTGGAAAATTTCATTCGTTTAAAACAACGAATATGTTATGGTGGAACCGCCATCAACAATATCTTACCGAAACAAGACCAATTTTATAATAAAGAAACCGAATTAAGTGACTACGATTTTTATTCACCAAGTGCACTAGAAGACGCAAAAGAACTGTGTGACATTTATGTAAAAAATGGCTTTGTGGAAGTAGAAGGAAAAAATGGAATGCACGAAGGGACCTATAAAGTATTTGTGAATTTTATCCCCGTAGCGGATATAACATATTTACAAAAAGACATTTTTAATTCAATCAAAAAAGAAGCAGTTCAAATAAGTGGTATACTTTACGCTCCCCCGAATTTTTTAAGAATGGCGATGTATTTAGAGTTATCAAGACCTGCCGGTGATGTTAGTCGTTGGGAAAAGGTATTGAAACGTCTCACGTTATTGAATAAAAATTATCCATTAACCGCCAAACAGTGTAGTTCTATCAATTTTCAACGAGACATTGAAAATGAAACAACCACAATAGAAGATAAAAAACTTATTTACGAAACGGTGAAAGACACATTTATTAGTCAGGGAGTGGTGTTTTTTGGAGGTTACGCAATCTCTCTATATTCGATGTATATGCCAAAACATTTGCGAAAGCAACTTCAAAATATTCCAGATTTTGATGTTTTATCAGAAGAACCACATGATACCGCGCAAATTGTGAAGGAAAGACTACTATCAAATGGTGTAAAAGGTGTAAAGTTGAAAGAGAAACCCGCAATTGGAGAGATAATCGCACCACATATTGAGTTATTGGTTGGAGAAGAAACAGTTGCGTTTATTTATAAACCAATTGCGTGTCATAGTTATAACGTTATTAAAATGTATGGTCAAGAGATAAATATAGCAACCATAGATACCATGTTGAGTTTTTACTTGGCCTTTTTATACGCGAATCGACCTTATTATGACAAGGATAGAATCTTGTGTATGTCTCAATATCTATTTCAAGTTCAACAAGAAAATCGCTTGAAACAAAAAGGTCTTTTGAAACGATTTAGTTTAAAATGTTATGGTCACCAAGAAACGTTCGAAGAGATACGCGCCAAAAAGGCCGAGAAGTATCAGCAATTGAAGGGAAAAACGAAAACGAGAGAATACGAAGAATATTTTTTGCGTTACCGTCCTGCTGACAAAATAATGGAAAAAAATTCTAGTTCTAGTTCTAGTTCTAGTAAAAGAACCAAACCAACAAAAACAACCAAAAACAAGAGTTATAAAAATATGTCTAAACCAACAAAACGCGCAAAGACAAGGAAAGTGAGACGTGGTCGGGGAGGACTATTTTTTTGATAACGCAGTTCTAACTTCTCAACCCAAATAAATGTTATGTAGAAAAAAAATTGATTAAATGTGATTTTTAGTTATTTAAAATCACATTCAAGTAAAAGAACTAAGTGAAATAAATTTCGAAAAATGCAAGAACGACAACCATGCGCAAGTTGCAATCAAGTGAATCACACTTCACGATGTCCAGTGTTAATTGCGTCTGGATACAGACCAATGCTACGAGACGCACCCCCTTACGCCCAGTTTCTTGAGAGACTGAGAGCAGGGCGAGTTCGTTTGGAGGAAACGATTCTCCAAAACCCAGGTAACTTGGAATATTTGAGAATGTTAGATATAATACAAAGAACGACTACCGCGGTATCGCGAATGAGTTCGATGTCTGTGTTCAGAAGCACAGTCCCAGTACAAACACTTAACTTAACTCTTGAAGAAACAATACAACTGGTGAATACTATCAGTGCGAATGTGAACACGAGTGAAACCATCGCCCTTCAAGAAAGACTTGAAAGTGAAAGAATTCGACAACGAGAATTAGAGGGAATAAGACGTCGTATGATAGCGTCAGAAGAGGCTAGAATTTCAGCGAGAAATGCTAGAGCAGCAGCGACCGTCGCAAGAGCACAAGCGACAACAGCGACAGTACAAGAATACAGCCAAGAAACTTTGAATAGTATGGAAAACGCGTTTCGTCTAGAGTATTCTTTGTTTGAAGAAAGAGGGCGGGACTTGTCAGCATTAAGAGATAGAATTAGTCGGTATCGCGAGGGATTGACCAATCAAGTAATTGAACGAACTCGCGCGCACATAAAAAGAATAAAAATTGTATGTAAAGAAAGCGACGGTGAACCAACAACGGTAGAATGCCCAATTTGTTACGATGAATGTTGTGAAACGAAATGTGTACAAACCAATTGTAAGCATGCGTTTTGTTTGGACTGTATGACTTCTCATTTGGATTCTATCAAAGACAAAACAATTTTGTCAGGTTGCCCAGTTTGCCGTACGGAGTTGACGTCATTGTGTGTAACTAACGAAGAAACACGGGAGGAATTTGAGAAAACCATTATCGTCAACTTTTAGAAAAAGTGGAGCAAAAATAGCAGGGAACCTAGGTTCCCCTAAAAACATATATTTTCCAAAAGAATAACATAAACATCTTGAATGATTTTAACAAACAACTTAAAGAAAATGGAATCTTTGGAAACAATGTCAGGAGGAACAATTTCAGAAAACCACCGAAAAAAAACAAAAAACACCAAAATAAATTTCTCAATAAAATATCGCATCAAGTAATAACCAAAATCAAAAAAGGAATAAGGTTGAATATAGGAACACATTTGCGTAGAAGTTTGTTTAATGAAAAAAAGATGAACGTCCAATAACCCCGCTAACATACGGTGTATATTGGTTGTTTCATTTTTTACGCAAAAAACGTATTTTAATTTATCCAGTCCAAGCAAGTTGAGGTGTAGTCTTTTTTTGTCGGAGGATGGAGGAAAAATATAAGGGTAAATGCCGTCATAATATTTTCCCTTATACAACATATTACCATCTATAAAAAAGGGGACAAAACAAGACTTGCGAACTGCCAAAAACAAATCGTCAAGAGACTTATAAACATATTTGACTATTTTTTTGCGTTTTGTAACATCATGATAAGAAATGTAAAGACGACGGTTTATTATGTCGCAAATATTGGAAGGTAAACGTAACTTCAATTGTTGTACTGTTTTTTCAAATGCATCATCGAGTTTATAATTTTCTTTGAATGAAATCATAATAATGTTATATAACTCTTCTGCCACGTCAAGAGCATCTGCTAAATAAAGCAACGCACAAATAACACCAATGCTACAACAAGAAATATTATCCACTTGAATATGATTTCGTTTTTCAAGTGCTTTCAAAAATTGTAAACCACCGAATAAATAACTACCGTTGAAAATCCCTCCGTCTAAAATCAAATCTATTTTCTGTGGTTTCTCTCCATTTAACAATGGAACATCATTCACAAGTTTATTAACATATTGTTCAATCATAGAAAATCAACAAAGATTAGTTATTGATTTACTATATTTTTAATCGGTGATTTTATCCAGTAGGGGGAACCCACGGTTCCCCCTTGCCCCCTCCCCGCCCTTCGGGGAATTCTAATTCCTTACCTTTTCCCATGATAAGATTTCTTGAATAAAAACTGTTATAATTTCCCTGGGTTTCCGGTGGATAATGCTGTTATTCAGCGTTGAATTGAATGACAAACGAGTTGATTCCGGATTTTGCTCCACTTTTTCTAAAAGTGGATGATCTCGTTTTTTTGCTCCACTTTTTCTAAAAGTGGAATGTATGGTTGAAAACTGCGCTATCTATTGTCTCTCATTTCAGAATGAAGAGAGAAAACAGGCAATGATCCAACGATTTCAACAATTAGGTCTAGAGGATCATGTCACGTTTTACGAAGGTGTAAATCATGAGGATGAGAGATTATTGAACGCTGGCGCCGCCAAAAGAATTTGGTCGTACACCTATGGTCACTTGGACATGATTCGCATGTTTTATGAAGAAACCGACAAAGAATATGGAATATTTTGTGAAGACGATATTTTGATTCGAAAAGATTTCTTAACATATTTACCCCAACTTGTTCAAGATACGAGAGAAATGAAGTTGGATATTTTGTTGATGGGTTATCTTACCAACCAAATCATTCAAGCATTCCCTGGGTTTGAAGAAAAAATAGACAATCACGTGAAAGATTTCCCCTTTAAGTATCATAATTACCCAGAACATATTTGGGGCGCCCAAATGTATATGATACCAAGATACCACGCGAAATACTTACTTGAAAAATACGCACCGCCTTATGCGGAAGAAAGTTTGACGAATACAACTCTTCGTTGTTTCAACTCGGATAATTGTATTACAAAAGAAGGACATCGTTCTATTTTATATCCGATGATAGCGGTGGAGGATGGAAAAACAGACTATGTGGATGAAGGACAACAATATTTTCATAAGGGGTGTTTTGCGATGAATTATGTGGAGGGATTATTTTTATAGAAAATGTAAAAGTCTATCGTCTTCTTGACTTTTTCGACCTTTT
>Ga0136644_10001795_pt1 | contig 16801 bp, 18 predicted proteins | sample C_130820_EF_Meta_FD_94780 | JGI IMG/M metagenome (GOLD analysis project Ga0136644, IMG submission 94780) | Freshwater microbial communities from Lake Croche, Canada to study carbon cycling - C_130820_EF_MetaG (v2) (version 2) | ecosystem: Environmental > Aquatic > Freshwater > Lake | place... | reverse complement strand
GATACCGCCCTCACGTCTGAAACTTGGGGCGGTGCGTCATAGATCCAGGCAAACCCTACGGGTGTATCACCTGATGGGACCGTGGTAGTTGAAAATGAGAATGAGGCACCAGCCTGATCGGTGCAATGGCTCCTAATGCCATTGGCCTGAGTTTCGGTCAGTCCCTCGAACGACATCGAGAGCGTCCCACCTACGGCCACCAGGTCGGCCAGCGTGGTGATTGTGCCGCCGGCCAGGGTGTTGAGCACCTCTGGAGCAGCGGCGCCAGGGGTTAGCTCTGAGGTGGTTGGGGTTAGGGCGGGGAAGGTGGTCATCAGAACAAACCGTTGCCAATACTGTCCGATCTAATTGGAGGCGTATTTGCGTTGTCGGGGTCTCGATACCAGAGAGAGGCACCTTGGAACTCTTGGCCAATACCGCCCGTGCCTAAGGATGAAGTTTGATAGTAGGCTGTAACGTTGTTGGCTATATCAACTTTAGCTACATTTACAGTTAAACCAGACCCCGATCCACTTGTACCAGCTATGTGGCAATAGCCAGTCCCGATGGCAAAAGTAATTATTTGCTCATCATAAGTTAGCGATGATCCATCAATACCACTTTTCCATTCCATTATCAAATACCAGGAAGAGCGAGTAGCAGGCATGGCAACATCCCCAAGTGTTGGGCCAGGCGTGGATTCACTAGCACAAACTATTTTGCACACCCTTCTGATGTACGCAGGCAGGACGTATGCCGTATTACTGGATCCCCAAGTAGTTTCTAGTTTGCATTCAATCGCGCATCCATCCGGTAACCCTGGCCATACTTCAGGCCCGTAGGGATTGTTTGCTGTAGTTGCCGTTTTGCTGGGTGGCAATGCGCTGCCACCGCCGCCGCCGCCATAGGAGCCGCTGCTGTTGCTAGTAGAAGTTTTTTGTGGCGGGTTTGGCCTTGTGGTGTATTCATTATTGTTAGGGAATCGTCCGTATTTGTTGTAAAAATAAACTTCCTCCTTGGTTCGACTTAGGGCATCCTCGGCTGGGATTGATGTATCCGTGGCACGACTGGGGTCTTCGTCGCAGGGGGGGCCCGTGTCGCCGGTGATGAACAAATCCCCAGCGGCTGTGGCATTGGCCACGTCAAGGGCGATCAGCGAGCGGCCCTGAGAGTCAACAGGGAAATGCTCCAGGTCAAGGATGATCCTTCCCTCTCTGCCGGCGCTAAGGCTGGTGACTGAATACCATTCAACAACCGGATCATTGACGCCGTCTAAGTCCTCGCGGTCCAGCTGCAGGGCGATCAGATCACCCTCACCCAGGCGGTTGTCATAGGCGCCAGGGACCACCGTGACTTTGGCCGTATGGGTTGACCATCGGCGCTTGGCCTGCTCAAACATGCCGGCACGAACAGCATGGATTTCTGAGGTGCAGAACTGCGTCAGGTTGTGCTCTTCAATTGGCGCGTAACCAGGGGTGTCCGAGTAGTAGACGGGGGTCGAACGGGTGATCCCTGATAGCCCGTCGTCCCCTTGCTGACGCCAGGCCATCTCAGCTCGGAATGGGCGGCGGCTTTCGGCGTCGCGGAAGGTGAGCGAATAGCTGCCAGGTTCAATGGCGTTGGAATCAAAGACCCAATCCGGTGTCAATGCGCCGGTGTTGATGGCCCCGGTTGACGTAGTTGGCAACAGCGGCCGAAGGCCATAGCGACCGCCTACTTTGGTTTCGCGGACCAGGAAGTAGCGGCCGACGGTATTGATCCAATCTGACAAGCTGGTTGGATCGGAGAGCACGCCATTCCAAAACAGCCCGTTGGTGTCCATGAACCGGGCCGCTGTCAGCAACGAGGCCTGGTCAATCTGCTGCTCTGGGGTCCGGCCATTGCGGGTCAGCAGCCAGAGGTAGAGGTCGGCGAGATTGTTGGAACTGCCGTAGGTGTTGTCAATTAGGCGGGTGGTCTGGGCGCCATTGCGGACAAACAAATGAACTGAGCGTTTCCAAAACCCTTGGTCAGGAAGGCCATAATTATTTGCATCAAATCCATTAAAGTATGTAACCTTAAACGTAAATGTTGTCAGCCCTTCATATGTTCCCGTAGTACCGCAAAACGTTGGGGCCGGGACGGCATTGGCAATGAGTTGGGCACCTGCATAAACGGCCGTCAGGAAATTGCCAGGACTCCAGGTCCCGGCTCGCTTGCTGAAGGACTGGCTGAACTGACCGACCCGGCAGCGGCCATGAAACACGTCGCGAACCTGGATGCCACCTAGGCGCCCATCAGAGACGACAAGGTGATACGCCACGGCAACGGCATTGCCGATGGGCGTGCTTGATATTGACGGCGTTGAGAATCTACATTCGGTCGCTCTGGGATTGACCAGCACGCCACCTACATCGCCGACCCGACGGGCCCAGACAATTGGCAACCGCTCAAATGGCAACATTGCCACCTGATTGGAATTTAGTGGCGACTGGATCTCGATTCCATTGGTGACGCCAGCTACGGACATGGTGCCGCCTAGTGCGGCTTTTGTTGGAATCACGCTGCCGCTCAGGGCGGCTTTAGCTGGAGTCTTGACAAGGCCAGTACCCCTAACTTCAATCCCGCCTTGGGTTCGATTGGGACGTACAAACATCAGAACTCCAACCTACAAGGCGTGCCAATCAGTTCAGTCGTCGCCATCCGTGGCGGGATTGTGGCGACCACCGGGGGCGGTGAGCATTCGGCGCTGATTGACAGCGTAGAGAGGGTGGCCGATCCGCCGCGTACGGCGCCCAGGAAGGCGCCGTAGAGCCTCATGCTGTTGGTCAGCTTGTAATGCCTCACGTCAATCAGCCATTGCTCTTGCAGGGCCTGCATTACAAGGCTCCGCACGGTTGGGGTGTTGGGGAAGTTGAGGGAGACCTGACCGCTGACCAGGCCTTCGACAATGTTGGGGCACTCAAACTCTTGGTAGTACCAGGACTGGGCGCCATCGCCATCCGAGGCATCCCAGGAGGTGAATGGTTCATCAGGTATGAGCCGCTGCATTCGGGCCCGTGAATTGCCGCCAGCATCCAACCACTTCAGGGTCTGGGTCCAATAGTGCGGGCCGGTGTTGCTCATCGAACCAACCCCAGGGCGCGGCGGCCGTCATAACTGGTGAGGCCGCGCCAGATCTGATCAGCAGCATCGGCGACCATGGCGTGGGCATCTTCCATGGTGACCCACTTGGAGCCGTCTGGCTGCTGCATTACGGGGCCTGTGGAGATGTTGACGACTGGGGCGGGCTGGCCGCCTTTAGCGCCACCCTGCAGCCCTAGGCCGGCGTCTCCCATGTGGGCGCCCACGAATTGCGGCACTTTGGATTGGGGAACAACGTACTCAGGCTGCCCGCCTTCGCCGATCATGGCCAGCGTGGGGCGATCCACCCGACCACCTTCGGCAAGCTGGGGGACGTTGACGTACTGAATCAATCCCACCTGCGGGAGGTGGGTCACATTGGCCACGGCGTTGTAGGCCGACAGTAGCCGGTTTGCCTGCTCAATCAGGGCATTGATCCCCTGACCCGCCAAGCGGATCGCTCCATTGATCGCGCCCCTGATGCTGTTGATAATGGCATCCCAGGTATCGGTGACAGGTTTTACCAGGTCCGCTAAGTAGGCTTTCATCCCATCGACCATGGTGTTCCATGCCAGTCCGATGATGGCAATGAACCCGGCTTTGGGGTCCGCAATTGTGGCCCAAATGTCCTGGAAGGTCTTGCCAATTTGATCGCGGAACGTAAAGATTGCGACGCCGGCAGCGACTAAGGCGACACCGATAAGGACTGGGGCGGTGACAAAGCCGGCAACAAGAGTAGCCAATCCGGTAACAACTGGCACAATGGCCCCAGCCCAGCCTGCAAGGGTGGTGCCAAGTTGCAAAGCGGCAAGGCCTTTGAGAGCTGAAAGTACCAAGCCAATCGGACCCGATAGCGCCGTCCACGCAATACCCAGTAGAGCGGAATATTCAAGAACGGTTTTAACCCAACCAGGAAGCTCTTTGAATTGACGAACCAAACTCAGCAAGGCAAAAGCAAAACCGTTTAATGCAGGCAGTAGTTCTTTTGTAATCTCTAACGCGGCAAGGCCAACTTGACCTTTTAGCCCTCTAATACTTTCTTCCAAATCAATGCATTGCTGGGCAATCCGATCATTCCATGACGTTGTCATATCGCTTATTGCTTGCCCACCTTTTTTTGCGGCTTCCGCCACATGTATAGAGTTTCTTCCCATCAAATCCATACTTAATTTAACTCTGTCGGCATCGTTTCCAAGCCCCTTAAGCCCATCTCCCAATCCTCCTTTCATCATAATTAATTTTCCTGCCGTATACATTTTTCCGTTAGCATCTCGCACTTGCACTCCCAATTGACCAAACTTATTACCCGCTTGAGTTGCACTTAACCCAAGCTCAGTATTTGCTTCTTTTGCTCCAGTTGGGTCAAGTGTTAGGGCGTCTTGAGCTTCTTTAGCTTTTTCTTGAATGGTTTTTAATTGATCGGCAGCACCCTCTTCAATGATTCTGTTTTGCGTATCTGATGAATCTTTTACTTTTTGTTCTTCGTTATTTTTTTCTTCTTCAATTCCTTGCTTTGCGGCTTCGTATCTATTACGAATACTTCTGCGCTGTGCTTTTTCTTGATCTGTAAAACTTTCACGCAATGCGCGAAGCCTTTCGTCCTCTTTGTCTTTGAGTTGTGTTAGTGCATTCTGTTGATCCTCTTCACTTAATCCTTTATCTTTTTCGATAGCCTTTCTTCTTGCGTCAAATTGTCGTTCAATGGATTTAGTTTTAGCGTCTAAAATGCGTTCGTTTTGCCTTGACAGTTTGTCTTCTTCGTCGCTTTGCTTGTCCCCTAAGGCCTGCTCAAGTAGCTTGTACCTGTTGTTAATCTCTTTTAATATGTCGTTAGTCTCATCACGCAATATCATTTTTTTATCTGCAATTTGGTCTTTGATCAATTGCGTTTGCTCACGCTCGCCATCTTTGACTGATTCAACCGCCCGCTTGGCCTGTGCCTTCATGGCCTCGGCGTATCCGCTGTCGCCTGCTGCGGCCGCCATATTCTTAGACAATTTGATCAGAGAAGCTGACATCTCCTCAAATGAACCACCCTTGGCCTCAACTGCTTTCTTCAACTTGGCCAAGTCCGCTACAGAGTCACCGGTAATATCGGACAACCGCTTTAGGGAAACGCCTGTTTCCATGGTTTTACCAATCAAAGAAGTCATGCCGGCAATTGTTGCTAGGGGTACAAGAGCCTGCAACGCGCCACCCAGGACGCCAGTAGAAGCGGCCATCGAAGCGGCGGCTTTACCTGCGTTTTGCAAACCGCCAGTCAGCTTTGAAACCGCCTCCGACCCGGTGACCTGAGCAGCAATCCTCAGGATCGCATCCAAATTCAAAGCCATTTAGCTCACCTCCGAGACGCGCATCAGGCGCATGAATTCCAGCTCGATGACCCGTAGGTCATCCATCACCTCAGCCAGTCGCTTACGGCCCCAGTGAAGGCCACCCACGGCCACGACAGCGGCATAGTCCAGGCCATCGCGGCGGCCTTCAGGATCGCGGCGCCATTGCGTGAACACCCTTGCCCATAGCTCGAACGCCGGCAGATTCTCAAGCCAGATCAGGCAGACAGGCTCCGCCTCCTGAGGGCGCTCCTGAGGCACGTACTCAAACCCAAGGGCGCGTGCCTCCTCCATCAACCGAGCATCCTCCTCAGCCTGGGTTTCGATGGGGCCGGAAACGCTCATTTGCCGATGCCATTCCCTCGCGATTTCGACGAGGTTGGCTTTTTTCCGCCGCCCTCGAAGGCGAGCTTCATCCAGGCGGTTGCGATGGCAGAGGCCATGCCGGGGAACTGAATCACGCGGCGTTTCGAGTCCTCGTCAAACTCCATCGGTTCGTCACCTGCAAGCAGGTCATCTCCCCAGCCACCCAGAACCCGATCAGCAACATGGACATCATCCAGCGCCGTCACACCCTTGGCGGCATCGGGCAGCGTGCGGCCATCTTCAATGGCCTTGAGGATGGCCGTTCGGTGCCTGATGGCCTCGACCAGCTCGTTGATTTCGGTTTGTTCTAGGCGGTTGAAAAACGCCGTAAACGTCACCTCTTGCCGCGTCCCCTCCTGGTCGATGATCGCCAGCTCCACCTGACCGGGGAACGTGTCGCCTGCACTGAGAAGGTCAAACATGGGTCAGATGGAAACGGTTGGAGTTGAAAGCCTGAACCTGATCAGGTAAACGCAAACGAGACTTCATCCGATGAGCCCGCAGTATGCAAAGCAACAAACGGAATCTTCAAACCGGCAGTACCGCGTAGATCGGCAGGCTCTGGGGCGCCAAAGTTAGCGGTCGGGATTGACACTGCCAGGCGGTTGCCTGCGGTCGCGCCATGGGTAAAGCTGATGGCTCCAGTGGTCCCGGCTAAGGCTAAGGCGTAGAAGTCTTTTGTCGACAGCGAATCAGGTCGCTCAATGGTGATCGAACCCTCAACCATTCGGTTTTGGATTCGCACCTGGGGCGTGCAGCCCATGTGTTCAAAGAACTGGATGTCATTACCCAACGTCAAGCTAAACTCAGCCATGCAAGCACTAAGACTGGCGATAGATACCGACGTGGTATTTGTGAAGTTGGCTGCAACCGGGGCGGCTTGGTTGGTGTAGGTCGGGGTTGGGAAGGCTACGTCTGTTGGGGAATTGTAAATTCCCGTCATGGTGAAGTCCCATTTAGGGATTTCACCAGTTGCCAAAGTCAGGCCCAGCGTGCCACGGGCGCCGGTGCCGACGTGAGAGTTGCCATCCCAGTTGTGATAGGTGGTCACCGAATCAGTGGCCGGAGTGACCGGGGCGTAGGTCACAGACGTGGACGCGACGATTGTCTCGCTAAGACCGCAAGCACGCAACAGCGGCCCGTACTTAGGGGCGGTGCCAGCGGTCCCAGAACCCGCAACCTCAACGCCAAACTGGAGGCCCAGCTTCCGCTCGGTCATCACCCGCGAGCGGACGCGGCCAAAGGCGGGATCAATGATTTCCCGCTCAAGCACTTTTGCGTCAAGAGGCGTGAGCTTCGGGTTCAGGACCAGGATCGCTTCCGTCCCCGTTGGTGACGACGAGGTTCCGTAAGTCGATTCCGCTTTGATCATCAGCAGCTGGCGCCTGGTTAAAGCCATCGGTCGTTACGGGGTCGGAGGGTTGGGTTGCGTGGTCGAGAATCAATTCCCCGTCAATGACGAGGTATGAGCCGGCGAATTGAGGAACGGGAGTCATGGGGTCTGACGGGTGAGGTCCATCAGGCTGGTCCTATAGGTAACAGCGTAGACAGTCCTGACGGCGCCAAGATCGCCCGCCTCAGGATCCCAGTTCCGACTGGTTGGGTAGACGCTGATCACCAGGGCCCGCAGGGCTGTAGATGCCATGATCCGACTGTGAAGGTCGGATCGGATTGGATCGCTGACGGTGCTGAGCGGGGCGCCATTGATAAATAAATCGGCGGTGATTGTGAGAGTGGTAGTGAGGGTTTCGGTTGTCGTGGTGATGTCGTCTGTTTCGCTGGCTGGCTCGATGATCAGCACGCCCTCTCCCAGGGGGATCTCGCCGCGTCCGATGGCCTGCTCCCGGTCCCGGTAAATCCTGGATCCCAGGCCAACGGTGCCAGCTGCTGCAGTTGTAAACGCCGCCAGGATCTGCTCACACCTGCTAGCTGTCATGGCGTCCGCTCCTGCAGGGCCACACCCAAAGCCACGTTTGCGGCGCCGCTGAGGGCGGCCATAGCTTCAGATCGTGGGGCCCGGCAGGCTGACCCGCCATGGCCCCGCAGACATGCCGCCCAGTCAGCAACCCCTACACCAGCGCCGGCGAGCAGGCAGAGGCCAGCAAACAGCAGGCAGGGTCCTAGGAACTTGGTCATAGCTTCCCCTGCCTCAATCGTTCGTCGTGCTCATCTGTAATCTTTTCCAGATGATTAAAACGTTTTTCACTATGTTCAATCCAAATTGCTATGCGGGCCTCGAAACTGCCAAGGCCTTTGGCTATTGCGTAAAGAGCCTTGACCCCACTTCCACAGATTGCAGTGGCCAATGCAGCAAGGGCAATGGCGGCCTCAGGTCCCATGATTGCGTTGTGCAGTTGAACTGATAGGGCCATGCTAGGGAGGCAAAATGGCGTCGATAAAGGCCTCAGGCAGTGAGGCCGTAGTCCAGGATCTCAGCCACCCGTGCCGCCGTCAGTAGCCCTGTTCCAACCAGCAACTGCAGCCCTGGCGCTAGGCGATCGTCATCGAGGGCCACATAGGGCGAATCCGTTAGCTGTTGAACGAGGCCAGCGATTTGCGCGCTGTGCTCTGCTGCTGCCAGGATCGCAGCATATTCAGTGGCTTGGAAACGGCGCACAAAAGCGGCGCTGGTCATCACGCCGATTTTGTAGATATTGGAATAGGAAATTCCCTGTTGCTGCACCGCTTCGGATGCTAAAGCTTCCGCCGTGGTTTCGTTTTGTTCGGCGGCGGCTTGGAGGGCGTAGAAGGCCCTGGGGGAAACGGTGACGGTGATGTTCATGAGGGGGTTTCCATGGCGGTTGGGATTGTTGTAGTTATCCGATTAACCAGTTGGTCCCATCGGAAACCACCGGCACTTTGTTAGAGCCGCCTCCAGTAACGGTGGATAGGAACGTTGTGGCAGTGGCGTCGGTAACAAATGCACGGGAACCCGCGCCAACCGTGGCGGCGCTGGCCAGGCTGGCAACGGTGATAGAACCTGTGGAGATGTAAAGAGGGCGAAGGGTGCCTGTGCCTGCAGCCTGCGGGCCGAAGGTGAAAGTATTGCTACTTACGTCTAGGCCAACACGTTCATAATTACTGGCGTCTGCATATGTGCGGTAAGTGCGACTTACTTGACCGCTTGTGCCGTTACGTTGAGCTAAGGTATTTGCACTATCTCTGTATAATCTTAAATCAAGAGTTCCAGAGGGATCAGCGCCACTACTCCAAGCGTAATAGCCATTGTAACTAATTCTAAAAGCACCATTACCGCAAGCACCCGTAGGTGTTTCACTAGTGTCTGTACCTCCAGCAAATAGTATATAATTTGCATTTCTACCTATCGCAATTTTATTTTTACCTATTACAAGATATGAAACGCCATTGACCTGTAAATCCAGTAAATTACCAATAAAACTGCTTGACGCATTAACGCCAATACCAGTGCCTGCCGTGCTCCATGCTGCTGAGGTTGTGCCATCAGGCTCAACCAAAAATAGCGGCTTTGTCGTGGTTGACGTGCCACCCGTGAACCATGTGCCAGTCAGCGATACCGGGGGTGCGCTGGCTGCACCGTTGACCGATTTAATTACGCGACCAGTTGCGGTAAGGCTGGTGAACGTGGCTGCTGCTGCTGACGTGCCACCAATGGCGCCAGGGGAGGCAGGATCGAAGGCAGTGGGGCGGCCAGACAGATCGGCATAAGCGCCGGTGGTGGCTACCGTTGCCAGCCCGGTGATTGTGCTGGCCGTTTGCGTGCCGGTGTGGTTGACACGCGCCAGGAGGGTCGCGTCGGAACTGTTGGCGGTGGCGCCGCTCGCGACTCCGTCCAGCTTGGTCTTAGCCGGCGATGCTGCCCACCATGCGGCGATGCCCTGGAATACTCGCTGCGGTGTGAATGCCAGGCGCGAAGTACCGGTCCCTGCTTCGGCTTCGGCCTGGGTGGCAGTGGCTGCGCTCCATTCGCGGGAATCGCTCAGCCTGGAGTCGCTACTAGAAACGGCTCCCGAAACATCGGCAATTGCCAGGGTCACCGCTCCAGTTCGGCCCGCCACGGACTGCACCGGGGCTGTTGCAAGCGCAGCAATCGCGGACACCGGTGCGCGAACCGTGACCCCGCCCTGATCCATCGGCACACGCTCCGTACCCGTCAGCGGCGTCCCCGCGGGGTCTAGGTTCGAAATCGTTACCGGAACTAGCGTTGCCATGGGTTCAGGCTAGGTGCTTTGAGCTGTCAAAATTTGGCCGGCCTGGGTAAAGAGGGCGGTGTCGTCTAGGGTGGTTAGGTAGTAGGTGATGGGACCAGGGTTCAATTTTAACGGAATCACTGAAAACAATCCATCGCTAGAACGCATTGGCTCATGTTCAACAATGTAATAGCTACCGTCAACATTAATGGAATCTCCAAAACTTAAACTGCCAAATAAGTCAGTTCTTACCTTGATTGAATGATTTAACCTGACAACATCACCACTAATGATAATTTCTGAATCCTTGTCATAAATTCCCATACCAGAAATGGCGCCCGCCGTAATAGGGACGCCAAAGTCCGCAAGGAACAGATCAATGTCGGCGGTGAAATTCACCCGCCCTTGGCCTCTTTTGTCTTGGTTGGCGGGCATACCAAAACCGCAACACCCAGGGCCACCAATTCATCCGCCACCTCATTGGCGACGGTGAATTGATCGCCCTCGCTGTATTCGGCCCCATCATGGTTGACGGGGCCATCAGTAACGACGAGGGTAGCCATCAGGCAACAGCGGCTTTAATTAGATAGCCAGCGGCTTGGCCAGCGATCACAGGAGCTTCGCAGCGGGTGACGGGGAAGAACTGCGATTTGGCGTTGCGATCAAAATACGGCTCTTCTGCCATGGGGTAGCCGTTTAAGTTGTAGGTGTACCCAAACGTTGGGGCACCCTGATCGGCAACGCTGGCCATGTCGGTGTAGGCCACCACGATGTCTTTACCCCAAACATCAGACGCCGTAGTAGCGTCATCCGCAAAGGTAATGGAATCACCGATGTACCAATTTGGAATGCCGGTAAGAGCACACCAAATATCGAGAGTAGCAACCTCGCGGCCAGTGTATTTGGTGTAGTCCTTGACAATCGGATGATATTTCAAGGATGCCCAAACAGCAGGGCCCATAACGCCCACGTTAGGCCGCTTACCGATGCCCTTACGGATTGTCTCCTTGGCGGTTTCAATCACGGTCAGGGGCGAACTGGTGCCGCTGAAATCGCTAAATTGAGCGGTTCCAGACAGGGTTGTCCTGTTGGTGCTGAGGTGATTGGACAGGGTAGTCGCCAGGGTGGCCTGAGTAATCTCCAGTCTTAGTTGGAGGATCCGACTGGCACCATTGAGCGCTCGGGCAGCGCCGTCAAGGCCATAGGCCCTTTGGCCTTCCTGCTGTACTTCCATTGGCATTTTGCCTTCAATAGAGGCATCAACCAACGAATAGGTGGAGCCGCTGTAGCCAAACTGCACGCGGGGAGTCGAGCTACCAGGAGTGCGCTCCAGGCCGGCGTACTGCATAAAATGCTCGCGGCCAAACGTGATGATCGTGCCGCCGCGCAGATCGACAGGAACTTGAGGGAACAGGTAGTTACCGACAAGGTCATTTTGACTAATGCCTTGGGCAATAGTCGTCAAGACTGGGTTAATCAGCCTTGTTTGGTCAAGCGTTAATTGAGCCATGGAAGTGTCCTCAGTTGGGAATTACAAGCATTTCAAGTTGAGAGCCTGAGGCACTCGCGGCAGTGATTGCACGGCCAACAATTGCTCCACTGGAGCGGGTAACGACCCGACCAGAGGAATCAAACTCCAGGAGCGCATTGGCGGAAACAGCGGCGCCGGCTTCGGCAACGCAAGTACCCAACACGGTGACGGTGGTCCGAGCGCCGCTAGCCGCACCAACGGCGGCGATGTAGCCGTTACCGGCAGCAGATGCAGCAGCGCCAGCAAGTGTCGCGCCACGGAATTGAGTCAAGGCAGCAGACGCAAGAATCGTCTTTTGCAGAATTTCAACAGAACCGACGGCCATGATCAGATGCCTCCATTGGCGGATTTGGTTTGAACCGCCTTGACGGCAGTCAGGTAGTCAACGCCGGGATTGGCGGCTTGAAAGGTCTTGGCGGCAGCGTCAAGGGCAGCGGCGTCGGTGTTGGCGTCAAGGCCACCAACCGGGCCAAGCTTGGCGGTGGTCGGTTCCACTTCGGGAGCGGCAACGGCAACCACCGGAGCGATTGCATCAGACTGTCGAGCCTGAGCAATGGTGCTCAGCTGATTACGAGCAGCGGCCAACACTTGAACAGCGGCCTCGGGTCCGGTGGTGACACCGTCGGCGGCCAGCTTGTCAATCAGGGCTTCATGGCCAGGCATTGACATGCTGCGAACGGCGGCGATGCGATCACGCTCACCGCTTGCACCCTCGGCCCGCAGCAATTGCGCAGCCTCAGGATGTTCGGCCACCCATACGGCGACCTGTTCACTAGGAGTCATTGAGATGATGGCATTGGGATAAGGAGATCCGACCGGCACGCGGATCGCCGCCCGGTCGTTTGTTTCAGCGATGACTCTTTCCAGCGTAGCGATTCCATCTAGGAGTCCTGCATCTACCGCCTGCTGACCAATAAAAACGCGACCGTCTGCCATGTCGGCAACGACTTTGTCAGGCGTGACGCCACGCTGCATGGCAACATCGCCAACAAACAACGAATAGAGGTAGTCAACCTGGCTTTGCATGGTCTGCTGACCAGCGTCCGAAAGGGGCCCGTATTGACTGGCAACCCGTTTGAATCGGCCGGCGACGATCTCGGTGGTTTTCAGCCCTAGGGCCTGCTGCTGCCCAGAAACATCGGTGTGAGTGGCGACGACTCCGATACTGCCGACCTGGTCAACAGGTGAAGAGGCATAAACACGATCCGCCGCGGAAGCAATCCAATATGCGGCGCTGGCCATCGTGCCCTCCGCCAGTGTCGCTACCGGCTTTACGTCACGCGCTGCCATCACTGCCGCAGCAGCAGCAGGTGTCCCAGCAACGGCACCGCCGGGGGAGTCAACCATCAGGACCAGCGATTTAACCGCTGGGTCAACAAGGGCCGCCGCAACATCGCGCACAAACAACTCCGACGAACTGCCGCCGCTCATCTGGCTCATCAGGTTCATTTTTGGCGCGATAACGCCTTTCAATGGAATCAGTGCCGCCCCATCGCGAACTTCATAGCCCTGGGGCGGATTGTCCATTTTGCGGCCTACCTTCGCCTCCAAGGCTTCAATGTCAACGCTTTCGCCGCGCAGATGCGCTGCGTAAATGGCCTGGATCTCTAGGAGATGGTCAGGAAGGATCGCCCAAGGGGCATACAGCAGGTCAAGAATGCTCATAGGTTTCAGTCTAATTCGGTTGGATCGGTCCCCTCGCCGGGGTCACCGTCATTCATTGGATCGGCTGGATCTTCGGCTGGGTCTTCCATTGGATCCTCGCCAGGATCTTCGGCAGGCATCGGCGCCTGACCGCCATTGGCCATCGGCGCCATTACGGGAGCTTCCAGGCCGGCCTCAACGCGCTCATCGTGCACCCGCGCAGATTCCCTGTGCTTTGTCTCCCAGTCGCCGCCGTCATAGGCGACAATTTCCTCTGGCAGGGTTGTAAGCCCAATCCTGATCCGATTCTCAGCGGCTGATGCTTCCTTCGTCGGATCCAAGGCGCCAGGGCCGTCGCCACTCCAAATCGAACCGCACCATGCTGCCTTGATACGGGCATCGTCAAAGAATCCGGGGGCGCTGATCCTGCCGCTAGAGACTGCATCGCTTAGCCATTCCACGTAGATCGGTTGGCAAAACCGATTGGCAAGCCAGTTACGGCTCTTGCGGTAGCCGCGCCAGGCATCCATCAGTGCCGCACGGGAGGCGCTGTAGCTGCTGTTAAAAGCTTTTGCCAGGACTTCATAGGGCATGTTTAAGCCCATGGCAATTTCTTTAAGGACCGCATCCCAGAACGCATTAAAATTGGCGTTGGGCCTGCCAGGCTGGGGACTGCTTACCGTCTCACCAGGCAAGAGATTGACGATCTTGCCGGACTTGATTCCACCATCAATTGTGATGGCAGAATTTTGAGCCGATGAAATAATCTGCTGTTTACCAGCGTCATCAAACAACGTATCAAACGCTTCTGGGTCCATCGTGGCAAACACCGCCAGGACCGCCGAGTTGACGGCTGCATCGACTTCGGCATCGCTGTAGCGGTCAAGCTGTTTGATTTTTGACAGGATCGGCGCCAACCAGGGCACACCACGGGTCTGACTGGGGCGATCTTTGCGGGTGAGGTGCAGGACGTTGGTGCGACCTGTTGCTTCTCCGTAGAACGGTCGGTATTCCCATTCGATTGGCGGACCAATCAATCTGGCGCCAGGGTGCCGATTGCAGATCCATACACCTACAGGCCTGCCGCTAGGGTCTTTTTCAATGCCCTGAATGCACTTGACATCGTCAGCGGTATAGCCCTTGTTGCTGATTCTGTCAGCTTCAATGATCTGCACACTCAAACGGTATGGCCAGCCTTGAACTTCGGCATCGGTAAGCAAAGTAAAACTGTCACCACTCACGCGAAATGAGCGATAGGCCAGGCCTTGTAATTCATAGAAGTTCTGCTCACGCATTGAGTCACATAGGTTTGACTGCGCCCATACTTCAAAATCGTCCTCTACTTCCGCTTGCCATGTCGAGGCCTCATCATCTGACAGTCCCAGTAAGCGCGCATTGATGCGACTTTGAAGAGATAAGCCGGTGCCAACAACGTAGGTCAGGTCGGTTTCAATCGCGCCGGTAGCAATTGGGCAGTTGCGTTCGGCATCACGGGAGCGAGCCCGAAGCTCCCGCAGGTCACGGATCGAATCACCGTCAGCATCTCTGATGCCTGGCAGCCATGATGCAAAACGATCTGTGTAACCGCCGCCGATGTAGCCACCGGGCAGATTGATGCCACTGGCTTGGATTCCTTGCTGAGCCCCAGACAGCTGAGCAATGGCCGCCGCCATTTTCTCAGCCCGTTTCTGCAACAACTTTTTGGATGCCATCAAAACAACGGGGTAGGAGTGACGGAACGGTTACGGGTTGACCTGGATGCCAAATCCTGGACCCGCTTGTTCCATAAATTGATGCCAGCCTGAACCGCCGCTAGGTCGGCGCGCTGCATCTTGCGGTCGCCAATCATATACATCTGCCCCCCAAGGATTGCAGTTTCAGCAGCTAGATACTTGTCTAGCTGCGCCTGCGCCAGTTCGAGCGTAATTCCTGCCATGGCCTCAGGCTAGCGATCCTGACCTAGCGGATCCACCCAGAGAGGGAAACCTTCCCGGCGTTGACTCCTGATCCTTGAACGGCCGCCTGCCCCTCCAACTGATCCCACATCGTCGCCCGGTTGTAGCGACGGGCCACCAGCTGCAGGGCCGCGTATGCCATCCGGGTGCAGTCGCCGGCTTCGTCGTGGGAGCCTGCAGGTAGAACCCAGCTGTAGGTGGTCTGACCTTTGTCCCGCTTTGGAATCCGTTTCCATGGGAACAGCTCGGCCAAGAACTGATCAGTGCTTGCCATCCCAAAGTGCAGGTAGCCGGGGCCAGGCTGCTCGTTGCGTAGTCGGCCCTGTAGTTGGTTGACGCTGGCGTCATAACCCACGTTGAACAACAGCACACCCTTTTTTGCAATGGCCTGGTTTTTGCGGTTCACATCCACCGGCACACCACGGCCAATCAATGGTTTGCCCGCCTGGGGTGCGCCTTTCATCGGCACCCACGTTGAGGCGCGGCCGCGACACCAGTTGCGCACCTCGTGAGTCGCGTAACCGCCGTCATCAATTCCGCCCATGGTCAAGCGCAGCTCAGTCCCGTTGGCTTTGCGCCATTTGGTCTGGGCGATCTGATCCAGTTGGGCCAGTGTCTCCGGCTGCTGTGGGTCACCATCAATCTCCCAGTGGCCTAAATGCCAACCCTCCTCACCGCGGCCCCAGCCCCAGACCGTTAGCACCAGTCGCTCACCCACGGTGCCGCCACCGCCCTGCACGTCAACCCCAGCCGTCAACAACACCACGCCATCAGGCACGGTGTCTTCTGGGTAGCCATTACCTGCGGCTTCGTTTTTGCGGCGTTCTGCCAGCCCGTCGCCGGTGAGCTTGCCACTGATGGAGTCCTCCCACGGTTCGCCTAAGACCGTGTTGCGGAAGGTCTGCATGGCGTCTGGGTCGCCCTTGCGCATGGCGTCTAGGGCCTCGGCGTGCTCGCGCACCAACACGGTCCAATCCGCCGCCGGGCTGTAGCTGTAGGCAGCCCAGATATGGAACGACACCAGGCCCGGTTGCTGGCTGATCGCTGTTGGGCGCCACTCGCCGCGCTCCACCATCCACCGTTTTTTGCTGTGGGGGATCGGCTCATTGCAGTTTTCGCAGCAGTAATGGCCGGCGTGTTCACCTTCTCGGATCATCTGCTCCCAGCGGAGCACTTGCATGACCTGGCAGAACGGGCAAGGGACATAGAAGCGGCGCTGATCGCCGCGAAGAAAGGCCTCTTCGGTTTTGCCACCGGCAAAAATCGGAGTGCCGCCTTGGCCAATCTTGCGGTCCCAGTAGTAGTCAGCCCGATTACGGCCCAACTTGATTGGGTCGCCTTCGTCCAGTCTGGGGTAAGCGTCAACCTCGTCGAACAGCACCACCTTCCGTGACTTGCGCCGGAAGCTCCGGCCGCTGGCGGCGTTCACGATGTCAATCAGGCCGCCGTTGGCGAGCTGCTTGAGCAAGATCGTGTTGCTGGCTGTGCCGCGGGATTTGCTCTCGCTGATCAGGCCGCGCAGGACCGGCGTGTCTTCAAACAATGGCTTGATTTCCTCCTTGCTGTAGCCCTCGGCGTCTTCCTTTACAGGCTGGACAATCATCACCGGGCAGGGATCTTGGTGGCTGTAATACTGGACCACGACGCCCAGCATCTTCGTCCAGCCCACCCTGGCGCTCTTCATGATCGCCACTGTCTCTACAGTCGGATCGGTGAAGGCGT
>Ga0136644_10001793_pt1 | contig 16805 bp, 18 predicted proteins | sample C_130820_EF_Meta_FD_94780 | JGI IMG/M metagenome (GOLD analysis project Ga0136644, IMG submission 94780) | Freshwater microbial communities from Lake Croche, Canada to study carbon cycling - C_130820_EF_MetaG (v2) (version 2) | ecosystem: Environmental > Aquatic > Freshwater > Lake | place... | reverse complement strand
TTAAAAGTTCGCTTGAGTCAAAGCACACCGGCAAACCCCGCCTCGCCACCGACGACAACTCGCTAATCCAGCTAACGGCTTCTGATTGGATGGTCGATGATTTTTCCGAAGTCATCGCGGCTTTCAATGAAGTGGTCGCATCTCACTGCAAAGGCGCTCAAGCCTCGCTGAGCGATCGATTCAGCAAGGGACGAATCAGCCCGCGAAGCTCCAGAGGAAGTCGAAACAGTGCACGATCTGATCGTGGATCGGAGTTCATGACTTCGACGGCAGCATCAAGACAGCGCAGCGGGATCTCTAGAGCGTCACAGCCTTGGCCGACCTGCTGCCAAGCGGCGTTCCAACTCTCAATCTGCGACTTGGAAAACCCACCCTCATCCAGATGTTGAATCGATTTCGTGATTCCCTGACCAAGCTTATCCGCACACCCGTGTTCGATGTACATCGATGCGATCATTGAAATGTAGTTTGCCCACTGGGCAGGGCTTCGCCCGAGCACCCTCGACAAACGCCCTAGCAAGTGCTGTTTTCACGTCTTCCAGAGAGCAATGATCGATCATCGGTTCAACGATTGCAAAAAGTTCTTCGGTGCGTTGGCTGCGCGATATCGAGGGAACTTCCAGGACGACTTCAAAGTCAGCAATGCTCTCTCGGAACAGTTTGTTGCGCCATTTCGCTACCTCCAAACAACCCCAATAGTTTTCGTACGACAAAACAATCGTACGACGGTTTTTTCGTACATCAAGTCTTTTGGGTTGTATTTCGCCGCTGGGTATTGCCAGGTAAAACGGGACTAAGCCGCTACAAAACCGGCAGAATCATAGTTTTCGAGCCGATAGAACCTAGCCTGAGGACTCAAAGTTCCCATAATGGGAACTTTGAGATTGACTGTGAGAAGGGGACCGCAGATAATTCATGAGGATCATCGCCCGCAAGACATTGGTCGAGTATTGGATAACCAATCCCCGCTCGGAGGAGCAACTCAAGGCTTGGTACGCAGAGGCGCAAGTCGCAAGCTGGACTACGCCCGCTGACGTGAAAGCCAAATACGGTAACGCTAGCATTCTCAAGGATGGGCGGGTTGTCTTCAACATTTGCGGAAATGATTTCCGCTTGGTTGTTTGGATCAACTATGATTTTTACACCATCTACATCCGTTTCATTGGGACGCACGCAGAGTATGACGAAATCGACGCGCAAACCATCTAAGCCTTTTCAGCCCAAGGTCATCAAGACGACCTTGGAGCATGAGCGTGCGCTTGCGAGACTTGAAGAGCTGTTTACGGCCAAGCCAAGCACTCCAGAAGGTGACGAATTTGAGCTCTTACTCCTGTTGGTCGAGACCTACGAAGCAAAGGAGTACCCAATTGAATTGCCCGATCCCATCGAGGCGATTCGCTTCCGCATGGAACAAGCGAAACTGAAACAAAAGGACTTGATTCCAATCTTAGGTAGCAAGGGCAAGGTGTCGGAAGTCCTGAATGGAAAGCGCGAATTATCGTTGACGATGATTCGAAAGCTAGTCAGCGAATTAGGGATTCCGGCTGAGGTTTTGCTCCAAGAGCGAGGTGCTACCTTACCCGACACCGATATTCTTACATTCGGCAAGAAGTAGCAAAGGTGGCTTGGAAACAATCTCCCCTCGAGCGATCCGGCGTGGCAGAAGCGGTCCGGTTTTCTGAACCGCGAACAGACGCTAATGTTCGCTAATGAGGAACTTGCGACGGTTTGGACTAAGAGACAGGTAACCCCTGGCTAACAGTGTCATTGATTTCTCCGAAATCACGACGCTATACAAAAAACCGCTTGGCCCCACATCGCCCCAAGGCTTTGGTTGGTGGAGAACGCGAGTTCCCAATCCACGTGGTTCCTCCCGTGGGATAGGCTTCCAGCCTGTCACTGTCTTCATGACTTCGGTCCGGATATGCTCATCGTTACGGTCCTTTTTCTGCTCAAGCCGGACAGGCTAGAAGCCTATAGTGTTCGGCACTGTTTTTGCCTTGTCTTGGAACGCGAGATTGGCTGCATGTTTGCCAGCTGAATTTGCATCAAGAATTTGGCATGTAGCCAAGCCGGTGATGCTCGATGTGCTAGTGCACTACGAAAACGACTCGCGGTGATTAGCTGGAGGCACGCACAATGCCCTAATTCGTTACCTCGGCGCGCAGTATCCCTATGCTACCTTGTCGGAGAGCTTTTTGATGTGCTCCTCAAGCTCGTCTAGTGAAGCCCAGCCCAACAAGTAAAAACTGATCATCTCGTAGGTGCGCTTCGTAGGGCTCTTGCCAGTGATGCTCATGATCATGATACAAGCGATGATCGCAAGATAAATCTCGATCGTGACGCCATCGGTCTGACAAAGAAGATGGCGGCATCCTAGGAGTTGCTTGATCATTCGGAAGTAAAGCTCGATCGTCCATCGGAGCAAGTACAAAGCCGCAACGATCTCTGCTGGGATGTCTAAGTTATTCGTTACGATCCGAAGAATGCCATCACTACTAGGAGCCGCAATCGCATCCTTGCGTTTGCGACTATCTAGAGGGTTGATCTTAACCATGACCACTCTGGTTGTATGGTTGGGCGGTTGGTTGGTTTGTTCGCCCCCAAACCGGACGATCTGGTCGCAAAGGATGTTCTCTTTGGCGGCTTGCTCGCTTAACGGGCGATTCTCCAGGACCTCAAAGGTCGGTTTGTCTCGAATGCGACAAACATATTGGCTTTCCTTTGCATGGATCGCATTCCACAGAGCGTATTTTTCGTAACCGCGATCCAAGAGGTAACAACGTTCTGATTCGAGTGTTTTCTCAAGAACAACGCGCTCATCGGAGGGGCCTTTAGGATTCGCTGGGGTCAGGTCGATGCGGCTCGGGGTGCCACGGAAGACCTCAAACTGCGTATGTAGCCGATACCCACAGCGGTGCTTTCCATCTCCTGTCGGAATCCATGCAAGTTTTGCGATCTGCGAAAGCACCTTAAAGACCGACCCGTCGACTGCGGTGATCCGCTTATCGATAGCCGAAAAGTTAACAGGCGTTCTATCGGGAAGCTTTTGGCCTAGCTCCTCGGCCAGGGCAGCTAATGGTTCGGGATCAAAGACCGAAACGGATTCACTTAGGCTTCCCAGTGACGCTCGACCGACTCCAAGTCGCTTCTGTACCTCCTTGAGATTACTGGCTTCCTGGAGTCCACGCATTGAGCTCAGAATCGGATTGTAGAGCCACATGAGAACCAGCAAGCAATACTGGTCCATGTGCAGATCACGATTTTTTGCCGTGTCTCTGGCAGTACCCACCTTGTGGAGTCGTTCAAGGAGTTTCGCAATAGCGCGTAGGTCCTTAAGGCCTTCAAGATCCGAGGCTTTGATCTTCGGTTGTTTGTCGGATGAACGCTTGTTCGACATAGTTGCACGAAAAAATGGCAGGACGATAGGATGTCCCACGCTGGCGCAAATATCGTGCCAAAGTGGAGAATTTTCGCAAAGCAAATTCCGGGCCGAACACTATAGGCTTCCAGCCTGTCACTGTCTTCATGACTTCGGTCCGGATATGCTCATGGTTACGGTCCTTTTTCTGCTCAAGCCGGACAGGCTAGAAGCCTATCCCACGTGCTCGGTATCCCACGTGCTCGGCACCAAACGCAGCATCCTGGCGGGCTTGGTTAAATTCCTCGCCGTTGGCTGCGGGTTAAACGAAGTCGCCCAGCGGGCGATGCGCGAGCCTCAGGTGAAATTCAGACTATCCAGTTGTCACTGACGCGATTGAGGCGTGACCTTGAACCGATGGGTCTCCGATCCCCGCTTGACAACTATCTCGGTCTCCTGGCCCACCTTCAAGGCCTCGATCGCATACGTGTAGTCGTAGATGTTCTCGACCTTGCGACCCGCAAGCTCTATGACGATGTCCTTGGCCTTTACCCCCGACTTGGCCGCCGGTCCGTCTTTCGATACCCCCGAAAGCAACACGCCCTGAATGTCCCCCTGGGCATAGTCGGGGATCGAACCCAAATAGGCTGTCATCGCTGCCCGTGCCCCCTGGCCCTCGGGCGCCTTCTGCTCGCTGTACTCAGGCACACTCTCCGAGGTCCCAAGCGCCCGGGTGATCAGACCCATGAGCTTGGCTATCTGTGCCGCCCCATCGTAGTTGAGCAACTCCGGGGTGTCCCTCGGTGTGTGGTACTCGGAGTGCGATCCAGTAAACGCCGACAAGATAGGCACACCCTTGAGAAAGAAGGTGCTGGCATCGGTCGGCAGGTAACTGTCGGCCTGCAACGTAATGGGCAATCCTACCACCGCATTGCGCTTCTCAATCTCACCTTTCCAATACGGTGATGATCCGATCCCTTGCAATACGAGGTTCTCTCTCAATCGACCTACCATGTCGAGATTCACGCACGCTGCCACGGTGGGATATAGCTTGTCCCCCTCGGGCTTGTCCAAGCTGGGATAGATCTCATGGAAATGGTCGGCAAAGTAAGCCGAGCCCAAAAGCCCCAGCTCTTCCCCCGACCAAGCCGCAAAAAGGATGTCGTGCTTGAGCTGCAGCTTGCCTGCCTTCTTCTGGCTCGCAAGCGATTGAGCGATCTCGAGCATCGCTGCCACACCCGAGGCGTTGTCGTCAGCACCCCTGTGGATGCCAGTTCGCTCCTCGTCGCGTGCAAGACTCGAACTGCTGCCACCTGCCCCGAGGTGGTCGATGTGGGCCCCGACGATAATGACTGACTTGGCCGCTTGGTTCGGATCGTCCGAAGCGCGCAGGATACCGAGCACATTCGTTCCAGTTCGCTTGATCGGCTGGACCTGAATCGACGACGTGACTTGGACCTCCGGGAGCTCAAAGCCCATCATCATCTCCCCTTTATCGAGCTCGCTTTGCAAGTCTTCGAGCTTGTCCTCACTCTTGGCGAACCAATCCAGAGCGACCGCGTCGCTGACGCTGATCGCCGCGATGCTTGTGCCTGAGAGGGATCCATCGTTTTGCAAAGGGACCAGCTGCTGGCGCACGCCGCTCTTAGGCCCACTCACGACGATCAAACCCTTGGCTCCACGATCCCGTGCGACCATGGCTTTGAATCGCAAAGAACTGTATCGAGCCAATTGCTGGCGTCGTTCGGGGCTCACGTCGCTCGGGAGCTGACGCAAGACCATGACCCACTTGTTTTCAACGTCCAAGTGGACGTACGAATCGTATTCCTTTTGATCACCATCGGCCGGAGCGACGATCCCGTAACCGGCAAAGACGACCCCTGTGGCCTCGAGCGGACCAGACTTCGAGAAGGCCAGCGGCCGCCAATCCTCATCGAGCTTCCACTCCTTGCCCGCCGATACGAGCGTATTGGATCCTGCCATCTCGACCCCTGCGGTGTAGGGGAACGGATAAAAGTACTTGCCAAACTCATCGAGGCTGGCGGCGTCGACTCGGCTCGCTGGAGCATTGGCTCCTTGAGGTGCTGCAGCTTTGATTTTTTCCATCAGTCCCGAGAAAGTATCGGTTCCTGCAGGAGCCAGCCCCAACTCGGACATGTAGCTAGCGACATACGCCGTGGCGAGTCGCTCGCCATCGGTTCCTGTCAAGCGTCCGCCGAGTTCTGGGCGGCACAGATAATCGACGTGGCGTCCGACATCCGAGGGCTTGTAGTCGTTATCGTTGGCTTTGGCGTTCTGCATCGCCAAACTGGATACTTCGCCAAACGCGTCTACCGAGGGCTTGGCGGAATTACCCTCTAAACCTAGTGCTTTGCGAGCTGCGCTGTCGTTCCACTTGGCGATGAAGATCTGCGATTTCTTGTCGGACGTGCGATTGCTAGTCCAGGCCAACTCGGAGCCGTCGGGAGAGAAGACCGGCAGGCCATCGAAGCCATCGGTGGAGGTGATCCGAACCGGTTCTTTGGTTCCAGCGGCATCGACGATGTAGAGTTCAAAGTTCGCGAAGCCTTGGAGGTTGGTCGCGAAGATCATGTAATCGCCTGAGGGATGGAAATAAGGAGCCCAGCTCATGGCCCCCAATCGCGTGACCTGCTTGGGATCGGACCCGTCGAGATTGGCCGAGTAGATTTCAGCCGTCGCGCCGTCTTCGCTGAATCGCCGCCAACAAATCCGCTTGCCATCCGGGGAGAAAAACGGACCACCGTCGTATCCAAAGACATCTGTGATCTTGCGAATATTCGTCCCATCGGAATTCATCACGTACAGATCCAGAGCCACCGCCGGGTCGTTTTCGAAGAGGGTTTTTTCCCGATCGCTCAGGGGCTTGGAATACGCCGTTCGGTTCGAGGAGAAAGCGATCAGCTTGCCGTCGGGGCTATACGAAGCCTCTGCGTCATAGCCCATCGCCTCAGTGAGTTTCTTGTAGCTACCGTTCTTGCGGTTCCATTCGACCAGTTCGAATTGCGGGTCGTAGTCCCAAGCGTAGCGGCGCTGTTGGCCCGAGGCGCGAAAGTCCAATTCGGCTTGCTGTTTGTTTTTTACTTCTGGGTCGAACTGGGTCGAGGCAAATAGGACCCGATCGCCGTCGGGATGGATCCACGCGCAGGTGGTTTTGCCGTAGCCCGGGCTGACCCGCTCGACGTCCCCCGATTCGCGATCCAGCAGATAGATTTGGTAAAAGGGGTTGCCTGGCTCACGCTCGCTTTGGAAGACCATCTGCTTGCCATCGCGGCTGAAATAGCCTTCGCCCGCCCGGGTGCCTTCGAAGGTCAATTGGCGGATTCCGGAAACATAGTTCGCTTCGGTGTCTTGGGCCATGGAGCTCGGGAGGATCGACAGATCGCTGAAAATCGCCAGGCACGAGGTGGCCAGAAGACTGGCCAGAGTGGTTCTTTGAGTCATCGTTTTGGGGTGGGTAGGATCGTGGAGGTAGGGTTGGCAACCCAGGAGCAGAGTATGTCGAGCATGGTAGTCGATCGGTCAAATCTGTCATCTGAGATTCTTTAGTCGATCCAGCTTTGGAGCCGTTTCCGATCGTCGGGGTTTCCGATCGGGTCAAACCCTAGGGATTTTTCCCGTTGGTCCAGCTCTGTGGCATGCTCCGAAAGCTTTTGCCGCAGCGATTTGTCGCGGGTCACGATGTAGATCCCCACGACCTTGACCCCACTGCGTCCCTCTTGAGGGAGCTGCTCTTGGTTGGCTTCCGCCTGGATCGTGATCCCTTGATTGTCGATTTTGTAGCCTACGGGTCTTGGGCCATCGGCATCGATCTCAAAGCAATCCAGCCCGCCGTCGGCTTGAGCATTTCGGAGCCAGACCGGGAGTGCGAAGCGGAAGTTTGCGGATCGGTTGGCGAATTGGAAAGTTCGGGTTTTCTCATCGATTGAATAAGCAAGATCGTTGGCGACAAGGAGCGCGGAGTCTTGATGGACGATCGAGGAGAGGTCCCAGGAGGGTTTGCCATCCTGGGCGATTCGTTCGTAGCGATACGCCGTGGCGGATTGGAGGATGGGCTTGAGCAACTCGATCTCTCGACCGACGCGTCGGATGGGGTCGAGCAGGTCGGGGAATTTTGCAAGGGACTTCATGCTCAGGTTGAACCAGTACAGGGACATGATGCCGTTGCCCAGAGCCTGCCAAGCTTGGGAGCGTAGTTCATCTGGTGTAGGTGAACCTCGGCGGGGGCTCAGCACTCCGCCCCATCCGTCGTGGGCACCTTGGGACCAATAAGCGATGCTTGCAGGTCGGCTCAGTTCTCGGAGGCTTCGGGTCATCGAACCGATGGTTTCCAAAGGTGCTCCCCATCGGATCGACGCACCGTTCCAGCGATCGTATTTCGTCCAAGCGTCGGCGGCCGGCGCGATCACGCGGTAGGCATCGTAGTGAGGATAGTCACAGAGACCTGCGTAGTATCTCCATGTTCTTTCTTCACTGAGCGTAACGCTTGTGGGAAGCCGCCACGGCTCGTAGGGTGCAAGCTTGTCGAAGACTTCTTGGGGAGGGACAGGTTTGCCACCGCCGTACTGCGGTTCGCCGAGGAACTCGACGGCATGGATCGTCGGCAGCATCGCGTCGGTATCGTAGCGTTGGCGATCGCCCAGGCGATTAAAGCGTTTCATCGGGTACTTGGCATAGAGTTCGTTGTTGTTGGTGAATCCATCGACCTCTTCGATTTGTCCCGTGTTGACGTGGAGGATTGCCAAGGTTTTGAGATATTCCTCGTTGGTCATGCTCATCTTGTCTTTGACTTTGTTAGCGGTCCAACCGCCACTGATATCGAAGGAGCTCGGGCGGATTTTCAAGTTAGCCCACAGGCTCATCGGCTCGGACTGAGGATCCTTTTTGAGGACAACCTCCAGGGCCATGTAGGTCAGCGGCAGGGGCTGGGTGTTGATCGTAAAGCCGGTGAGTTCTTTGGCAGGGACGTTTTTATCGCCGTTCCAGGTTTGCAGATCGCTTGGCGAATAGGAGGGAAACAGTGTTTGGTAGGAGTCGTTGTCTTTGGGGAGCCACAGCTGGCACGACAGGAGTTGAAGATTCTCGTCCAGATCGTTTCGAAGCGTGACGATCATCTTGGTAGGTCGGAACGAATCAGGGCTATTGAGAAATCCGATCGACTCGATCCAAGCCACCGGTGTATCGATATCGAATAGGATTTCCTTGTCGTTTTGAGCATCGGTTTTGTAGGTTAGGGTGTGGTTGGATTCGGTTCCCCATTCGGGAGTTTTACCGTTGAAGCGCAGGACTCTCAGGGCACCGGCTGGGAGCTCGAACCCGTTTTCCCAGGATGGGTCGCGCCAAGCCAGAGCGTTGGCGGCCACCAGGTCGCTCAGGCTAGCCGTATCGAATCGCAAGGGGCCGGTGATTCGCAAGGTGTCATTCGAGTCGTTTCGCACGAAGAGTTCGGTGCGGGCCGAGAGGGCCGGTTCGGGTGCTCGTCGCCACTGCATCTCCTGGGAGAACTGATGCGGGGTGACGTTGATGCCCGCCAACGTCAGGCGATCGGTCTGGGGGGCTTGGGCATGCCCAAGAGATCCTGCCAGGATCAAGCACAGAATGGGGATCAAGACACGCATGGATGGGTCTGGAGTATGAGGTGTTTTTCGGGAGGTTTCATGCACAGTTATCCCCTGCGTCAGGGAGGAATCGAGCATTATAGCAGGCAAAGGGTCTAAAAGCACCGATATCAAACGATGAGACTCAATGGATTGTTTTACGATAGGTAGAATAGAAAATGGTCCTTCAGGTATTTTAGTGGGTAGAAACTCGGCTTTCTCGTACTCAGCGTCGCGGTACTCGTACTCGTACTCGAAAACGCCTGAATCGATTCAAGTCGATCACCTTTTCAGAGAAGCTGTAACCCTACTATTTGGTCCTTTTGTCAACGAAATCCCAATACTTTTCTTCGAGTACGAGTACCGTTTCACTGAGTACGAGTACGAAAAGAACCATTGGTATGAATTGCTAGCCATGATAATGCCGGATGGACCTATAAAACTGTTAAAAATCAACACGAAATAGCTCCACAGGATTTCCGGTGCGCGATGTGGCCAGAACCAACGTATGCTGTATGCACGCAAAGTAGTTGTCAATGAACCTCAGCCATTCACACGCAAGGCAGGCCACCACCCGGCTTCACGCCGGTGGGGCCATGACTCATAGCTACGAAACAAAAGACCTTACGAAGGTAGCTGGAAGTTACGCCTCCACCGGACGAGTCCGGTGGTAGGCTCCGAGCGCACCTGTGATGACGTGGAGCTATTTAGAAGTATCAAATTCCAGGAGCTGACCGTGGCGGTGGTAGTTAACCCAACATTGACCAAGGAAATTGATTGGGAGTCTAGGAACGAAGTTCGAGGGAATCGCCCGTGAACACTGCATGAAGATCGTTTCCCCTCAAAGATTGCCAGGGATTGCCATTTATGGTCCAATCCCTCTGGTCGAAGACCTTAGGATGGCCCTTAGGATGGCACTGACTATCCGATGGCCTTTACGATCCCTGTAAATCCTTGGGCCAAGTAATTCCTTTGGTCCTGTAAATCCTTGAGCGACTACCTTTGAGCCAATCTTCCGATCCACCGATCCTCATCAACTGCCCGCAGTGCAAAGCCAAGCTTAGGGCCCCGGCATCGATGGTGGGCTCACGGATCGATTGTCCAAAATGCCACTCCAAAGTCCTCGTGCCGGGGATCGCTTCGAGCGCTAGTTCCAGCAGCGAGCAGGACGAATGGTTCTCCCTCGAACCGATCGAAGAGAAAAAGCCCTCGGCTGTTCCGGTCCCCAGCTCGTCGCCTGCAGGTGACCAGGGGGATCCGCCCCGAAGTCTCTTTGACGACGATCTTCCGGATCTCGTGCCGCTGACTCAAGCCCCACCGGTGGCTCCAAACTCTCGAAATGAACAAGCACTGCGCGATGCACTCGGCGCTGCCGACGGTCGTGCCAGTGAAGATCTATTCGACGATCCTGCCGCGATAGCTGCCAAACCGGTGAGAGCTTCGGGGCCTGCAGGCCAAGCAGCAACACCGACAAGCCCGAAACCTGCTCCAGCCAAATCGAACGCCAATCAAGAGTATTCGGTAAGCTGTAAAGTTTGCAAAACACTGCTTACGGTCCGAAGCTCCCAAGCGGGCAGTCAGATCAAGTGCCCGGACTGTCACTCGATGATGGTGATTCCACCCCCTCCTGTCAAGAAACCGGCTGTAGAAATCAAAATAAGCGAGCTAGAGGCTTCGGTGCCACTTTCGCCGCTTGAAGGGAACAACCCACGGGTTACCACAGGAGCGTCGGTCAACACCAAAGAGATCTTGAGCAAAGCGTCGCGGGAACTTGAGCGTGAGAAACAGGAGATCGACTCAGCCAGGGGCGCGTTTGATTCCAAAGAGTGGATGTCTCGAACGTTTGGGTTCTTAAGTGACACGCGTTTGGTCGCGACCCTTTTTATCCTTGGGTTGGTTTTCGCACTCGTCTACTACATCCAGGCCTCGATTTCATTTTCCTCCGAGACCGACCTCTCGAATTTCGTTCTGCGATTCCGAGAAGATCTGCTCTACGCCCTGACCTTTCCCTTACAGCTCGTACTTTTTATCTGCGCCGTGGCGGTGATTCCCAAGTCAGCGAACCGGCAAAAGAAGATCGAGCCGTGGCCATTTTTTCAGAGCGTCAAGGAATACATCGCACCGGCGTGTGTAGGTTTCGTGGTCTTTTTGCTGATCAACTTCGTGTCGACGCTCTTGGCCGGTGTTTTGGCATTTGTGAAAATGCCGATCTTGCTTCAAGATGCGTTTGCCGATGTGCTAGCGTGGGGCTGCTTACCGATTGTTTATTTGAGCATGCTCGAATCGCAGAGCCATACCAAGCCTTTCTCGAAGGGCATATACAATTCAATTTCTGCCAGGACCGACGCTTGGGGTGCGATGTACATGCAAACCGGGATCGCTTGGGTGATGTACTTTGTCTTTTGGCAGATGGGGCTCGTCAATGGGCCGGCCATGAGTGCCTTCGCGGGCTTTGTTTTTCCATGGTTTATATGCTTTCTAGCCAACCAATACGGAGTTCTCGCGGGACGAATCAGCGATATCACTGACTTGGGATACGAAGGTGTATTCACGGAGAGCGAATGAAACCAAACCTCGACCCTGATCAGCTGGCAGAGCGCAAGGCTCTTCGGCAGTTGCTGCTGTTTATTTTTGGCGAAGTCATCATCAGTGTGATTCTTCTTGCCATCAATGCTGGGATGGTCTTTGGGTTGGTCCAAGCGCTAGGCTGGCTGTTTCCACGTTTTGATGTCTCGGACGAACTGAGCCCCTCGGCCCTGCCGCAGTTGATCATCTACACCTTGCCCGTGGTGCTACTGTTCCTCGAATGGTACGCTTGGGATATCTTGTCATCGTTCCGCAACCGGAACAGTTAGACCATGGTTCATTATCTGATCTGCGCCGTAGGTAGTTCTGGGGACGTGCACCCCTTTGTCGGGCTGGGACGCAAACTCCAGCAGCGCGGACATCGCGTGACACTCATCACTGCAGGATACTTTCGCAAACTCGCGGAGGCATCCGGATTCGGTTTTGTCGACACGATGCCCGAATGCGATTTCCATCAGCTCGTCAACGACCCTGCTCTGTGGCACCCGACCAAGGGGACCAAACGCGTGATGCAGTTGGCAGTGCGCAAGAACCTTGAACCGGTCTATCGTGCGATCGAGCAAATGTACGTCCCAGGATCGACACACCTGGTCGCATCGAGCCTGGCATTTGGAGCGCGCGTGGCCCAGGAAAAACTCGGTGCGCCGCTGGTGAGCGTTCATCTGTCGCCGGTTTTGTTTCGAAGCGAGTTCGAGGGCCCGAGGCTTCCGCGTTTGATGCTCCATCTAGGCCCACGTTGGTTCAAAAGATTCCAGTGGTGGGTGGCAGATCGCACCGTGATCGATCCGATGATCTGCCCGTGGCTCAATGAGTTTCGAAGCAAACTCGGGCTGGCTCCAGCCAAGCGAATTTTTCGGGATTGGTGGCACTCTCCGCGTCGCGTGGTGGCCATGTTTCCCGAATGGTTCGCTGCCAAGCAGCCCGATTGGCCAGCACAAACGGTACTTACTGGCTTTCCTCTTTATAGCGAGGAGGGGATCACCCCGATGCCTTCGGAACTCGATCGCTTCTTAAGCGATGGACCTGCTCCGATTGCCTTCACCCCCGGATCGGCGAACATCTTCGGCAAGAAGTTCTTCCAAGCTGCCGCGGATGCTTGCAAGATCATGGGGAAACGGGGGATCCTGCTGACTCGATTCGCCGAGCAGATCCCAGAGTCGTTGCCTGAGCACGTCAGACACTTTGACTTTGCACCCTTCAAAGAGCTCCTGCCACGGTGCGAGGCGCTAGTGCACCACGGCGGGATCGGTTCGTTATCCCAAGCCATGTTGGCAGGGATTCCGCAGGTGATTATGCCCATGGGGTTTGACCAGATCGACAACGCCCATCGCGTTTGGCGTCTAGGGGTTGGCGACTCTCTGTTCCCGGAGCGATTTGAAGGCAATCGACTTGCGACGACCCTGCGGAATTTGATGGCAAATCCCGACACGGCTCGAGCTTGCAAGCAGCTTGCAGCAAGGATCGGCCAAGTCGATTCGCTCGAGGTGGCTTGCGATGTGATTGAAGCGAGTTGGTCAAGTAAACCCTAGCGGGCAAGATCCCACTTCAGTTACTTCGTGGTGTTTTTCCACTTCCATGTTTTGACTAGTTCGTTCATAGCATCGTCGGTTTCACCGGTCTTTTTAGCACCAGCTATCAACAGCACACCGCGGCCATCTTTTATCACCGCAATGCAATCGATCGGCTGAACCTTATTTGGATTCGGTGGGCATTGGACGCGGTAGGCTGTTTCACCATCGATATCGATACTTTTTTCAAGGACCTTCCCTTTTGATTTTTTGGCAAAGCCTTCCGCAAAGGCTTTCGCCGTTGGCTCCACCGATTTGCCAGCGTCGATCGAAATCATCTTTGAAATTTTCGGGTAAACCTCATCTGCTGGAGTTAAAATCGCGTAGGTCTGTTTGCCACTGCGGTTGGGATTCCAAGACTTTGGAGTCGTGAAGGTTGCGAATCCGATGTCGCATACAAACCGCGTAGGGTCACCCGGAGCCGGTTTGACATCGAGGCGGCCATCGTTTTGAGCGTATGCAAAACAGAGGGTGAAGAGAACGAAATGGATTGCAAAGCAAGCTCGAATCATTGCGGACAATTCCTAAAGCGAGAGGGTCGGGAGTTTAAGAGCTTCAAAGCTTGTAGATTCCTATGATGCACAGCGCCATTATACAACGATCCTCTGTTGGCGTTCAGATCCGGCGACTACTTCTTTTTCTTGATGGGTGCTCGGGTTGCCGAGGGATGAACGTCCTGATCGTCGGGCGTAAAGGCCTCGGTGTAGTCCTTGCCTGCCAAGCTCCGTTTGCACGAATCGCGGAACTGCTCCAACGACTTTTTCATCGTCTCCACACGTTCCGGAAACTGTTTGGCTAGGTTGTTCGATTCGCTAGGATCGGCAAGCAGATCGAACAACAACGGCTCGGAGTTCTCCTCCATGTCTGTGAGCAACTTGTAACGGTTCTCGACAAGTGCCATCTTGGGGGACCCTCGGGCATCAGTGATTTGCATGCATTGCGCCAGAGTCGGCAGGTGAATCATAACATCGCAGATTAGGCCACAAAACGCGACTTATCCGGGCAAAGTAACGAACTCCTTTGGTGTATAATCCAAAACGATGGGCTCGACTCCGAGGGCTCGACTCCGACCAACTTACTCAAGACCTTTACAAGACAAATGCGATCCTACCCCGCCGACCTGTTTGTTCGCTTGGCCCTCGCTGGGGCTGCAAGCTTCCTAGGGAATCCCGCTAGCTGCTTGGTTGCCCAGGAAGCAACGCCCAAAGCGAATCAAGAGGCCAAGAAAGAGAATGGCAAAGAGGATTCCAAGATCGAGTGGAAGAAACTCTTACCCGCCTCGGGTCTCGAAGGCTGGGAGAGCACCAACTTTGGGGGCGAGGGTGAAGTCTCAATTAAGGAGGGGGTCTTGACCCTCATGCCCGGAGGTCCCTTGACGGGGATCACCAAGCTCGGCAAAGACTTCCCGACCGAGAACTTTGAGATGCAGTGGTCGGCTCAGCGTATCGAAGGCTCGGACTTTTTCGTCGGGATCACCTTCCCGGTTGGCAAGGAGCATTGCTCGCTGATTGTCGGGGGTTGGGGCGGTGGCCTAGTCGGCATCAGCAGTATCAATGGAAACGATGCGAGCGAAAACGAAACGGCAAGCTTTCGGAATTTCAAAAACGGTCAGTGGTACAAGTTCAAGGTTCGAGTCGATGCCAAGAACATCACTGTATGGATCGACGACGAGCAGATCCTCGAAGTTCCCCGAGCGGAGCGCAAGTTCTCGGTGCGTGCGGAAGTGATGCGTTCGCGGCCGCTTGGCTATTGCGCTTATCAGTCGACGATCGCCGTGAAGGATTGGGGCTACAGGTCGATCGAATCGCCTAAGTGATCCACCAGCAACCAAGCAGTCCGTAGAATCCATGGAAACGATCGGGAGTCGATGGAGGCGCACCCCGGTAGCGCTGCTGAATCTACTTTCGCAACCGGCTCGGACGCTGGCTTGCGTGCTAGGGGTATCCTTTGCACTGCTGTTGATCTTTATGCAATTGGGTTTTCGCGGTGCGGTGGCCAACACAGCCAACATCGTCTATGACAAACTCGAGGGGGACCTCGTGCTCCGTTCCCCTGACTATGTTCATCTCTACGAACCGCGGATGTTTGATCGGAGTTGGATGCGGCTGGTCCAAGGCCATCCGATGGTCGAAAGGGTCGATCCTTTTTTCATCATGCTCACGCGTTGGCAAAATCCACCGAGGCCATCGGAGTGCACCAAAGCGCCTCCGGACGGGTCGTTTCGCACCGTTGGCATGATGGCCATGGAGGTCGATCATCCGGTCTTGGATGTACCCGAAATCCGTGCCCAGCTCGACAAGCTCAAGAGCCCCGATGCGTTGCTGATAGATCGGGCCACTCGAGCCGAGTATGGACCGAGCAACTGCAAGCAGTTTTCCGACAAGGACATCGGCAGCCCGTTGGAGTTGGGGAACCGGCTGACGCACATCGCCGGCCACTTTCAAATCGGTACGGGTCTTGCAACCAACGGAGCGGTGTTGCTCAGCGATGTCGGCTATTCGCTTCGCTCCGGGGTCGATACCCGAGAGCGCGTATCGCTGGGTTTGGTCCGATTGCGTCCGGGAGTCGATCCACAGCGAGCCAAGGCGTCGTTGATCGAGTGGCTCGGTCAGCGAGATCCTCGTTGCTTGCAGCAGATGCAGATCCTGACGATGAAAGAACAGCTTGGGTGGGAGCGTGCTCGGTGGCTTCGCGAGACCCCGATCGGGATGATTTTTTCTATGGGTGTGATCCTCTCGTTCATCATCGGTGCGGCGATCGTTTACATGATCTTGGCCAACGATGTTTCGAACCGTTTGCATGAGTATGCGACGCTCAAAGCCATGGGATACTCGCATGTAGCTCTGGCGCGCATCGTCCTGGTGCAGTCGTGGTTGCTCGCTCTGGTGAGCTTCTTGCCCGCAGCAGCCATCAGCTTTTTGCTATACGAGTTGACTGCGGGTTTATCGAAGATCCCCACGGCGATGACATGGGAGCGGGTTTGGGGAGTGCTGGCACTTGCGCTGGCCATGTGCAGTGTATCGGGGTTGATGGCGATGGTACGGCTTTGGAGAGCCGAACCGGCTTCGTTGTTCTAAAAAACAGAGTTTTGTTTCAGCGATGCATATCCCACTAGCTTGGCTTAACGTGACATCGAACCTTGGGCGCATGCTCCTCAACGCCCTTGGGATCGGCTTTGCCGTCGTATTGATGTTTACTCAGATAGGTTTTCTGTACGGTTTGTTCGATAGCGCCGTGGAGGTCTTACGATTGCTCAAAACCGATTTGGTGGTCTTGAGCCCGGCCCGCTACACCGTTCCGAGCGAGGCGCGTTTCGATTACGGTTTGATCGATCGGGCCAAGGGGGTGCCAGGGGTATCGCAGGTCGTGCCTTTGTACATGGATCGATCGTTGGCTGTCGCCAGGGTCGAGGGCCATGTGTCTCGTTCGATCCGAGTCCTGGGAGTCCCAATCTATGCGAAACCTTTTGTCCAGGAGAGCATGAACCAGGGCTGCGAGCAGCTGACCGACGGGCGGATGGCTCTAGTCGATCGGCGCAGCAAGGAGACTTATGGGTTCGAGAAAAAGGACATCGACAAGCTTCGAGCACAGAATGTCGAGCTCTCTGGTCAAAGGCTCCAGTTGCACGATTGGGTGACCATCGGGACCGACTTTGTCTATGACGGGACACTGATT
>Ga0136644_10001792_pt1 | contig 16820 bp, 14 predicted proteins | sample C_130820_EF_Meta_FD_94780 | JGI IMG/M metagenome (GOLD analysis project Ga0136644, IMG submission 94780) | Freshwater microbial communities from Lake Croche, Canada to study carbon cycling - C_130820_EF_MetaG (v2) (version 2) | ecosystem: Environmental > Aquatic > Freshwater > Lake | place... | reverse complement strand
CACTTTGTCCAGACGATGGCCATGCAGGTGCAGCGCGACGCTCAGCTGGCGCAGCTCCGCCCCCGTGCTTAGGAGATCGTCCCCATCGTCATGATCAGCGGCCTCTGCAGGGGCGCTCGATATAATCCTGCCAGCGTGTTCCACGAAAGTTTTTACCATGTTGAGAGTCAAATTATCGGTTGTTTACTCGGTGCTTTTGGCTCTGACATTCGGCTACTTGAGCGCTTGCTCCACTACCGCTGAAGATAAAACAGTAGGTTTAAGCCCTGACAAGCTTTACAGCGAAGCACGGGACCTGATGGATTCGAGCCAATGGGACAAAGCCATTCCCTTTTTGGAAAAATTGGAGTCTCGCGCCGCTGGAACGCCCCTAGCCCAACAGGCACAGCTAGACAAAGCCTACGCGCAATTCAAATCGGGCGATAAAGCCCAAGCCATATCGACGCTAGACCGTTTTTTACGGCTGCACCCGGCCAGCCCCGCCTTGGACTATGCGCTCTACCTGAAAGGCCTATCCAATTTCAATGAAAGCCTGGGTATTTTCGGCGCCTATACCGGACAAGACCTGGCCGAACGTGATCAGAAGGCAGCCAAAGAATCGTTTGAATCCTTTAAGGAATTGAGCAACCGCTTTCCGCAATCGCGCTACACGCCCGATGCCCTATTGCGCATGCGCTACATCGTGCAGATGCTGGCTAAAAACGAAGTCTTTGTGGCCAAGTATTACTTTAAGCGCGGTGCCTATGTCGCTGCCCTGAACCGGGCGCAAACCGCCGTTGCGGATTACCGCGATGTACCGTCGGTGGAGGAAGCGCTCTACTTAATTTACAAATCCTACGACGCGCTGGGAATGACGCAATTAAGCCAAGACGCCAAACGTGTTTTGGAAGCGAGCTTTCCGGGAAGCGATTTTCTCAATCCAAATGGCAAGAGAGACGCAGAAAGCTGGCTGGACTTCGACAAACTCAATCCCACTAAGCTGGATTGGAGTTTTCCCAATTTCAATTGGTTTAAGTAAAAAGCGCTTCTCTCAAGGGGCTTGCGAGCCGACCCTTTCGCCCACTTGCCGCTCCGTGCGCAAGCCTTCTAAAGCCTCTAGCCACTGGGCCTCGTCGGACAATCGGCGCATCGGTGGCAAGCCCGCCAGTAGCTTCTTGCCGTAGCCTTTTTGTACCAAGCGCGGGTCGCACACGACGAGTACGCCCCGGTCACTTTCGCTGCGTATCAAACGGCCAGCGCCTTGCTTGAGCGCCAGCGCTGCCTGGGGAAGGTGTAGTTCCTTGAACGGCGTTCCCCCGGCCTGCGCGATGGCCATCGCGCGCGCCTGCACCAGGGGGTCATCGGGCGGGGCAAAAGGCAATTTATCAATCACCAGCATTTGTAAGGCATCGCCGGGGATATCCACACCTTCCCAAAAGGATGCGGTTGCGACGAGAACGCTACCAGCCGCCTCCTCATTTTCGCCACCCGCACTTGCACCATGCGATCGCAAGAAATTTTCAATCAACAAGCGTTTGGCATACTGCCCCTGCACCAGTACCTCGATCCCTGTGTCCGCCAAGTCAGTGGTAAGTGCCTGCGCTATGGCGCGCATAGCGCGTAGCGTGGTGGTCAGAACCATCGTGCGGCCCCCCAAAATCCGGGCCCCTTTGGCAACCAGCCCGGCGACCCCGGCGCTAGGGTCTATCGCTGCGGTCGATTGCCCGTCGATTGGAACATACAGGGCCGCTTGCCGGGCATAGTCAAACGGGCTGGGCACTTGCAAAACGGTGTGTCCAACTAAACCACAGCTGCTCACAAACCAACTCAGTTGGGCATCCGTGCCCAAGGTAGCGGACGTGAACACCCAGGAGGTGCCACGCTCCTCACCTTGCGCATCCGCACGGGACAAAAGCGCGCGCATGTACGCCGCAATAGTCAGGGGTGCTTGGTGTAAGTTCAGCTCGGCACCACATTCCAGCCAGCGTAGTTGATCGGCTTGCCGTGTTTGCGCAAATAGGCTTAAGCTGTCCTGCATATCCTGGCAGCGCTGGGCCAGCGCAGATAATTCCGGCCAAGCCTGGTTCAGCGATAGGCTAGCCTGCAAACCTCTGTCCACGGTTCGCGAGAGGTCGCTCATTGCTGCATCCCAAACGGCGGTTGGCAACATGTCGGGGCTGGCATCCTGCCAAGAAAGTCGAGGTTGATGGCCAGCACCGATTACAAGTGCCTGCAATGCATTTGACGCCTGCACAAGGTCGGTGGCCAACCCTAGCCAATCAGCCATGCCACGCGCCGGCCCGCTGTTTTGCGCGGCCAACAGCTGGGCCAGAGAGCGGGCCTGCGCGGTGCTCCAGCGCTGCCCCAAAAACTGCACCCCGATATCACTGAGTTGGTGCGCCTCGTCCACGATGACGGTACGAACGCTGGGCAGGAGTTCGGCCACACCCGATGCACGGACCCCCGCATCGGCGAAAAACAAATGGTGGTTGACAACGACTAACTCCGCTTGCATAGCGCGTTGCCGCGCCTGCAAGGTATGGCAATTACCGATCTGCGGACAGCTTGCACCCAAGCAGTTTTCGCGCGTAGATGTCACCAGCCCAGCCAGCACCTTATGGTCTTGCAAAGCACCGAGTTCAGCAACATCGCCTTCTACCGTGCTCTGGGCCCATTGCCGCGCCGTCTCGAGCAGGTCCAAGTCTTGGGAAGACAAATCTTGGGCAGCCTGGTGCGCTGTGGACAAACGCTGCGCACACAGGTAACTGCTTCGCCCTTTGAGGAGCGCCATGCGAACGGGAAAGCCCAAGGCCCGCACCACCCGTGGCAGATCGCGCAAAAACAGTTGCTCTTGCAGCGTCTTGGTGGCGGTAGAGATAATGATTCTTTCGCCGCAAAGCAGTGCGGGAACCAGATAGGCCAAGGTCTTGCCCACACCAGTGCCCGCTTCCACCGCCAGCACGCCACCGTCTTGCATGACTTTTGCGACGGCATGGGCCATCGCCTGCTGACCGGATCGGAGCACAAATCCATTGAGCTTGCGAGTCAAAACACCGCCTTCAGAAAATGCGGATTCGACGTTTCGGACCAATGATGTCACGCGCTTTTGAACCTGTTTGGAAGGGCCACACGGAGCGCTATCACGGCAAGCGGTAAGCCCGCAGGTTTGGGCAGAAAAAATCGGGGTTTTCCATATCCAAGCCACCGTACAAAGTGAATCGGAAAAGTCTTCACGTCAGGCCTGTATCGACGCTTCGGCGTACAAGGTCCAGAAATTGTGGGGTTTGCATTTCATTGAGCCGCGATACGGTACGCGGAAATTCATGCGCCAAAGGGCCTTCGGTATACAGCGCCTCCGGCCTTACTTCTGCAGAAACAATCAGTTTGACGCGCCGGTCATAGAGAACATCGACCAGCCAGGTGAAGCGCCTGGCTTCGGCGTTTCGATTGAACGGCATATGCGGCACATCACTGAGGAATACTGTATGAAACTGGCTGGCAATTTCCAGATAGTCATTTTGCGAGCGCGGCCCCCCGCAAAGCTCTTTGAAGTCAAACCATACTACGCCACCGGCACGCTTGCGGGCTACGATGCTACGCTGCTCGATACGCAATATGCGCTCACCCTCCTGGGCTTCGGCTAATTTTGCAAAAGCTTGCCCCATTGCTGCATCTGCGGCCGGTCCGTTGGGCACATGGTACGCATCTACAGCGCCCATTGCTAAGCGCCGATAGTCCACGCCGTTGTCCACATTGATTACCTGCATGTGCTGATTCAAAAATTCGATCGCGCCCAGCACCCTATCCCGATGCATGCCGCCTGGATACAAATCATCGGGCTTGAAATTCGAGGTGGTGACAAAGCCTACCTCATGGGTATGCAAAGCGACGAGCAAGCGATGCAATATCAGCGCGTCGGTAATATCTGCGACGTGAAACTCGTCAAAACAAATCAGCTTGTACCGGTGGGCGATGCGTTCACCCAGCACGTCCAATGGGTTGGCCGTGCCCTGCAAATCATGCAGCTCACGATGCACTTCGCGCATGAATTCATGAAAATGTAGGCGAACTTTGCGCTGCAGCGGGACCGATTCGAAAAAACAGTCCATTAGGAAACTTTTGCCCCTACCGACGCCGCCATAGAGGTATACACCCCGTGGGATAGGGGGATGGTGGATCAGCTTTTTGAATGAGTTGCCACGTTTTTCTTTGTAAACCGCCCACGCATCGGCGCATACATCCAAAGCCTGCAACGCCTGCAATTGGGCCGGATCGCTTTTGAACCCTCTTACAGATAATTCATTCCGGTAGTAATCAAGCAACTTCGTCACGAGCGCTATTGTGCCTTGCGCAATGAAGCGCACGCGGAGTCAAGGCCAATCGCGCCTAAGGCCAGATGCAGTCTTTCAGCGCCGGCCCTAACTCAGGCAGCCAGAGCTTCGGCAGGCGCGGTAATAAGCCGTGATTGCACCCGGTAGTGCGGGAATACGATCTGAAAGCTAGAGCCTTCCCCGGGAACGCTCGCAATAGACAATTCGGCACCATGGCGTTGGACCACATGTTTGACGATGGCAAGCCCCAGCCCGGTACCGCCGGTATCGCGTGATCGGCTGCGATCAACCCTGTAAAAGCGCTCGGTCAGCCGAGAAATATGTTCTTGCGCAATACCCATGCCTTGATCGTGTACCGCAAACAGCGCACTCCCATCGTCCATCGCGCTAGCAATCACGCGAATGGACTTGCCCGCCGGCGTGTAGCGAACGGCATTGCCGATGAGGTTGAAAAATGCGCTGTGCAACTCTGCGGCAGAGCCGGCCAACGATAGGCCGCCCTGAATTTCAAAACTCAGGTTGTGGACTTGGCCCCATAAGACGCGCGAAAGCTCTGCCGCTTCATGCCGACATTGGTCCACCAGCGTGCTGACATCTACCCATTCATGCGTGGAGGGTAGTGGACTGCCTTCCAAGCGCGAAAGCGTCAACAAGTCGCTCACGAGGGACTGCATACGTGAGGCCTGTTGGGCCATTAGATCGAGATAACGGGCGCGCTCGGCATCGTCAAGTGTCAAAGTTTGCAGCGTCTCGACGAAGCCGCCAAGAACCGTCAGCGGAGTGCGGATTTCGTGCGATACATTGGCCACAAAATCACGGCGCATGGCATCGGCTTGCTCCATTGCAGTAACGTCGCGTGAAAGAAGCAAGCTACGCCCTTCGCCATAAGGATGTAGGTGCACGGATAGGCGAACCTGCAGTGATGCGGTGCTCGCACGCCCCGGCATCAGTACGTCGTTTTCAAAGTCTTTGGCCGCCATATAGGCCGCAAAGCCAGGATCGCGCACTAAATTTGCGAAGTGTTGCAGCAAATCCCGTTTTGCATCTAAGCCAAAATGCATTGCTGCGGATTCATTGAACCACTCAATACGGAAATCGTGGTCTAGCATCACCACGCCATTAGGCGATGCTTGCATTGCGGCTAAAAACTCCTGCAGTCGCTCGTCACGCTGTTGTACCGCGCGCTCATTGTTGCGCAGAACGCGCCGAATACGATTCGAAAACTCGCCCCATAACCCGGACTCAACTGCAAGCTCGCGGGTTTCTTCGCCGCGCAGCCATCGCATGACGCGCAAACCCCGCGACAAATCCCACAACAACCAAAAATAGGTAGCCGCCAGCGCGCCGACTAGCGAAGATACAACTACGGCACCATACGATGGTGCAAAAACCTGCATAAAAATGGCAGCCAACAACGCGCCCACCCCTTGGAATAAGGCAAAACTCAGCAGGCGAATTAGCATGTAACGGCGAGAAGCACTTAGCTGGCTTGTCCTGCCAAATCGCTAGGCTGAGTTTGAAGCTGCGGTTTAGCCGTCAGACGATAGCCCGCGCCTCTTACCGTCTCGACCATAGCGGCCGCGTCACCCAAGGCTTCGCGCAAACGCTTGACGTGTACATCTACCGTTCGCTCCTCGATATAGACATGGTCGCCCCACACCTTATCGAGTAGTTGTCCGCGGCTGTGAACGCGCTCCGCATGCCCCATCAAGTACTGCAAAAGTTTGAATTCAGTAGGCCCAAGCTTGACCGCCTGATCGTTAAAAGATACGCGATGTGTAGCGGAATCGAGACGTAATCCTGAGATCAAAATAGCTTCGTCTTTTGTCTGGGGCGCCCGGCGACGCAATACCGCGCGCACCCGTGCCAGCAACTCTTTCGTAGAAAAAGGTTTGGCTATGTAATCATCGGCACCTGCATCCAGTCCTGCAACCCGGTCGGCCTCATCACCACGCGCGGTCAACATTATGAGCGGCACCGCCTTGGTTCGCTCATGCCCTCGCCAGCGCTTGGCCAGGGAAAGACCGCTCTCACCAGGCAACATCCAGTCCAGCAGAATCAGGTCAGGTAGTGCAGCATCGATTTCCCGCTGAGCGCTGACGCTGTCCATAGCCCAAATCGGGCGGAAACCGTTATGCCGTAAATTGACCGCGATGAGTTCGGCAATCGAGGGCTCATCCTCGACCAGCAGCACCGTGGGCGTGTTCCTCATTGGATGGCCTGCTCCACCTGCGCCATGCTACTGTGCCGCACGTCTTCGCCTTTGACCACATAAATGATGAATTCAGCGATATTTTTGGCGTGGTCGCCAAGCCGCTCGGTCGCCTTGGCCAGGAATAAGAGATCCAGGCTGGCCGAAATCGTACGGGGGTCTTCCATCATGTAGGTAATCAGTATCCGGACAAAGCCATCGAACTCCCGGTCAATTTCGTCGTCCTCTTTCAAAATGCTTAATGCGGCGTTGACATCCAAGCGGGCAAATGCATCCAGCGCTTTGTTGAGCAGGCCCGAAGCGAGTTCTCCAGCGTAACGCAACTCTAGAGTCGGCAAGGCACGCGGTGCGCCAGCCTCGATAATGGAGCGGACCATACGCGCTATTTTGGCCGCCTCATCACCCACCCGCTCTAAGTTGGCGGTTGTCTTGGAAATAGCAATGAGCAAGCGTAAGTCACGCGCCGTAGGTTGACGGCGGGCGATAATTGAAGACAAATCACGATCGATCTCGATTTCCATCGCGTTCACGCGCGCTTCTGCGACCGCAACTTCGTCGGCCGATTCCAAACTGAAGAGGGCAAGCGCCTTCATGGCGCCAAGAATCTGGGATTCAACCAGTCCACCCATTTCCATGACTTGCGATGACACCGAGGTCAATTCAGTGTCAAACTGGGTTGAAAGATGCTTATCTGGCATGAGATTTCCTCAATGGTTAAAGGGGACAAAAGGCGGTTGAAACGTTTTACCGCCAGCTTATCCGAAACGACCAGTAATATAGTCTTCGGTCTCTTTGCGCTGCGGTTTGAAAAACATTTGTTTGGTATCGCCGAACTCGATCAAGTCACCTAAATACATGTAGGCCGTGTAGTCACTGCACCGGGCGGCCTGCTGCATGTTGTGAGTCACGATCACCACGGTGTAATCGGCTTTGAGTTCCACAATCAACTCTTCCACCTTGGCCGTTGAAATGGGATCCAGCGCGGAGCAAGGTTCGTCGAGGAGCAGAACCTCTGGTTTAATCGCAATACCTCGCGCGATACAAAGACGCTGTTGCTGCCCGCCCGATAGGCTAGAGCCGCTTTGGTGCAGTTTATCTTTGACTTCCGTCCAAAGTGCAGACTTGCGCAAGGCCCATTCGACTCGTTCCTCCATATCGCTGGAACTAAGGCTTTCAAACAGCTTCACGCCAAAAGCCACATTGTCATAGATAGACATTGGGAAAGGCGTTGGCTTTTGAAACACCATTCCTACCTTTGCGCGCAGCAAAGCCACATCGTCTTTGCTTTTGAGTAAGTTTTCGCCATCAAGCAATATTTCCCCCTCAGCGCGCTGCTCGGGGTACAACTCAAACATTCGGTTTAATACACGCAAGAGGGTCGACTTTCCGCACCCTGATGGACCGATGAAGGCAGTCACGCGCCCTTCCGGGATATCCAAATTAATATTTTTTAAGGCCTTGAATTTTCCGTAATAAAAATTCAAGTCCTTGATTGCTATCTTGGTGCGTGCGATGCTAGCGTCTGTGTTTTGCATGGTAGTAATGATCCAAAAACGTTCAAGATTTTTGACGCGTCAAGACACGCGCCACGATATTGAGGCCGAGCACCGCCAAAGTGATCAGGAAGACGCCCGCCCATGCGAGCTTCTGCCAATTTTCGTAAGGGCTCATCGCAAACTTAAAGATGGTTACCGGTAGGCTCGCCATCGGTTCACTCAAACTGGAAGTCCAAAATTGGTTACTTAAAGCAGTAAACAAAAGCGGAGCAGTTTCGCCCGCGATCCGTGCCACCGCCAGCAGTACGCCGGTAATCACACCCGAGCGCGCCGCCTTCATGGTGATACTGCCAATCACTTTCCATTTGGGGGCACCCAAGGCATATGCGGCTTCGCGCAGCCCGGCTGGGACGAGTCGCAGCATATCTTCGGTGGTACGGATTACCACAGGTATGACAATGAGTGCCAGCGCAACCACCCCGGCAAAACCGGAAAATGACTTAAAACTGGACACCACCACTGAATAGACAAAAAGCCCGATAACGATGGACGGCGCAGAAAGCAAAATGTCATTCACAAAGCGCGTCGTCTCGGCCAGCCACCCTTTGGAATCAAACTCGGCCAAGTAAATACCGGCCATGATGCCAATGGGCGCACCCACCGCAGTGGCCAAGGCAACCATTAAAACGGAGCCGTAGATCGCATTGGCTAAACCACCCTCTTCGTTAGGCGGCGGCGTCATCTGCGTTAAGGTCGCAAGAGTCAAGCCATCAATTCCCAAGCGGACTGTCTCAAACAAGATCCAAAATAGCCAGAAAAGCCCAAAAGCCATAGCCGACATCGCCAAGGCGATGGCCAGCATATTGACGCGTTTACGACTAGCGAACCGCGCTTGGCGGGTCTCCAATTGGGTGCTCACGCTCATGTTTTGGTCCCCTCGCCTTTACGCAGCTGTGCAAGCAGGAACTTGGACAACGACAAGATAACAAAAGTGATGAAAAACAAAACCAGCCCTAAGTACATTAGTGCAGCCTGGTGCAAACCCTCACCAGCCTCTGCAAACTCATTCGCAAGCGCCGAAGTAATACTGTTGGCCGCCTGAAATAGGCTCAGAGAATCGAGTTGGTTGAAGTTACCGATAACAAAAGTTACCGCCATGGTCTCACCAATGGCTCTGCCCAAACCCAACATGATGCCACCAATCACACCAGTTTTCGTGTAAGGTAAAACGACGCGCGATACCACTTCCCAAGTTGTCGCACCCAAGCCATAAGCGGATTCTTTGAGCAATGCCGGTGTGACCTCAAAAACATCGCGCATCACCGCCGAGATGAACGGGATGATCATGATGGCCAAAATAATCCCAGCTGACAAAATACCGATTCCTACAGGTGGGCCGGAAACGAATGCACCCAAATAAGGAACTCCATTGAACGCGCTTTGCAAGGGAATTTGAACGTAGGTCGCCAAAACGGGACCGAAAACCAATAACCCCCACATGCCGTAAACAATCGAGGGGACGGCGGCCAACAACTCAATCGCCGTTCCCAAAGGACGCTTAAGCCAGGCCGGAGACAGCTCTGTCAAAAAGAGGGCGATACCAAAACTCACCGGAACGGCTATGAGTAGCGCGATCAATGACGTCGCGACGGTGCCATAAATCATCACCAAGCCACCGAAATCCTCTTGCACTGGATCCCACACGGTGCTCGTTAAAAATGACAAGCCGTATTTGTGAACAGCAGGCCAAGCACTGATTGCCAAGGACAACAAAATGGCCGCCAATAAACCCATCGTCAGCAAGGCTGCGGCTTTTGCCAGCAGCCCAAATATTTGATCCGCGAGTGGACCGCTAAGCGCCCGCTTGGGGCTCGTTGTTTGATTCATAAAATGCCCTGGCGTTCGGTTTTATACATCCGGGCCAGCGCAATCCGTACAACGGCATCCCTGCGCTTGGCCCGGTAAGAACACGACAACGAAACCCTATTACTTGTAGGAAATCGTTTTTCCCGAAGCGTCTTTGATCTCGCCCCAAGCTTTATGAATAGCCGCTACCGCTGCTGGCGGCATCGGCACATAGTCCAGATCAGTGGCTGCTTTCTCTCCGTTGGCGTAAGCCCAATTGAAAAACTTCAAGGTCTCGCTGCCGTTTGCGGGCTTGTCTTGAACGGCATGCATCAAGATGAAGGTGGCACCGCTTAGAGGCCATGAATCCTTGCCAGGCTGATTAGTCAAAATCTGATAGAAAGACTTGGCCCAATCGGCACCCGCAGCAGCAGCTTTAAAGGTGTCGTCCTCAGGCTTCACAAAATTGCCGGCAGCGTTTTGCACCAAGGCATAGGTCAATTTGTTTTGCTTGACGTAGGAATACTCAACGTAGCCCAAGGAATTGGGCAGGCGGGCTACGAATGCGGCAACGCCCTCATTGCCTTTACCGCCTGCGCCTATGGGCCAATTCACAGCGGTGCCTTCGCCGACCTTGGTTTTCCATTCAGGGCTCACCTTGCTCAGGTAATTGGTAAAAATAAAGGTGGTACCCGAACCATCGGCACGACGCACCTGGGCAATCGCGGTATCAGGCAAGTTCACGCCCGGGTTGATGGCCTTGATCGCCGGATCATTCCAACGCGCCACTTTGCCTAAGAAAATATCAGCCAGCAAGGGGCCGGTCAGCTTCAGTTGTCCAGGTGCGATTCCTGCAACATTGAGAATTGGAACCACACCGCCGATAACGGTGGGGAATTGCATTTGACCTTTAGTTTTCAGAACCTCGTCTGTCAGGGGCATGTCAGAGGCACCAAAATCGACGGTCTTGGAGTCGATCTGCTTGATACCACCGCCCGAACCGACGGACTGGTAGTTCACTTTGACACCAGTCTGTTTGTTGTAATCAGACGCCCACTTGGCGTACAGCGGCGCTGGAAATGAGGCGCCAGCGCCAGTAATCTCCTGGGCCTGAACGCCAGAAACGGCGAAGGCGAAAGCCGAAGCTAGCGCAAATAGGGAGCGTGGGGAAACGATTTGCATGGAACACCTTTTCATGGTTGAGGGATAAATGCACTTTAAGCATAAGATATGACAGAAAGGTGACATTTCAGGGCGTCCTCTTTGGAAAACCTGCGCTGTTTGGGTCTGAGCGCAGCCATTGTGTCATTAAATTGACATTAATTATTCTTATCCTTTGACTTTTAATGGAGGTTTTCAATGTCCCATCTATTCACAGTACGCTTGGCGCGCCGCGCCGCTATCGCTTGTGCTGCTATTGCATTGGTCAGCGCTTGCGCCAGCCTAGAAAAGCCTGTCAGTTTGGCAGATACGATCGCCAAAACGCCGGAACTGAGCACACTCAACAGCTTGGTGAAGACCGCTGGCTTGACCGAGACGCTGCAAGGGCCGGGGCCATTTACCGTGTTCGCACCCAGTGATGCCGCATTCAAAGCGCTCAAGGCTGGCACGCTAGAAGACCTGAGCAAGCAACCAGCAAAGGTAAAAGACCTTTTGCTCTTTCACACTGTATCGGGAGCAGTTGTCGCCAAAGATGTAAAAAACAGCAACGCCAAGGCAATCACTGGCGACGCTTTGGCATTGTCCAAAGCGGGCGATTTCGTAACCATTGAAAACGGATTCGTCGTCAAGGCCGATGTGATGGCCAGCAATGGCGTCATCCATATCATCGATACGGTACTCACCCCTCCAAAGAAATAAGCTCAGAAGCTGGGCGGTCGGCGCGGCCGCCCAGGAGCGCAATCGCTCCACTGCGCGCTCCTGCTCAGAATCTCGAGTAGTCGTCCTGTCGATGCGGATTTACCGCACTACCGGGGTGGGGATTTGGCACCGGGGTGCTGCTATCCTCAGCCGGATTAGTTTTTCAAATCGTTCGTCATGCCCTTTCCCACTCGCCTGGCCGCCATCGACCTAGGCTCGAATAGTTTTCGCTTAGAGATTGGCGTCATCTCCCACGGTGCGTTTGAGCGGACTGAATACCTGAAAGAATCCGTCCGCCAGGGTGCGGGCATGGACAACGAGCGCAACCTGACTGCGCAGGCTATGCAAAGTGGATGGGATTGCTTGGCGCGTTTTGGTGAGCGCCTGGCTGGCTTTAAAGCGCCGCAAGTACGCGCCGTAGCCACCCAAACGCTGCGCGAAGCGCGTAATCGTGACGTGTTTCTTGCTCGGGCTAACAAGATACTGGGCTTTCCGATAGACGTCATCTCAGGACGCGAAGAGGCAAGGCTCATTTACAAAGGCGTTTCCAACCTACTTCCACCATCCGACGAGCGGCGCCTGGTAATCGACATCGGCGGGCGATCCACAGAATTGATATTGGGTCAGAACCAGCAACCCCGTGTAATGGAGTCCTTCCGAGTGGGCAGTATTGCCTGGACCACCCGTTATTTTCCCGATGGGCTATGGCGACGTAAATCATTTGAAACGGCCGAAATCGCGGCCAAAGCGGTCTTAGACGGTGCCTTGCAGGCCTATCATCCTGGAAATTGGGATATTGCCTATGGCTCGGCGGGCACAGTCAGCGCCGTCAGCGAGGCACTTGCAGCCGGTGGCTGGGCCGACGGCTTGGTCACTACCGAAGGACTTGACTGGCTCAAAGAAGTTCTGATCGACGCCGGTCAGGCCGAGGGTAGCAAAATACCTGGGCTGCGCGAAGACCGCACGGCCATCATTGCCGGTGGATTGGCCGTCACACGCGCTTTGTTCCACTTGCTGGGGATTGAAAGCCTGAGCCCTACATCAGGCGGATTGCGCCACGGACTTTTGTGCCAAATGCAGGGCTCGCGTGAAAGCAACAGCGACTTACGCAGCAGAACGGTCGAGCGATTGGCCAATAAATTCAATGTGGACCGAGCCCATGGCAGCCGTGTCGGCAAATGCGCGACGCATTTGCTCGCGCAAATCTTAGGTAACCAGGCACCTGACCCAAGCGACGAATCCAACCGCAGCGTGCGAAAGCTGCGCTGGGCGGCTGAGCTGCATGAGATTGGTAGCCACATCTCGCATAGTGACTACCACAAGCATGGTTCCTACATTTTGCAAAATGCCGACGCCATGGGTTTTTCTCTGGATGAACTACAACGCCTAAGCTTACTGGTGCTGGGCCATCGCGGCAAATTGCGCAAAATCGAGGCGGAATTAGTTTTGGATGACTTCCGCGCCCAGCTTATCGCATTGCGCATTGCCGTTATTTTGTGCCATGCCCGGCGTGACCCTCGCCCAGACTGCGTACAAGTCTCGCAAAGCAAAGGCCTAGTAAGAGTTCGCTGCGACCCGGGCTGGAGCGCAGAGTTCCCACAGTCCGCTTATTTGCTGCGTGAAGAGGCGCTGGCTTGGCAAAAAACTGGCTGGCCGATGGAGTTTTTAGACGCTTAAAAAAGGGCGCAAGGCGACGTCTTAGAGCAAGTCTGGAGACTGCACGCTGAGCACGGTGGTCTCCTGCTCGCCATGGCGCTCACGGTACCTCAACCACCAGACCGCTCCTTTTTTCACTACGCAGGTTTGTCCCGGCATAGCTAATAACTGGGCAATAGCTTGGCCAATCGTGGGTTGATGCCCTACCACCAACACGCAGGTTCCTGCGTGCGGCCAGTTCACTAGCTGCAAAAGGTCCTCCACGCCGGCCAGGGGAGCGAGCGCGGCGTTGACTTTGTATTTCCGGTCTAAGGCCTTGGCCGTTTGCTCAGCGCGCAGGGCAGGACTGCAATACACCTTAGTGACGGCCGGCAATTGGCGATCTAGCCAAGCGGCCATGCGCTGGGCCTGCTTCTCGCCGCGCGGGCTCAAGGTTCGGAGCATGTCGTCACCCACCAATTCCAGGTCTATGGCCTCGGCATGCCGCCAAAAAACCAAATCCATCGTACTCATGTTTTGCCCGCCTTTGTAGGGTGCAAACCATAGCGCGCCATCAGTGCGGCCTGTGCCGAATGGCCAGGCTTCGTACCCATGCCGCGCGCTGACAGATAACTTCCATCAGGCTGCATGTCCCAGGCATCCTGGCTGTCGTGCAAATAGGCCAAAAGGCACTCATCAATCAGTCTCTGCCGTTGCGCGTCGTCGGTAACAGGCCAGGCCAATTCGACGCGGCGCACCATATTGCGATTCATCCAATCCGCGCTGGACAAATACAGCGCATCGTTATCCCCTTGGCGAAAATAATACACACGCGAATGCTCTAAAAAGCGGCCAATGATGGATCGCACGCGTATGTTGTCAGTCAAACCTTGGACACGTGCGGGCAACATGCATGCCCCACGCACAATCAAATCAATTTGGACGCCGCTTTGCCCTGCTTGTATCAGCGCATGGATGAGGTCTAAATCAGTCAGCGAATTCATCTTGGCGACGATACGGGTAGATTCGCCCGAACGTGCGGCAAGCGCAAGTGCTTCAATTCTCGCTATCAGTTTTCCATGCAAATGGAACGGCGCCATCCACATTTTTTTCAATCGCGGCAGCCTGCTTTGGCTGGCCAAATGGACAAAGACATTTTCCATGTCCCGAGTCAGCTCAGGGTCAGCGCTTAGGTGGCTGATGTCGGTATACAGGCGGGCTGTGCGCGGGTTGTAATTACCCGTGGATAAATGGCCGTAACGCTTGAGACCCTTACCTTCGCGGCGGGTAACCAGCAGCATCTTGGCGTGGGTTTTTAAACCCACCACGCCATAAACGACTTGCGCGCCGATGGATTCAAGCATCTCTGCCCAATTGATATTGGCTTCTTCGTCAAAGCGGGCCTTGAGCTCTACGACGACAGTGACCTCTTTGCCTTTGCGCACGGCCTCACGCAACAAGTCCATGATGGTGGAATCCGCACCTGCCCGATAAATCGTTTGCTTGATGGCCAACACGTTGGAGTCATTCACGGCCGCCCGCAAAAAAAGTAACACGCCTTCAAAGCTCTCAAACGGTTGGTGAAAAATTACATCCCCACGTTTGAGTTGATCAAAAACATTGCCCCCAAAATCCAGTTGTACCGGCGGCGCCGCTTTATAAATGGGGAAGCACAAATCAGGTCGATCCAACAGATCAATCATCTGGGTCAGGCGTACTAAATTGACAGGGCCGGAAACCCGGTATAAAGCCATGGCTGGCAGATCAAATTGCTTTAAAAGGAAATGCGACAAGTGCTCTGAACAACCGGACGAGACTTCTAGGCGCACAGCTTCACCATAATGGCGGTGCACCAAACCTTGGCGCAAAGCCATACGCAGGTTTTGCACATCGTCTTCATCCACCGCCAAATCCGAGTGGCGCGTCACCCGAAATTGCGAAAATTGGTCTACTGTCCGCCCCGCGAATAACTCGGACAAATGGGCTCGGATGACGCTGGTCAGGGCCACAAAAACCACTTTGGTATCGGACACCCTGTCAGGCAAGCGGATAATGCGCGGCAAAACGCGCGGCACTTTTACGATAGCAATCTCATTGCTACGCCCGAACGCGTCGTTACCCCCCAATCGCACGATAAAGTTTAGGGCCTTGTTAGCGACCTGGGGAAATGGGTGCGCGGGGTCTAAGCCAACAGGGATAAGGAGCGGTCTGACCTCGCGCTCGAAGTATTGCTTGACCCATAAACGCTGCTCCGCACTGCGTTCGCCATGCGACGCGATTTTGATTCCGCAATGCGCCAGGGACGGCAAGACAGCATCGTTGTACAGCCCATACTGTCTTTCAACTAAATCATGCAAAGACTGCGACAAACGGTCAAATGATTTTGCGGTATAGCTTCCCTGACTGTCACCGCTGCGCTTGGCGGTGAGGTGCGGCTCGGAGCGCACTTCAAAAAATTCATCCAGATTGGACGAAACGATACACAAATAACGCAAGCGTTCAAGTACTGGGACGTCCTCACGCGCTGCCCAGCTCAACACCCGCTCGTTAAAGGCAACCAAGCTGTGGTCGCGGTCGAGTAGCTCTGGGTGCGCGGCGTCATGAAAAGCTTTACTCGTGTATTCCAACGGGACGTTCTCCTAGGAATCGATAGTGATTGTCACGAGTGGCAAGTTTACTGGAGTAAAAATTTCCAATTAAGCCAGCTATCGCACACCAATCGCCCGCTCACCGTGAGCATCGGTGGGCAAGACAATATCTATTCGTGGGGCTAGTCTGCTGGCTTGACACGACAGCATTGTGACAACAAGCGTGCTCCGGAGTGCGTTGACGCGCTTCGCCTAAAACCAAGGGAAAAAGAGTAAACGCGGCTTCAAAAGCGATAAACCGTTCATGAAACCAGGGCCATCCCTGGCCCTACTGGGTTACTTGACTATGACCGGGTGCACGCTGAACACGTTTGCGCTGGCCGGGTCCACCACCACACGCACCCAATGCAGGCTGGGGCTGCCAAAAGTTTGCAGGCGCGTGAAGTTGGGAAGCAATTTGGTAGGGCTGTACAAAGGCTTGTCCAGTTTACAGAAGTGGGTGTCGCCGTGGACGAACAAAACCTGACCGGTGTATTGCTCAGTTTGCTCTACCAGCTTGGACATGAAATGACGGAAACCGCTAAACGCGGGGTCCGTGCTCTCGTCCACCTCTTCGGTCTCAGGCAAATCAAAACCAGGGTCGCCTTGCGTTACCACCACAATACCCACCGCGTTTTGCGCTTTGGCGGCAGCAAAAGAAGCTTGCATCCAAGCTACGTTGGCGCTATCGCGCTCCAGGTATTCCGCATTGGATGCATCGCACTGCGCATTGTCACGCGCGCTTTTATTTTTACATTCCTTCTCGGTCATGATCAGGTTGTTATTGCTGCCGGGTTGGTTCACACCCACAAACACCACGCCGCCATGGGCAAAT
>Ga0136644_10001790_pt1 | contig 16833 bp, 15 predicted proteins | sample C_130820_EF_Meta_FD_94780 | JGI IMG/M metagenome (GOLD analysis project Ga0136644, IMG submission 94780) | Freshwater microbial communities from Lake Croche, Canada to study carbon cycling - C_130820_EF_MetaG (v2) (version 2) | ecosystem: Environmental > Aquatic > Freshwater > Lake | place... | reverse complement strand
TGACAGCCTTCGGCCTTCCGTCTAAATCCCTAGAGTCATGCTTCTCAACGGCTCCCCAGAATGGCAGCGGTACATCTTCATTGCCGCGACGGTTTTCCTGATCTGGGAGATCTGGCGCGGTTGGAAGCTTGGCGCCGTGCGCGGCCTACTTCGCTTGGGCCGTTCCTCTAACAACCTTCCTTTTCAAGGGGTTTATAATCAATGATTTGTGAGATAGCCTAGGATTGTGATGGGAATTACTTTCGATTGCCTGCAGGAAGTATTTTACTAAGACAGGGTTGACGCAATATCATTATGTGCTACACCGCACAGCATGCAATTGGTTTCCCCCCGCGGTTCCAGCTCAACAAGCTGCACACCATTTATCTTGTTGGCCCTTCTTGTGCTGATGTTGTTCGGTGAAGCTGGAGCCCAAGCACAGTCGACCATAAGCGGCAGGGTCGAGGCTATGTTCCGCGACCTTTTCTACGATAAAACCACGGTCCCTGCGACCGGGGCGCAAACAAAGGAGCCAACGAGCCAAGGATCACTCATAGCTCCCCAGAGGTCTGGTCAAGCGCTTGTGATCGCAAGGATCTCTGACCCCTCCATTCCGCAAAATTTTGCAACTAAGCTCGTACAGCAGTTCCTTGCCAAGGCTTCGAATGCCCGCATCAAGTTCGTCACCATTGAGGATCTGATGGGGACCGTCAAAGAGGCACTCCAATCCAAAGCTGGAGAGGGAGGCATGCAGGCTTTTTCTTCAAACCAGCAGGCTCTTCAGTTTGCCGCTTCTCAGGGCATTCCCGCAGTGGTCACCCTGAGTGTTGAAAATCTGAATATCCGTCCCGCCCAGACTGCGGCAGGTATGTTCTTGGGAACTGCCCGGGGAACTGTCTCCTTGGTATCGAATGCCGATGGAGCACGCAGTCAATCCGGGGATTATTCTGGCGGTGCAAGGAGTTTTAACGAGCAGCAGATCAATGAAAAACTGGTTCAAGACCTAGCGGCAGGACTAGCCGCACAGGTATCATCATGGCAACCGCCAGCGGCCGCAGATGCCATTGCCTCAACCTGTGAGGTTCATGCCAAAGTGGAGGGTTTGAGCATGCCGTCATTCGTCATGACCAACGGAACTCCGACTTTCAGCAACCAGAGCGTTCCAGTTTTTGCATCTGGAGCCGCCGTCGAGTTCGACGGCATTCTTGTGGGCCAGACACCTTGCGCCATCCAAGCCGGCAGGGGAATGCATGAACTCAAGGTAACGCGCGAGGGACTCAAGCCATACACCGCAACCATTAACCTCACCGGCCAGAACCGATATGATGTCGTTCTTGTTCCTTCGGATGAGACGTTGGCAAGGTTCAATCAACAGCTTGCCTACATAAGGAAGCTCGACACGACGCAGAAGGTTAATGATGCGGAAATCAAGGTCTTGGAGGGATATGCAAAGATGCTCCGCCAGAGCGGATTCAGGGTAGATCAACGTTCGGTCAGTGACTGGGGGCATCTCTCGGTCGACCGTGAAGACGCAGCCAACAAGAAGTAAATCCCATGCATGATAAACTCTCCACCACACATATTTTCCCGCTGATAGCGCTTATTGCGCTTCTCGCTGCCGGTTTTGCGAGTGCCCAGAACGCCCCAGCACCCAAGATCCAAGTCGTGCAATTGGAAAAACTCGAAATCAACGATGGTCTGATCACGGATGAGATTGCCAAACGCTTCAATACAAAGGTCAAAAAGCCGTCGTTAACCGGAGAGGTTACCGCCCATGACTCCATTCAGATTAATCATAACCAAATAAGTCGTGATGTAAGCGTCAAGGTCGACACCAAGACGGACACCACGGAAATCGACAAGCTAAGGGCTAGCGTGGAAGACCGCATCAAGGGTGCTTTCGCAGCAACATTGGCCCAGGAAATGAGCGCCACAAAGTTGATGCAACTTGCAGTTCGTGACAAGTCGCTGGAAGCGCTTAAAAAGGAGTGGCAGGTCAGCGAGGAACTAGGAAAACCAAGCGAAGGCGAACCGGATATGAGCGTTCAACAGGCGGATTATATCGCCACTGCGAAAATCACGGATTTTGTTACTGACAGGAAGGTCTTGGGTAACGAGGAAGCAGCCATTTGGACTAACTCGATCTCCGCAACCCTTGAAATAACAAAAGTCAATGGAGGTACTAAAAAAGCCATTGCCGAGACCGTTTCGGACGGTGGCAAGGGGCGTAGAGGTGTGGGTGGAGAAGCCGCAAACTTTAATGCCCAGCAGATCCAGAATATCACCCAGAAACTCTCCAAAAGATTGTCCGAACGAATTCTTGATAATTACTCCCCACCCAAAGTCATCGCTCACCGCGGGGCCCTCATCATCATGGATCGTGGTGAGGCTGCCGGAGTCAAGATCGGCGATACCTACAAAATTATCGAGCGAGTCGATACAACGTACGGAACCGATGCAGGTTTCCCATTTGGCAATGCCACGGTGGAATTCGTTAATGAAGATACGTCCAATCTCCGACTTGATCCTTCAGTGCCTGATTTTGGCCCAGATGAACTCAGCAAACTCACCCTGCAAAAAAACACCAAATAAAACCCCATGAAAGACCAGAACATTAAACTGGCGGCCACCGCAGTATTGCTTGCCCTCCCCATGCTTCTTACCTCGTGTGCCAGTGGAGGTTTGAGAGGTGCGCAGACTTCTTACCGTAATGGTTCCCTTGGCGCTGCTGCCAGCGGAATCAATTCCCTAGCCTCAAAGGAAAAGGAAGGGGCCCGCGATAGCGAGCTCGTCTTTGTTGAACAGGGCAATATCAACGCCACCGCAGGAAATACCGAACTTGCCAAGCAAGCGTACATTCGCGCTGATCACTCAATAGAAAAACATCTACAGTCTTCTAAAATTCAGCTGGGTAGTGAAGCTGGTGCAATGCTTGTTAATCTAAATTCATTGCCATATCACACTAGTCCTTCTGAAAAGTTGATGGCGTCCTCTTATTTAGCTACTGAACTTCTTGAGTCAGGAGATTTAACTGCTGCCAGATCTGCAGTAAAACTTACTGGAGACAGGCAGCAGCAAATCTTTGCTGAATTCCAAGGTCAAATTGACAAGGAAAAGCAACTGCTTAACCAGGCTGTTAATAGCGATAATCATATGAAAATACAGCTTGACCAGGGGAAAGTTGAGGGGACCACAACACAACTCCAAGCTGCAGCAAACCAATACAAGCCATATGCAAACTTTTCTGTACCTTACGCAGATGCAATTTCCGGAGTGATTCTCGGTAGTGGGCCCAATGCAGAGAAAGGACGTGCCGCTGAATCATTTAACCGCGCTTTATCTGCTAGCCCGAGTTGTAAAAATCTGAGCAAGGCAATTGGAGCTCCGGCAGAGATAACTACACACATATTTATTGAAGATGGAGTTGCTCCAAGTCTTGGATCTTTCAGATTTGATATTCCAATATATGTTAATGGTGCAATAACGACACTTTCTGCTGCATTCCCTACTTTTCAGCCCACTCCGCTGCCGGGGCCCCTTGCAAGTGTGAAGACTGGTGCATCTGAGATCAATTCCGATGTAATCTGTGATTTCGACCGAGTTGCTGCAACGGAGTATCAGCGGAAACTGCCTGGTACCATTGCAAAAACGATGGCCTCATCTACTCTTAAAGCTGCTGCTGGTATTGCAGGACAACTAGCCGCTCGACAGGCTGGTGGTGATAACGGAAAACTAATTGGTGATGCGATAGGTCTTGCTTCAGTAATTTATAATGTTGCTAGTGCACAGGCCGATCAGAGAATCTGGTCGACTCTTCCTAAGCAGGTTCGTTATGCATGTATTCGTACGCCATCCAATGGGGTAATTGAAATTGGCGGAAAGCCAATTAAACTACCCTCGTCTGGGAGCAATCTAGTGATTGCTCGTGTGATCAATGGGCAAGTGAATGCTAGAGCTGCATCTCTTTCAGGGGGAAGTGGAGGCACAATTGCAAGCGGTAAGGTCTCTAACGCGAACTCAACCATCAGCGAGCAAGCACCAAAGAACGAGTTAGTAAAAACAGCGAAGAAATCCTTCCCAAATACTGATAATAGTCAGATAACTGCAAAGTCCAATAAGGTTGCAGAAACTTCCAAAAGCATAGCTCAATCCAGCAATACTCCCCCTCAAACATCATCTGGGAATTCGGCAATTGAAGACAAAATTAGGAATCTGACGACCAGAGCCCAATTCGATTCTGAAGAGCTAAATATCAGGGATGATGCAACTCTTTCTAAAGCAGACCGAGCCAAACTGTTACAACTTCTATGGAAAGAGGAAACGACTAAGCTGAAATAATTGCTTTCAATCATCTATTGTTTTGAAATCTTTACTTCCAGTCCTTTGTTCAGCTGCCCTTGTGCTTGTGCCAATAAGTGCAAGGGCGGGAACTCAGACCTTTCCGTTAAAAACTTGGCCCTCCAATCAGAAAGGAGTTCCAGAGTTTACCCTTTCAATTAATTCCTGCTCGGGATCGCCATTCAATTATAATCCCAAGCACCCCTTTATCACGGAGCTTGCGATGGTCAAAAACTCTGGGGGGGTTGTGACTGTGCAGGGAAAAATCACCAACCCTGCTCCATGGCGTAAAACCTTCCGTATCCGTTGGGAATGGAAAGCCACCAATGGGATGATGTCAACGGCGCCAGCCGATGATGCGCTGACCATGGTGACGCTTGCTGGAAAAGAACAACAGGTGATCCAAGGAACCTCTACCATCGCTGATCCGTCAGCTGCTTTGCTTACCTTCTTTCAACACGCAAAATAACCTAAAAACAAAAATAAGTTCAAACATCACATGAAAAACATTCACCGCATCACTCTGTGCATTGCTGCCTCGCTGCTGATGAGTTCTTGCGCATCATATTCTGTCAGCAAGGTCAGCACTTCCCAGTTCCGTTCCACAATGGGTCTCGATCCCCAGGATGTCGCGGAAACAGCCTCCATGATGTCCCAGTCCATGCTGGCTGCCAATGTGCTCAAGGCAAAGGGTGCAGAGGGACGCTCCGTGATCGTGATTTCCTCATTCCGAAACAATACCGCGCTGTATGACTTTGACCCGAATGTCATCTTTAACCCAATCAGGGTAACGCTTAACAAGTCGGGTGTGGCTTATTGCTATGTCACCAACGATGCCTATGTAAATGGAAACCGCGCTGCCGTTGCCCATGAAAACAGTGTGCGTGACTTCCTTGGTGAAGGAGGCCATCTCTCCTCAGGGCCGAGTCCTCAGTATTCTGTCACGCTTGAATTAATCGAACAGGCAAATTATATCGGTAATACTACACAAAAGCAGTATCAGATCCATATGACTCTGAATAAAATTGGTAGCGGTTTGGCTATCTGGGAAGACATCAAGGATGTAAGTAAGGTCGGCCACCGCGCCGCCATCGGCTTTTAGTAGCATAAAGTATTGTGGTGGTTACTGAATAAAGCATGGCTCTGGGAAACTAGGGCCATGCTTTATCTATTTTATGAAGAAATCAGCACTACTTTCTTTATTCGCAACAGTTTTACTTCCTCTTCTATCACTTCGTGGGCAAGAAAAGAGTGCCACAGTGCCGCTAGTCGCCTCACCGACAATAGCTCAACTTGAAGACCAGGAGCGTAAAATCCGGGACGATGCAACCGTATCACGAGAGCAGAAACTGAGCATGCTTCACGAGATTTGGGCAAAAGAAACGGCCCAGGCAGGCAGCTCCTACGGGGTAACGATCACCAAGCCCACCAAATCAACGATTCTCGCTACGAAGCAGAGCAAGATATCAGAGCCTGTAATAAAAAAAGATTCTGGGCAAATTTTCTCATTCCTAAAAACTACGCACAAGGCTGATCCGGAATTTCCAGTTGTGCTGGACCGAGTAAAGGCAATTGTCAGTGTCTTAAAACAGAAGATTTATGTTTTTACCGATTCGAGGCAATACCACGTATTTCCGGTATCAACATCCAAATACGGACTGGGAGATGATTTAGGATCCCATAAGACTCCCCTTGGACTATTTGTTGTAAAAACAAAGATTGGGAAAGGATTAAAACCGGGGGAGGTTCTCAAGTCGCGTGAGCCAACCGGTGAAGTGGTCCAGCGAAACGCTCCTGACCGTGATCCTATTGTAACCAGAATCATCTGGTTGCAGGGATTGGAAAAAAGGAACCAGCATGCATACGAGCGGTGCATTTATATCCATGGAACCCCTCAGGAAACCGCGTTAGGGCATCCCGCTAGTTATGGGTGTGTCAGAATGGCATCTCAAGATGTAATAAAAGTTTATGAAATGCTTCCGGAAAACACGCGGGTAGCGATTATTGAAAACATTGATGATTCAATTCTAAAAAAGATGCGCTTTATTAAATTTCAAGAAGTGGGTAGCAAAGGGGGATCAAAAACTTAGAGCGTATAACCTCCATGATTTTAAATCTCAAAAAATAAATATATATTAAAAATGAAAAATATTATAAATATATATTTATTTTTTACCTTCATTGGAGGGGGTTTTTTTTCTCCTTTGATACATGCCGATCTTTATAGATACAGTGGTGATTCGAGTGGTCGTTATGGGTATTATTATGAGGGATGTAATTCATGCGTTAATCAGGGGTACTATGGATCAGGAATTCCCAATGGTCTTGCTTGGACACTTTTTGGGCTAGGGGTAGTCTCCGTGTTAGCGGGCCCAGTCGCAGAAACTTATTCTGATGTTGCTCCGATATATGGATCTTACGAGTATGGACAGCCATTGATCAGTGATTACTATAATCTAGACTATTATCTTTCCCAATATTATCCAAGCGAAGAGAATATAGTTTATCCCAATAACCAGCCAACTGGGTTTTATAATTACGAAGTCGTATCTGCACCTGCTGTCGTAATAGAGAGCGTTCCAGCAGTTATTTTGAATTTCGGATCTTCGTACTATTATGGCTACGGATGGGGAGGCTACCCAATAGTGAAGAATAACACATATAATAACTACACGCAAAACACCTACAACTATTACAATAACTCACTTTCCCGTAGTCAACCGGCACAACGATTCAACGAGCGAACCCAAAAACAACAAAATTTTCTTTCTAAAGAAGAAGAGCGCAATAGGAATTCACTTTATAATGCGCAGCAGAGCTATTCGTCTCAAGATAAGGTAAGTTCATATAATAAAACACCGAGTCAAAACATCCCGCCTTTTGGAAAAGCATCAATCCATGAAGAACAGCAAAATTACCATCTGACTGATAATATAACATATCAAAAGAACCCATTGCAGAATCCAACGAAAAAAAGTGGAGAGTTTCAAAAAATCTCACATGATGGCAGGGTTGCACATCCCGGATTTCAGGGAATAGACTCAACTAAATATACAAAAAACCCCAACATTAACGATGCAGAAGCAGGAATGAATCATAAAACTTCATCAAATAAGAACTTTTCTCAAAATCGAGCTCAGCAAAATCTTGGGCAAGGGAATGAATTATCAAGACCTGCATCAACTTCTATGAACGCCCATCCTGGTTTTCATGGAATTGATCCTACCCAATATGCAAATTATTCGAACCATCAGAACTCCGGAGCACCTCGTAGCTCACAAAACCCAATAGAAATTTCAAAATTAACGGGGTTGCAGGGTACTTCTCCCGCCAATTATTCCCGAAACCCAAATAGAAATAACAACCCCAAAGTTGCATCACCAGCAAACCAGGCGGAAGGAAATGCTCCGCTGAGATATTCTGGGCGCGCTGTTTCCTCCGGAAATAATAACTTTGCCGGAAGAGGTGAAGGACATACGCCTTTGACAGGGCAACTTCATTCTTCAACTCCACCGCAAACCCGCAACGCGCAAAGCCATCTAACTGAGTCTTCCAATACGCATGCTTCTTCACAAGAAGCAAATGGCAAGCTGGGTACTATCGATCACGGAAGCGGATACAGCACGAGGCCACACTGAAAATGAAAATATCCCACTTGTTAACCACCGCATGGCTTTTTATTGGATCATCAAGGTTCCTGCATGCCTCTAATCCGTCTCTTGTCATTGATGATTCCTTTAGGGGGCTTCCTTACGGGGCCTCTCTTGCAGATGCCGCAGCGAAGAAGTGGGAACTCTCCCCCTCCAATGACGCAGGTGGGGAAAAGGCTAGGTTCCAATCCTACATTCGCACTGACGAGCAGAAGGCCTTGGGAGATATTAATCTGCTCGAAATCACCTATTATTTCTTAGACGGAAAGTTCTACGGGGTCCTTCTGCAAACGGCTGATGGGAGCCAAACGGAGATTATGAGGCAGGCGCTTGTAGCGAGTCGTGGAGAACCGGTGCATGCTTCGCTTCCCACTGGAGGGGTTGTGTGGATAGGACCTTCCTCCACTGCAATTCTGCAGAGGAATCAGGAAACGGGGGAGGGGACTGTCATGATCGTCGGAAATACCCTTCAGCAAAGTTACGAATCGTATGTGAAGGATGCCGGCGGAAAGATTAGCAAAGACCTTTAAAAAACCACACCGCTCAGTGGTTTCCCTTGAAGGTAATCACTCGTAGAGGAACTCGCCTCCACATCCAGAGCAGATATTAACACCCTTTTGAAGAGAGGAAAGCGAAACAGTCTTCTCGCAATGAGGGCAGGATGCGGTGTCTACCTTCGGCTGTGGGAGAGCTACCTCCACAGGTTGTTTTCTCGATGTGTCGAGGAGGGTGTGAAGTTCTTGTAGTTCTCGCCGAACCAATTCGAGCTCGGCTTTCAGGATTTGCGCCTGCTGTCTGGCTGCTCCACGCAGTCTGATGGCGGCAATTATGAGCACCAAGAAAAGGGTGAGGGCGATCAATGCAATAGCAGTAACCAGCGGCACGCTGTCTCCACGGTGATGACCCCAGAAATCCACTGCTTTGTGCTCCCACCCAGCCAAGATGAAACTGATGTCTCGGTTGGTGGCATCGGGAGTGGATGCGGGTGTCGGAGATGGGGTGGTAGAAGCAGTTGGCGTGGGAGTCGGAGTGGGCTGCCATAGCGTCGTTTGCCGAAGAGAGACACTACCGGAAAACGGTCCCTTGCTTACTCTCAGGGTGTCGCCTGCTCGTTCCTCGATTGTCAGTGGGGTTCCGGCAGGTAATTCGATTCGGATTTCCCCCATCGGCGTGACCCCTCCGAGCGCGACCGGAGCGGAGGACTTGGTCTCCTTTTCCTCAGCTTGAAGTGGAGATGTGTAAGTGATTCCGATCAAGGCGATAGCAGCTGTGAGAATCGCTGCAAAACCATGAGCCCGGATGTTTTTGGCAAGGGGCGTGGATAAGTTCATGGCAAGAGTCGCAGAGAAGACTGGAAAAGGAGCGCGATCTTTGCAACACCAAGTTCCTGCATGCGTGACCTACGTTATGATTATCTCCTGACAAGAAGACGGTTTGCTGCGGGCGTTCTCATCAGCAGCCTTGGATTTGGCCTTGGGAAGCTATTTGGGGAAGTCAAGAAATCCTCTCCCGTCGTCCTGATCATCGGTGACTCAATGGCTCTCTGCGGATTCGGAAAGCGACTTGATGGGAAATTTCGCAAATCCAATCACTCGAAGGTCTTTACCTACATGGCGTGCGGAACGAACCCCCTCTCCTGGATGAAGGTTCATCCCTACACCAATGTCAGGACACCGTGTGGATTGTGGACGATCGAGTCCCGGGAAGACGGCTCCATCAAGGAATTCCAGGATACTTACGGCATGACGCGCGGGCACAAACCGTCACCTCACCCCGTACCCAAGCTTGAGGATTTGCTGGATACCCTTCACCCCGATCTGCTGATCGTGCAACTGGGGAACAACCTTCTAGATCTGCCCATGGGGAACAAGGGAAACCCGGGTGGGGTTTTTGATCCATACATCCGGCCCTTTCTGGACATCGCAACCCCAAGGGTAGGACGCGTTGTGTGGGTCACGCCACCCGTTTGCGGAAGAATGCCCAAGGAAAAGCAAGATCAGCTTGTCGAACATATCCATTCCTATCCGGCAAAAAACCTCGGTGTGATTGATAGCAGAAATCTCCTGACCTACCCCTATTTGCATCTGCAGGCTGATAAACAACACTTCATTGGCAAGGATATGGATCTCTGGGCGGATAAGGTCTTTGAAACTATCTCAAATGGGCCATCAACGCCGGTTGCTTCGATGCCATTTATAGCTCCGGCTCCCGTTACGACACCACCTCCTCGCCCCAAGAAAAAGGACCCCATCAAGGCTAGGGCACTTCTTGAAGAGATTACCCCTACTTTTTCCAAAGAGGAGACAGCCCCCTATTACAAGTGTCTCGTTGAGGAAATCTACAAAGTCGTCTCCTCTTCGGATCACTCACTCAAGAACCAGAGAATCGCTGTTCTGCGAATCTATCTCTTGAATGATAAACGGATGAGACTGGGGGGGGCGCATTCCCCGCGATCAAAAAATCTGATGCTTGTGCCACTTGAGGATTCTCTCCTTGCAACATGGAAATGTCGCCATGATGCCCGATATGCCGACCTTGCCCAGTATGTGACTACGGACGATGATTTTGTGGTAGCTAGTTCCGGGGAATAAAGCCTGCACTATGAATCTGAGTCACTCAGTCCGCGTCATCGCTGCTATCGGCCTGTTGCTCTCCCCATGTGTCCTGCGGTCTCAGGATTTCCGAGTAACTAGGAACGTGGATTCCACTCTACAGTCCCCCGAGTCGCAGGTGCGCTTCCCTACGCTTAACGCTCCCCACCGTGTTGCGGTGATGTTGATTGGGGATTCGCTCAGTTTTGGGCCGTTTGGAGAGCATCTAGAATCGCTGCTGCAAAAAGAAGTTGGTGATCGAGGGCTCTGTGTTTATGCATCCTGCGGTTCCTCCCCGGAAAACTGGAGCGACAGGGAACCCGACTATGTGACCAAGTGCGGATACCGGCAGATCACCCCCAACCGGAGGGAATTTGTTTTCATCGATTTTGATCACGGCAAGAGGCCTCCTCCCATGGCCACGCCCAAGTTGGGCCGGATCCTCTCCAATTACCGCCCTGATGTGATCATTATCCAGCAGGGGACAAATTGGATGGACGGATTTAATCCCCACCGTGTCGATGACTACCATCGCTTGGGTCTCATCATCAGGGAAATGATAGCCGAAATCAGGACACGATCCCCCGGAAGCAAGATTGTCTGGATCCTGCCTCCCGCTGCATCCAAGTATCCGCAACAGGTCCAGACCCAGATCGCGGCATACATACGAAGCTGCGCTGCGGCTTTTCGATTCCAAACCATCGATTCACAGAAACTCACCGGAGCCTATATCAATGGGGTAACCGGAAGCGACGGCGTGCACTACGCGGCAGAGCCTGCGAAATCGTGGGCTGACAAAGTGTTCCTGAAACTCAGGGCGATGGCGCCGAATTTGCTTGCGGGTCGGAGAGACGGATAACAGGAACCTTGTCCCAGTGTCCCTCCGTCAGATCGCGTGCCGTGAAGCACCAGATCACGGCTTTTTTCCCCGCAAGATTGTCATGCCTTCTGGCAAGATTCCATCGTGCCGCCGTGGCGCCCGACCCCATCACGGCGACCAGATCGACCGGAAATCCAAGTTCCAGGGCAAGCTGGTCCGGTAAACCGGCACCCACCGCGTGCATGTCACCGCCGGAATGAAAAACCAAGTTGTGACTGTCACCCAGCAGCAGGACCGGACTATTGCGTGAAACGACGACGGGATGCCCCTCGGAGGAAACGGATCGGAGAAGAACGCGCTCGGGTGCGGTCTCCGGAAGAGCAAGGTCCCCGCGGAACTCAAGCACCTGTTCCGAATTCGTCATGGGGACCGATGAGGAGATTGGTTGTCCCAAAAGGCGCAGCAGGTTCCGCACGATCTCCGAGGAAGCGATCCGGATTCCCTCTGGTGACCAGTGGGAGTCCGTTTTGCAATAAAGCGGATCTCCTTTGTCGCGGCTTGTCTGAAATGCCTCTGCCAGATCGAGAACCTGTACCCCGTTGGTCCTGAGCTTGGCGCAGAACTCACTAAGCGCCGGAAAGGGCGGCGCGACGGGAGGTTGCAGGCCCGAGGACAACTTATCAGGGTAAATCGCTGCCTTTGGAGGGACGGGAACCACGAGCAGGAGGACCCCGGCATTCTTAAGCTGGTTGTTGAAGTCAACGATCGCATCGAGAGCCTTCGGGCATCCATTGGTCGTGCCCGTGCAATTCTTGAGGTACTGAAGCTCCGGACCAAAGAAGAGCCAACCGTCGACGCCCGGAATGCCTGTCATCACAGGCGAGTCCGCGGCGGGTGTAAGCCCGTACAAAGCCGCCTTAAAACCCTGATCCCGGGATTTCTGCGCTTCGAGGGAATGCCCCGGCCATACAGACAGGAGAAAAAGAACCGCGGAAAACCACCTGTGATTTGTAACTGCTGTCATCTTGGGGAAAACATAGGAATATCATGTCTGATCAGGGTTGTCTTGCCCGGAAAACATGGGTATGAGCAAACCACTCTCCGGAGGACACCGACAAACACCCCATGGTCTTCAGTTCGCATTTGTTCCTCTTTTACTTTCTTCCGCTGGCGCTCGGGTTGTATTACGCCCTGCAGGGAGGGGGCCAAAGGGCGCGCAACCTGGTGCTGATCCTGACGGGGTACGCTTTTTACGGATGGGCGGAGCCGGTCTTCATGCTCCTGATGTTCACGACCACCCTAACCGACTGGTTTGCCAGTCTTGTGATCGCCCGCGGTGATCTCGGGGTTTGGAGGTTTGCAGGGCAGGAGGTCCGTTGCCTGGAACGCGATTCCGCGCGATCCGGGATCCAGAAGGCGGCATTGGCCCTCTCCGTGGGAATGAATGTTGCTACCCTCGGCTTCTTCAAATACTTCAATTTCGGCGTCGCCAATTACAACGCCCTGATGAGATCTCTGGGGATCGAGAACTGGCAGTGGAATACCTTTTTCGAAGTAATACTGCCCTTGGGAATCAGCTTCTATACCTTTCAGGCAATCAGCTACACGGTCGATGTTTACAGGGGGGAGTCGCGAGCGATGCGTAACTTTCTGGATTTCTCCTGCTTTGTCTCGATGTTCCCCCATTTGGTGGCAGGCCCGATCCTCAAGTTCTCCTTTCTGGCGAAACAGATCAAGCATCGCACGCTGACTTCGGAAAAATTTGTCCGCGGCGTGGCTTTCTTCTGTCTAGGATTTTCCAAAAAAATCCTCCTGGCCAATCCCTGTGGAAAAATTTCCGACCTGAGCTTCCAGGCTGGAGCACTGCCTCCTGTCGAGGCTTGGTATGGCGCTGTGGCCTACGCCTTCCAGATCTACTTTGATTTCAGTGCCTATTCGGAAATGGCGATTGGACTCGGGCTGATGCTTGGATTTCTTTTTGCTAAGAATTTTGATTCCCCGTACCGAGCCCTCTCGATCACCGATTTCTGGCGCCGTTGGCATATCTCACTTTCCAGTTGGCTACGCGACTATCTCTACATTCCTCTGGGAGGAAATCGTCTTGGTGGGGCAAGGACTTATCTGAATCTTCTGATCGTCATGCTCGTCGGTGGTCTCTGGCACGGGGCTTCGTGGAATTTCGTGATCTGGGGGGGAATCCACGGCGGGATGCTGGCCATGGAACGATGGAAAGCTGAAAAAGCATTCACAGAGCGTTTCCCGCACATCTTCCGGATCGCCCTGACATTTATTCTCGTGACGATTGCCTGGGTCTTTTTCAGGGCCAAAGACCTTCCCTCTGCCTTGACTTACCTCGGATCGATGTTTGGCCTAGTGAACTCGATTCCTGCTGCCGGACTCGTGGCGGGAATCACTCTCACTCCCTATTATTTGGGAAGTTTCCTGATTGCCGCCGCGGTCACCTGGCTATGCCCCCAGACTTGGGAATGGACAAGGCATATCGGCATTCCCCGAGCCATCGCCATCCTACTGCTTTTTTGGATTTCAATCCTTGTGATGACCGGGCAGGCCTACAATCCCTTCATCTACTTCCTCTTCTAAGATGACAAAAATCCGCATGGATCGAGAAGAGGCTGCGCTCCGCGAACTCGGCGTCACTCGCGCCGGTCAGAGGACCAGATGGATTCTGATCCTTGGCTTCCTAGTGACCATAATCACTGTTCCTGTTCTTCAGACCTGGCAGGAGTGTACGCTGTCCAAGCCGAGGCATTCTTCTGCTTTGAACGAGTTGATTACGGCCTTCCCTCATGCCATCTCGGTGGGAATAGGGTCGATCTCCTGCGGGCTCTTTCCGGCCATCTCTTCAGCAGATCGTTCTCTCAAGGAGGAGTTGCATGAAGTTGAGAAGTCTTTGGAAAAGCAATCACTCTTAACCCATTGTTTGCTGCCCAAATTCCAGTGGTTTGCCTCAAAGTATCTCAACTTGGGCAACGAGAAGGTGTTTTTGGGGCGAGACGGATGGCTTTACTACCGTCCCGATGTCGATTACCTGACGGCCGGAGATTTTCCGCTGACATCCGCGGAATCACCGGCGGCCAGTGTCGGTCGGCAGCGTTCCCCGATCCCGGCACTCAAAGCCTTTCATGATGATCTTGCCAGACGAGGAATCACCCTTGTTCTGGTGCCTGTTCCGGTGAAACCCATGATCGAACCGGAGCACCTCTCGATCCGTTCCTGCAAAATGCAGACCCCCCTTCAAAACGCCTCCTACGCATCTTTCGTGGAGAAACTTCATTCCCTTGGCATTGAGGTCATGGATCTGACCTCCCTCTTCCTGAGAAGCAAAGAATCCACCGGAAAGGCACAGTATCTTCAAAGGGACACCCATTGGACGCCCGATGCCATGGAAGCTGTGGCGGACTCCCTGGCGGAGAGGTTGCGCGCGTTGTCTCCGGGGGATTTTCCCCGACAATCGTATCTCCCTGTGGAATCCATGGCCGTTCATCAAGCCGGTGATTTGACGGGCATGCTGGACCTTCCGAAATACGCACCTCTTTTCGCCGATCAAGAGGTGACCGTCCGGCCATTCCGGAACCAGGACGGAACGCATTGGAAGCCGGATCAATCTTCCCCGATCCTTCTGCTGGGCGATAGCTTTACCAGAATCTTCTCCGCAGAAGATCTCAATTGGGGGCGGGATGCGGGTCTTGCCGAACGGCTTTCGGAGAAACTCGGGAGGAATATCGATGCCCTCGCCATCAACGCCGGAGGGGGCAGTGCGGTCCGGCAGTCACTGGCCCGTTCCCCCGGTCGTCTTAATGGGAAAAAATTCCTGCTTTACGAGTTCTCGATGAGGGAACTTTCGGGAGGGGATTGGAAAGTGATTTCACTTCCCGAAGCGGACTCCCCCACTCCCAAGCACGAAAGCCCCGGGGATTTGATCGCCGCGAGCGGAGTCATCGCGGAAATTTCGGCAACCCCTCCTCCGAGATCGAATCCTTACAGGGACTTCGTCCGAAGTCTCCACCTCAAGGAAGTGAAGGGATGTTCCGCGCGTGACGTCCTGGTCTTTGTTCAATCGATCCGCAAGAGTTCATCCACCGGCGCAGAAGCCTTGAAGGCTGGCGATCGCGTCACGCTTCACTTGATTCCTTGGGACAAGGTCGAGTCTCAATTCGGTTCACTGAACCGTTCGGAACTCCAGGGCGCAGGCGCAGATCTTTCCGATCTCTACTGGTCCAGCGATTACTGAGCAGAGAATTTTCTTTGTCATTGTCTGACATCGATGCTTTAAGGATCCTTCTGTGACTTGGAATGAAAAAAGCATTGTTCATTTTAGCCCTCTTTCTTGGGCTGAATCCGGTCGGCGGATTCGCTAGATCTACTACGACGGACGAGAAGGAATATTGCCTGACGCAGGATGAGAAAATCCCGGCAGGTCGCTTTGAGTGGGAACCAGAAAAAGCCAAGGAGGGGTCTCTTTCCATTCTGGTCTCACTACCCCGTCAGATGCTTTATGTTTATCGTGGTAGCGTTCTTATCGCTCGCTCAAGTATCAGTTCCGGAAGACCCGGGCGCTCCACCCCCACAGGAAACTACATGATTAGGTGCAAGGAGGCAGTACACCATTCCAATCTTTACGAAAATGCTCCGATGCCTTTCATGCAGCGGCTTACCGACGACGGTGTTGCCTTGCATGCCGGTTATGTCGCCGATCGGCCCGCATCACATGGATGCATTAGGCTGCCGAGGGAATTTGCCAAAAAATTGTTCGGGATCACGACATGCGGTGATCTTGTTCTCGTCACCGATTCAGAACAAAAAGCACCCAAAGGGAACGGGGGCGAGTTTCCCGAGTTTGTTGCGGAAACACTCAAACAATGGAATTCGATCACGGCTCCAGCCGATGGCTTCCTGCTTGACGCGAAGGCATCATCCCCCTCGCTGGCGCCAAATACACCACGCGATTCCGAATCGCAACGGGTATCTGTAGAGTCAACTGCTCCTTCCGACAAAACCATGCGTCAACTTGAAGCGGAAGAGTTGTCCATCCGCAATGATCAGCGTCTAAGGGGTGATGTACGGAAGGCCGAATTACTCCGAATCTGGACCGAGCAACGTGCCTTGATGAAAAAACCTTATTCATCGTTGTTTTAAGAATTGCTGGAGGCAAAATGCCTTCCTAGGCAACAAACCTTCTCCAATTTTTGGTCCTAACAGCCTTCCGTCTAAATCCCTAGAGTCATGCTTCTCAACGGCTCCCCAGAATGGCAGCGGTACATCTTCATTGCCGCGACGGTTTTCCTGATCTGGGAGATCTGGCGCGGTTGGCAGCTTGGAGCCGTGCGCGGCCTGCTTCGCTTGGCAGCCCTTTTCTGTGCCTGGATCGGAGGCACCACGGCGGCGGGTGCTTCCGGCACGGTGTTGGGGTTCGTGACCAAGCAACCACCACTTC
>Ga0136644_10001787_pt1 | contig 16842 bp, 13 predicted proteins | sample C_130820_EF_Meta_FD_94780 | JGI IMG/M metagenome (GOLD analysis project Ga0136644, IMG submission 94780) | Freshwater microbial communities from Lake Croche, Canada to study carbon cycling - C_130820_EF_MetaG (v2) (version 2) | ecosystem: Environmental > Aquatic > Freshwater > Lake | place... | reverse complement strand
TGGGGCAACAGCGGTGGCACGATCGTCACCGGCGGACTGCTCACGATGAGTGGCTTACTGAACCTCGGGGCCGGCGGCTACGACGGGAAAATCGACATCTCCGGCGGCATCGTGCAGTCTGCCGGGCTGTCGATTAATGCCGCGGGCGGTGCCGGCATGAACATCTCCGGCAACGGCAAATACATCACGAGCATCAGCAAGCTCAACGACGTGAATTACTGGGTGAACAACAACATCATCAAGGCCAACAACGGCGCTGCCGGTTGGTCGATCAACATCGACACGACCACCGACCCGAGCAAGGTGATCCTCACGGCCGTGCCCGAACCGGCCACGATCGCGCTGGCCGCGATCGGCGCGGTGGCAGTTGCCCTGCGGCGGATGCGGAAGCGGTAGACCCGGTCAGTGTTGATCCGCTGCCTCATCGTCTTCACATTCCTGGCAACCATCGCCGCTGGGCGGGCTGTCTCGCAGGAGCCGTTGGATTCCTGGCAAAAGACGATCGCTGACGCGACATTTCGCAAGCATGGCGTCGACCAGCCGAAGCATTCGCCTGCCGGCTTTCTGGTCAACCCGCATTACCAGTGCGAGACGATCGGTCTCGGAGGCACGGTCGTCCGCGTCGGACCGCACGGATTCACCGCCCCGGCCGCGCCGGCGGTCGATCGCACCGGCCACCTGGAAAGCCGGCCCTACCTCAGCCAGCAGCACTGGTGGGACGAGGAAGCCCATCGCCACCAGCCGTTCGAGGTGATCGGCGGCTACGGGCCGGAGGTCGCAGCGGGCGAGATTCGGCTGTTTCGCCATGCACTTGATATCGCAACGGGATTTCTCGAAATCGAACTCGGACTCGGCATCGGGAAACGCACCTGGCAGAGTCGGCGAGAAATGTTCGTGACACCGGACGGCGTCTGGGTCGTTCGCATCCGCGACTCAGGAGCCACGATGCCATTCCGGCTGCGGGTCGATCCCAACGAGAGCGTCCGGATCTATCTCAATGGCGGCATCTATGCCGGCGAGCATGCCGCCTGGTCCGCCACGGGCACCGCAGATCGAGACGGGATTGTTGTGGCCGCCGTTCGGCCTCGCTCGTGCACCGCGACGCTCGCCGTTGCGATCGATGCGCCGGCGCCATTCGTCGATGCCAAAACCCGGGTCTGCGGAGCGGCGAGGCCCGGCGGCCAGATCACGCTCTACATCGCCCCCGCGTCGTCGTATGCGGGGAACGATCCCGTGGCAGCGGCACAGTCCAAGGCCGAGGCGGCCCGGGAGCAGGGCTTCGAAGCGCTGCGGTCCGAAACCGCCGCCTGGTGGAAGAGGTTTTTCTCGATGTCGTCGGTCAGCCTGCCGGACCACGACCTCGCCGCCTGGTACGCGCGTTCGATCTGGTATCTCGGCGTGTTCTTTGGCAACACGGATGTCCCACCAGGATGCAACGGCACGAGCCTCGAGAGCTTCGCCGGCGCGGTCTGCCCCGAGTACGATCTCGTGCTCAACCAGCGGGCCCTGCTCTACAGCAATCATTTTGAAGAGGCCGGCCGAGTCGTCGACTGGGCCGGACGGACGCTGCCGCGAGCCTGGGTGGCCCGCGAGGGTCTCACGCTGCACGATGTCTCGGTGCGGTATCCCCGAGGCGCGAAGTATGGCCCGCTGCTTGGCTACGATGGCGGCGCGCTCGTGCCTCCGACGACGGGCGAGGGGGTCTGGGCCTATGAGGATTTCTCGGGCACGAACATGGCGCTCGTCGCGCTCGACTACGTCGACTTTGCTGCAAATGAGGGCCGACTCGAGCTCGCGCGGCGGTTGCTCAAGGAAACGACCCAGATCATGGTCCAGGAACTCGTGCCTCGCCCCGACATTGGCGGCCACATGCACCAGCGCATGCCGTCAACGGTGCAACAGGCCGCCGCGGCCTACGGTCTCCGAGAATCGCTGCGCCGCGGCGTGGCCGAGGATGGCTGGGAGGCGCTCGAAAAGAACGTCCACCTGCCGACGACCACTCTCGACGGCGTCCGCGTGCTTGCGGCTGGACCGGGCGCAGCAGCCGAACGCGGTCGTGGCGACGCGACCTGGCTCGTACCGCTCTGGTGGTATGGCATCATCGGGGCCGACGACCCGCTCGTGAAATCGACCTATGCCATGCTGCGGGAAACGAAGACCGGCGACTACGTCTTCAACAACGGCTGGATGGGCGTGGTGGCGGCGAAGCTCAGGGACGGCGCCGAGGCTCACCGCTGGGCGCAGGCGTTTCTCCGGCCCGGAGTCACCCTGTTCGACGACTGCTGCTTCGGCGAGATCATCAACGATCGGGAAGATTTCAAGAAAACGCCCGAAGTGGCCGCGCATGCGGCGCTCGTATGCAACGTGACCCAGATGCTCCTCGATCCGGATGGCGACCGCGAGCTCACGGTGTTCCCAGCCCTCCCGCCCGCCTGGCAGCGGGAGCGCGTCGTCTTCGCGCACCTCGCCGCCCGCGGCGGCATCCTCGTGAGCGGCGAATGTTCGCCGGCCTTGCTGAACGTCACGCTCGAGAACCGTGCTGCCGACGAACGCACCCGCACGCTGCGGGTGCGGCTCCCCGCCGGCACGACCGCGCTGCGCCTGTCGGAAGCCCGCGTCGAAAATGGCTGGGCGGTCATTCCCGACATCCGGCTCGCACCGGGCGAGGTTCGCCGCTTCGAGTTGCTGCGGTAAGCATAGCCCTCGTCGGCTGAGGTCGATGGCAGGTCACCCCCCACCCGCGAACGGGTTCAGTGCCGACTCGCGGCACTGGCGCCATTGAGATAGTTGCTCACCCCCACCACGATCGTGCTCAACAAGACGATCGCGATGCCCGTGATGATCAACCGCGACGTGCGCGGCTTCGTCTCCCGCCACTCGCCGAGGCGGATCGCCCAGAGATTGCTGAAGACAATGATAAACGCCATGTGCAGCGTCCAACTGCCGAAGTCGTATGCGCCCATTCGTGTCGCGCCCATACCGTAGAACATGAACTGCAGATACCAGGTCACGCCCGCCACGGCGGCCAGCACGTAGTTGACCGCCGTCGATGCCCCGGAACGGCCGACGTAGTCACCAAAACTACGGTGCCTGGCGTTGAGAAGCAGACACCAGAGAGCGTTGGTGGTGAAACCGCCCGCCAGCAGCACGACGAGCACCGGCGTGTTTTTCCACAGGTCGGCAACACCGTGATGGGTGGCCAGCGCCGCGATCGGTGCGCCGGCAGCGAAGCCAAACGCCATGCACGCGCTCATCAGGCCCGCGAAGAGCGCGACGATCAGGCCCTTCGTGAAACTGAATTCCGCCCCCCTGCCAGCCGAATTGGCTGCAGCCAGGTCGCGCTCCTTCGCCATGCCCGCGGCGCCGCAGACTGCGATGCCCACCAGGCAGATGCCCAGTCCGGCGAGGAGCACCCGTCCAGGAACCGATCCGAGAAGGTCACCGAGCGTGCCCGCGTAGATCGGCGGGATGATCGTCCCGAAGAAGGCACAGAATCCCAGGGCCACCGCGTATCCGAGCGACAGCCCGAGGTAGCGGCACGAGAGCCCGAACGTCAGTCCACCGACGCCCCAAAGGACGCCGAACAGGTAGGTCCAGCCGAGCGTGGCCAATGGCACCGCGGCCAGCAGCCCGCGCAGATCCGGCACCACGAGCCAGGCAACGACGAGGGGCGCGACGAGCCACGAGAAGATGCCGTTGATCAGCCAGCCGCTTTCCCACGACCAGCCGCGGATTCCACGCAGGGGCAGATAAAACGTGCCCGCGGCGAAGCCGCCGATGGCGTGCAGGAGCACTCCGAGTGAAACCATGTTGTGCTCGCCACGCTTTCAGCAGACGCTGACGGTTTTCATCCCGAGCAGCTTCCCGAGCTTCTCGATTTTGTGCCCGATGTGGCCGACGCCCACCGCGCAGTGGTGGGCCGGGCCGTGGATGTTCCAATCGTTCACGAACCGCCGGGCGCCGATCGGAAACCTGTAGCGTGAGTTCGTGTTGCCGATTTCGAGGATCGGCCCCGGCACGCTCTCCGCCTCCGCAACGAGGAACTCGAGCCGACCGTCCACCGTCTGGACCACGCTGAGCAGCGTGACGGGGCCATGCTTCACGCTCATCTCCACGCTCAGTCCGCGGCCCACCTTGCCGTGATAGACCGCCAGCGGCCGCACCTTCGTTTTCCCCTCCGCGATGGCGATGTGGCCGGGGCCATCGTGCCCCATCAGCACGACGTCATCTCGCCAGTCCATCGCGTAGTACTCGGTGAACGAGCCGCCGACGCCGAAGCTGTCGAGGATCTTCATGGCCTGTGCGTTCTTCACCTCGTACTCTCCCGCCACGGGCACGCCGCGGGCGGTGAGCAGCGAATTTCCGAGGATGATCGAACTGATTGCGTCCTCACTTTCCTCGCTGCCCGTGCCCATGTGGTAGTAGGCCATCGAACCCAACGCGTGCTCGGCCACCAGCCGGTCGAGAGCGACAGACGTTCTTGCCGCCCGCTCCAGTTCCCCCTGCGCACAGTCCGGCTGCACCGCGAAAGCCTGACCGAAATGGGCGACCCTCGCCGCGATCTCCGCGGGCGTGACATCGCGACGCAGCGTTGCCAACTCCTCGACCTCGATGATCTCCATGTGACCGCCGAAGGTGGCGCACTGCTGCGTAAGATCCGAATAGATGTCGAGCATTCCGCCGTAGTAGTGCCCCATCAGGCCGAGCCGGTTGTGCCACATCACGTCGGCGACCCGGGCCGCGTCGATCCACGCATCCACTTCCTGCCAGCACTCCGGGTCGTCGTGGAGTTGGCCGGTGATCTGATGGAATTCGATGCGGGCCCGGTTGAAGACATTCGCGATCTCCGGCACCGGGCAGGCACTGCAATGGGCCAGCCATTCGCCAGTCATCTGCGTGCGGTTCCCCAACCTATTGAAGGCGGCGTAGTCAATCGCCGCCGCGGGCGAGAGATTGAGAATGATCACCGGCACATTGGCGCGCTGCACCACCGGCAGGACCGTGGAGCTCAGGGCGTAGGTCGTCACGTGCAGGAAAATGAGATCGACGTCCGCCCTCCGAAACGCATGGCCCGCCTCGAACGCCTTCTCGGGCGTGTCGATCAGCCCAAGATTCACGACTTCGACGCCGTCTCGTGCGAGTTTCTGGTCCACGACGCCGAGGTGCCCTTCGAGCCGTTCCTTCAGTCCAGCGAACTGCGACCAATAGGCATCAAGACCGATGCCGAACAGCCCGATGTTCAGAGTGCGCATGGATGAACTGCGGAGTTGAGTGGAACGAGCCATCGACCGCCCAGCAAAGGACCGCGAATATCGCGGGCCGCACCTGCAAGGTCAATGTTTTCATTGGCTGGAAACCTGGTTTCATTGACCACTTCACGCCGCCTGGATGCACTAGCGCATCTGCGGCGTTGTGCACCCGGTCGGCTCCTGGCGCTTTCCATCGCCTGCAGATCTCTTGATTCCAGCTCGAGTGGGTTGTCTGCTTCATCAACCGGCTGCGGCATGGCGATTGTTCATGCCGACAACTGCTGCGAGCGATCCACCATGAAATCCCACCCCAGGGCTCGGCAATATCATCTTTGGGGCTGCCTTCTGGCCCTGATCTGCAGTGAGATGGCCGTCCTCGCGGAAGATTCCCCACCCGCCCACCGATCGCCCCCGAACATTCTGTTTCTCATGACCGATGACCAGCGATGGAACACGCTCGGATGCCTGGGAAACCGGGTGATACAGACCCCGCAGATCGACCGACTGGCCGCCCAAGGCACCCTGTTTTCAAACGCGTTCGTCACCGCATCCGTATGCAGCGTCAGTCGGACGGCGATGCTCACCGGCGTCTATCCCTGCTCACGCGGCAGGGGCGATCTGGTGGCGATGGTGACGCCCAAGGATGTGAGTTCCACCTACCCCGCCATCCTGCGCAGCGGCGGCTATGAGACCGGCTATATCGGCAAATGGGACGTTGGGGCCGGCGAGGACGGGTTTCGGATGGGCATGAACCTGTTCAACTACTGGGGCGGCGACCGTCTCCACGGCAACTACTGGCACGAGGCGGAATGCACGCTTGTGACCAATGACGGCCGGCAGTCCAAGGCGGAGATCGGGTGCACCTGTCAGCCGGATGGATCGACACCCCGGGTCGGATCGGCCGGCATGACCCATCCCATCCACTTCGACCGCGACATCGTGCCGGTCAAAGTGAAGCAGTTTCTCGAGAGCCGTGACCGTTCAAGGCCGTTTTTCCTGGCCGTCGCCTTTCGCGGGCCCAAGGATCCATGGTCGGATTGCCCCGCGGATGTGGCCGGGCTGTATCACTCAGACGCGATGCCCCTCCCCGCCACTGCAACGGAGGCCGAAGCGGCCAGGCAACCTGCGTTCCTGCGAGCGTCCCTCGCCTCGGATCGGGGTCTTTCGCTGGTGAGGGCCCCCGAGGCACTCGCCGATGAGATGCGGAAGAATTACCGTCTGGTGTCAAACATCGACGGCACCGTGGGCAGGCTGCGCGAACTGCTCGCGGAGCAGGGCGTTGATTCCAACACGATTATCGTCTTCACGGCCGATAACGGGAATTTCCACGGCGACCACGGTTTCTGGGGCAAGTGGCTCCCGCACGAGGAATCCATCCGGGTGCCGCTGGTGGTCCATGACCCGCGGCTGCCCACAGCCGAACGCGGTCGAATCCGCGATGAGATGGTGCTGAACGTCGATCTCGCCCCGACGATACTGGCATGGGCTGGGCTTGCCGTTCCGAGCGGCATGCAGGGCAGGAGCATCGTGCCGTTGATTGAGGGGACTCGCGTCGCCTGGCGCGAAGACTTCTATCACGAGTTCACGTGGACCGCCGACGGGCGGGTCGTGCCGAGCGAAGGCATCCGCTCGGCACGCTGGAAATACAACCGGTATTTCAGCCAAAATCCGGTCGTGGAGCAGCTCTTCGACCTCCAGGCCGATCCCGGCGAAACGACTGATCTCAGTGCCGAACCCGCTTCGTCCGATCTGCTCGAAGAGATGCGGGCGAAGGTCGAATACTACCGTACCGCGCTGAGCGGACGGTAGCCCGCCCCTCATTCCTGTCTGGGCACCCACTTGCTCCAATCGGGCGAGGCCCTTGTCTCGTAGGACCGGGGCGCAAAATGTGCGGCGATCCATGCCCGCGGATCCCGACGGAAGTCGGCAAGTTTAACGACGACTTCTGGACGGCTCCCCTGATTCTCGACATCCTTCTCGAGCAGTCGCTCGATCCGCTTGGCGACGATCGAGAACTGTTTGTCGTCGTGCTGCACCGTGCGGGCGTCCTGTGCGGCGAGGGTCAGGAGGAAGTGAATCCCCTTGCCCCGCAGCGATCGGGAGGTTTTGTATGCGATCTCCCGCTGAATTCGGAGATCATCGACCCGGTCGCCCCCGGCAGCGATGGCCTGATCGTAGAACCCAACAGCCTTGAAACCGAGGGCGGCGGAATCCTCGAGCCGCAATCCCGCATCCTCGAACACCCAGGGATGGGCCTTGTGCTCCTCGGTGAGCATGAAGTTGCCCTTGCGATTCGCCTTCCAAATCGGCGTGTCCCAGGTGGCGTTTGGGATGGTGACCGGTTCCCAGTCGTGTCCGCCATCCCAGGGCCGGTCGAGCCCCATCGGCCCGATCAGGTAGGTGGTATCCCAGGGATATGCCTCGACAGAACGGGCCATGTACTCCCAGGCCTGGATGACCAGCGGCCCTGCCTGCGGACCATACGGCGCTGCGATCTCCGCCAGCAGTTCGTCCAGCGACTTCTCGGGGGAGTGCATCCAGGCCCTGAGCATCGCGGCGTTCACGGAGAACGTCGTCGGCGCGAAGCCGTAATACTCCTTCACGCCCACGATCCCCTCCATCTCCTTCCAGCCGACCATCTGCTCGTAGATCAGGCGCGGAAAGAAATCCTCGAACAGATAGAGCGGTTTGTAGAAGGTGTGGTCGAACTCACCGAGCACCGGAATCTCTCGTTCCCTGGCCAACTGGACGAGCCGTCGAACGCCCAGATCGGACTTGAACGAGCGGTCGTTGAAGGGATAGACCTCGTTGCTGCTCGAGGGGTTGAGCACGAGGCCGAAGTGCGCGGGCTTCACCCGATCAAGGATGGCGACAACCTGCCCCTTCGACAGCTCCCACGGCTTCCACCAGAGTCGCGTGTTGGGCCGGCAGGACTGCATGGTCTCGCTGAGCATGTCAAGAAACGCAGGTAGGCGTGCATCCAGCGGAATGCCGCTGCACCGTGGGCAGGGACCGAACTCGCTGCAAAGCCACGCCTGCTGGTCGAACGTGTAGACGAGCACGTCGTCGACCTCGGGAAACGACACCATGAACTCCTTGAGCAGATTCCGGTATTTCTCCTGCACGGCCTGGTCGAGGATGCAGGCCGGCCGCACCGGATTGAAATTGATCATTCGCGGGATGCCAAAATGGGCGATCGTCTTCAGACCGTGCCTCTTGGCCTGCGCGATCCGAAACCTGAATTTCTCCCGCTGCTCTTCATCGAGATCTTCGAGGTTCAACACCTCTCCGGCCGGCTTTCCCCCCCAGGCGATCGAGAGCTGCAACATGTTGACGCCCAGATCTTTGATCCTCGTCAATTCGTCATCGCTCCAGGAAATGTCTGGCACGGATGGATTCCCAACGATGCCGACGAAATACCGGTAGCCTCCGGGAGCGGTCGCCCCGGGCTCGCTGGCGGCAGGCCCGCCACCAGCCAACAGCGGCAGGATTACAGCGGCTGCGACCACCGCCGATACCCAGATGGAAGGGAAGGCGGATTGAGCGACAAGATGCGCAAGCATGCGGAGACGTCCCATGGATTTTCTACGAAGTCCTTCAGGATGAGAGGATACCAGCCCGCCGCGCGAACGCGACCGCTTCCAGTTTTGAGTGGGCCCCGAGTTTTTCAATCACCCGCTGCACATGAGCACGGGCCGTGTTGTGCGCGATCTGCAGTTCCTTGCCTATGCGCGGCGTGCTCAGACCCGCAGCGAGAAGCCTCAGTACTTCACGCTCCCGGAGCGTCAGCCTGAGCGTCGGTACGAACGCCGCCGCGATGCATTCGTCCTGCCCGCAGGTCGGCACAGCGACGCCGCGGGCGTCGCAGAGAATCGACACGAGCGCCTCTGCGGCCTGATTCTTGCCCACGATTCCATCGCAGCCGGCCGCCGCCGCTGCATCCTTTGCGGCTGAATCTGCCCGCTCCGCAAGAAGAAGGATCGTGATCTCGGGCAACGATGCCCTGAGTGTGGAAACCAGCGAAGCCAGGGAGCCATTCGCCGCCTGCTGATCCACCACCGCGACGTCCGGCACGAGCATTGCGCACTGATCGACCACCGCCGAATCGCCGCCACCCAGAAACGTCGTCGGGATAGCACAGTCTTGGGTCAGCCAGCGGGCAAGCGGCTGAAAAAAGAGCGGCTGCTCGCCGATGAGAACGGCTCGTACGCTGCAGCGAGAGGCTTCCATGAAGACGCCCAATGGACGGACTGATGTTCGACTTCCCAGACCACCTCTCGAAAGTAGCACTTCACACTGTGTTACGTTAGGATTTGATTGCTTTTGGGTAGCACAAAACAGAACTCTTGGGGAACCGTCCCGTGCCGCAGTCTCTCGGCCATCCGCCGCTCAGCTGGACGACATACCACCAGTCGGTACGGCGGATCGTCGCCAAATGGAACCCAAACCACGGAAACTACGGCATTCACGATCACGAATTCGTGGAGATCGCGGTCATCGTTTCCGGCACCTGCCTGCACCAGAGCGTGCTCGGCGATTCGCGACCGAAGCCCGGCGACGTGTTTCTCTTTCGGCCGGGAGCCTGGCACGGCTATTCGGAAGTCAAAAATCTGGCGATCTATAACTGCTGCTTCGACACGGCGCTCCTCGGCAGAGAACTGAATTGGATGGCCGACGAGCCCTATCTCGGCCACCTTCTCTGGGCCGTTCCACTGGCACAGCGCAACCGCGGCATGGCGAAACTGCACCTGCCGCCACCCGACTTCGACGCCTGTTGCAAGCTTCTCGATCGACTCTGCCTGCTCGCACAGGCAGACCACAGGATCCACTATGGCGACCAGATCGGCCTGCTGATCCAGATACTCAGCCTGCTGGCTCGCAACGTACCGCCCCCCCCGCCATCCGGTACGCCTCGATCCCGTCGCGCCGTGGCCATGGCGCTCAAGCTCATCGACGATTCCCCGACACACGAATGGACTTTGGGCGGATTGGCGGCACGCGTCCAGGTCGAGCCGACCTACTTCACCCGTCTTTTTCGGGCTGCCGTCGGACTGCCTCCCATGGCCTACCTCTCGAGACGTCGACTGGAGGTCGCCACGAAACTTCTTCGCCGGGAGGATCTCGCCGTCGGTGCTGTTGGGGCGATGGCGGGCTGGCCCGACGCCAACTACTTCAGCCGCATCTTCCGCAAGCACTTTGGCATGACGCCAACTCGCTACCGAGAGCGATTCCGGGACAGCCCGCGGTGACGGCCGCTGCTGTTCGAGCCCCCGGCCCGGGCCGGATCTCGCCCTTCACCCATCTCACAGCGAGCCAGCCCTGGTCGACTACTCGACCTTCATCCAAAACGGGGCGGAAACGAACCACGTGATCGTCGAGACGAGCATGATCGTCTTGACGGTATCGAGCGGCATTGCCATCACCATGAAAAGCGCCGGCGGCAGGATCGTGCCGACGAGCGATGCGAGGCCGATCAGTTTCGCAGGGGTATGCATCGACAACTCCGTGTTCGCGACTCGGTCAGAACCGGGCCGAGGCCGTCTGGCCGCCATTGATCTTCGAAAGCAGGACATAGAGCAGGCCGCAGGCGATCGAACAGGGGAGTGGCAGATACGATGCAAACACCCCGTGCACCTCGTAGGCATACATCGCTGCCACCACCGGCACGAGCCAGGCGATGAGCACATTGACGTTGAAGTTCCAACCGTGATGTTCGGCGGGATCCCGCTCGATACCCAGTCGTTCGGCGAAGAAGTGGTCCACGACGATGATCGCCCCGACCGGTGCCAGCACCGTGCCGTAGAGACCGACGAATGAAAGCAGATTCATTGCAAAAGCCGGAAAGATACCCGCCGCGATGCACAAAGCTCCAGCAAGCAGCGTCGCTGCTGTTCGCGAAAGGCCCGGGATCATCCCCTGAAAGGCAAGACCTGCACGGTAGATCGTGGGATTCGCGGTGGTCCAACCGGCGATGATGACGCAGATCAGGCCGGCCCAGCCGACGGCGTCGTTGACCATCGTGCCCGGGTCCTTGCCGACTGTCGGATCGACGCCGTGGACCCGCACCCAGTAAATCAAAAGCAGCGCGGCACAGATCCAGGCAATGTAGTGCCCAAGAAACATTCCTGATGCGCTTGCCCATCCCGCACTCGGACTCTTCGCAAACCGGAGCACGGAAAGATCGGCCATGCCGATGTGCATCGCGGCGTTGCAGAACCATGAAAAGAACACGATTCCAATGAAACTGATCTTCTGCTCTGTTCCGGCAGGCGGCGTGAGCAGCGTCCAGATGTCAACGGTCTCGAGTTTCCCGAGCGTCACCAGCGCGCATGCCAGAAACACCAGAAACATCCAGGGCGCCGCATAATGCCCCACCTGCGCCACGACGGCATAGCCCCTGAGCGCCACGAGCGTCATGGCCACCCCGATGACGATGCAGGAGATGATCCACGCGAGGCCCGTTGGCAGCGTGGATTCAAACGTCGGCATCGTGATCGCGCCCTCCGGAAAGAACGGGCCGACGGCCGTGGCTGAGACGGTGATCATCGAGCCTGCAAGGAAGCAGAAGAGAAGACCGTTGGCGAGGTTATAGAGCGTCACAAGCCAGCGGCCCGCAATCTTCTCCATCTTGTAGTAGAGCGTCAGTCGCTCGTCGCAGGCGATCACGGCAGTGAGATACCGCCAGGTGAGCACGGCCAGCAGGTTGCCGAAGAGCAGGCCGAAAATCAGGCTCGCGGCGTCGGCACCCCAGGCCACGAAGAGCGGGCCGATCATGAATTCGGTACCGGCCGTGTGCTCACCGGCATACATGCCCCAAAAGCTGGTCGGCCCCTTGAGCGCGGAATCAGGCACTCGCTGCCGCTCATACTCGGAGGCCACGAGAGAGAACTCCGGGTCGGTCTCGTGCATCGCCTGCGCCGTCATGTCCGCTTCCCCGTGACGCTCTTCTCGTATTTGCGAACCTCTTCGAGCCATGCCTCGCCGGCCGGGACACCCTTCGACTCGCAGTAGAAATCCCAGATCGCCCCAAACGGCAGGCTCTTCGCCTCTTCCTGCAACGCCAGTCGCGTCGTCGAGTCGCCGGCCAACTCGGCCCTGCGGATGGCCGGGGGTTCGAGCAGTCCGATCAGCAGCGACTTGAGCATGTTGCGGGTGCCGATCACCCAGGCGGCGATCCGATTGATGCTTGCGTCAAAATAATCGAGGCCGATGTGCACCCTCGAGGGGTCGCCCGTCGCGATGATTTCCCGGCCGATGGCGAGCAGATCCTCGGAGAGCGTGACCACATGGTCGGAATCCCAACGCACGCCGCGGCTCACGTGCAGCAGGATCTCGGGCAGGTAGACGAGCACGCTCGAGATCTTGTCGCTGATCGTCTCCGTGGGATGATAATGACCGGCGTCGAGACAGAGGAGTTTCTTCCTCGTAATACAGTAGCCGAGATAGAACTCCGCCGAACCGACCGTATAGCTCTCCGCACCGATGCCGAAGAGCTTCGGCTCCACGGCGTCGAGATTGTGCTTCGGTGGCAGAGGCTTTTTGAACACCTCATCGAGCGACTCGGCAAGCCGCTCGCGCGGGGCGAACCGGTCGGCGGGAGTGTCCTTGAAGCCGTCCGGCACCCAAACATTCGTGACACAGGGCTTGCCAAGGGCCTTGCCGAAGGCGGCTCCAATCTCGCGCGACCGCTGGCAGTGCTCAATCCAGAATTTCCTCACTCCCTTGTCACCGTGGGAGAGGGTGAAGCCCTCGGCCGCCTTTGGATGCGAGAAGCAGGTCGGATTGAAGTCGAGGCCGATCTTCTGCCCCTTCGCCCAGTCGATCCAGTGCGTGAAATGGGCAGCCTCGATCTCGTCGCGATCGACCTTCCGTCCACCAAACTCGCCGTAGAACGCGTGGAGATTGAGCCTGTGCCTGCCCGGGATGAGCGAAAGCGCCTTGTCGAGGTCGGCCCGCAGTTCGGCAGGTGTGCGGGCCTTGCCTGGATAGTTGCCCGTCACCGCGAGTCCGCCGCCGAGCGGACCTGATCCCGTCTCGAATCCACCGACGTCATCCCCCTGCCAACAGTGAAGTGAAACTGGGATCTTCGCGATCGCGGCGAGTGCCCTGTCGACGTTCACACCGACGTCCTCGTAGCGATCCTTCGCAAGCTTGAAGGCGGCTTCGATCTGCTTTGTGGTGTGCATGGAGAAGTGCCCCTGTCGCTCGATGGCGGGTTCTATTGACGTAAGACAAGGAATGACGATCGGAGTCTAACAAGCCGCATCACAATTGCGATGCCAAAGCACCGTACTCTGCGCATGGTTGTGGACTGAGCAGCGAGATGCTTCCGTCAGCGCATTAGCGCAGCGGCAACCTGCAGCCGGGCCACGATCCGCAGTGGGCCGCCGCTGCCGCCGGCGATCTTCATCGGCAGCGCGGCGACGAACGCGCCCCGAGGCGGCAGCCTGTCGAGGGCCGTCACGTTCTCGAAAATCGGCACGTTGGCACCGCAGAGGGCGACGTGGGCCCCGAAGTCGGCCGACGGGCCATGGTCGATGCTCGCCGTGTCGATACCGATCGCCTTGATCCGCCGCTGCTCCACCAGCCACTTCGCCGCCAGCGGGGAGAGCCCCGGAAACCGCAGCTTTTTCACCGCCTCGGGCCCGGTGGCGTCGGTGCCCAGATAGGCCGTGCGATCGCCCCACTTCGCCGACCAGCCGGTCCGCAGCAGCACGATCAGATCGACCAGCTGGCAGCGCTGCTCCCGCTCCCAGTTGACGAGGTCGTCGGGGGTGATCTCGTAGTCGGGATCGGCCGCGCACTGTCGGCTGACGTCGATCACCACGGCGTCTCCCACCAGCCGGCCGATATCGATCGCGTCGCTCGTCAGACCGGTCGCGGAGAAGTGCCGCGGGGCGTCGAGGTGGGTGCCGCCATGCTCCGCCGTGGCGAAGCGGTTGGCGGCGTAGTAGTAGCCCATCGGCGTGGGGCCGTTACTACCCGGTTCGAAGCGGAATCCCTTCTCGGTCGGCCAGTAGATCGTGGCCGCATCGAAGGAATGGGTGAGGTCGATCCATTTCTCGACCACGGCCGTGGGCCGGATGAACTGCCTTGCAGGCTCCCGGTCGCAGCCGGTCAGTACGGGCAGCAATCCCGCGAGCGTGCAGGCGATCGTGCCAACGCCGCCCGGCCGCTGCCGTGCGAACATCGTCGCGACTGGGTTCATGGTCGGGGATCGTCGTTGCCGTCGAGATCGGTCTTGGGCTTCGCGGCGGCGGGCTTCGCGGCGGCATCGGCCCCACCTGCGGCATCGTCCTGGACGCGGACGAGCAGCATCTGCTCGACCTTTCCCGGCCCGCCCTTGCCGTCGTCGCGGTGGACGAGGATCGTCGTCTGCTGCTGGGTCAGGTTGGCCAGCCCGGCCTCGTAGACGGGCAGTTTCTTGTCACCGATCGTCCAGGCGGCCCGCTGGGTCTTCTTGTCGACCTTGCCGCTGATGTTCTGCGTCGAGTCGGAGACGGCGTCGTAGTAGGTGCCGCGAAGCAGTCCCGCCTTGTCGATGGCGAGGCTCATGAAGGTGCTCGGGTTCGTCTCCTCCGACCGGGCGAGCGCGAAGACGCCGAGCGGCCGCCACTGGTCGTCGGCGGCGATCTTCACGTCGGCGCCGCCCGAAGCGGCGAGCGTCGCCGCCTGCTGGGCATATTCCTCGGCGGAGCCGGCCCGCTGCCCCTGAACGTAGACGCCGTCATCCTGATAGCAGACGTTCGTGCCGTAGTTGTAGGCCACGGGAGCCGTGCCATAGCCGCCCCAGCCGGCCAGATCGCCCCATGCGAGGCCCGCAAGCATGCCGGCCCCCATGCCCCAGCCGAAGCCACCCCACCATGCACCCGGCCACCAGGCGCCGAAGTGGGCGCCGTACCAGCCTCGGCCGCCATACCAGCCACCGCGATAGAAGTTGCCGCGGATTGCGTCGCCCCGGGTGGCGAGCGTGTTGATCGAGTAGGGCCGCACGGCGGCCCGCATGGCGGCATCGCGGCCGACTCCGCCGACCAGACCTCGATCGGCGATCCGCTGGAAGTCGGCCCGCGAGAAGTCGCGCTCGCCCGCAAAACGGCCGTCCACCCCCGCGGCCCCGACCCCGCGAACGCCGGCATCACGGGCCCCTTCGAAACCTCGGCCCTCGTCAAAGCCACGGCCGCCGTCAAGGCCTCGACCTCCGTCAAACCCCCTGCCCTCGTCGAAGCCGCGACCTCCACCGTCGAAGCCGCGACCTCCGCTGAATCCGCCGCCGCCCCGCGGGCCGCCGAATCCGCCGCCACCGTGTCCGCCGCCGCCACCGTGGGCGAGTGCGAGGGTCGCCGGGCTCTGGGCCGCGATCACCGCGATGGCGAGGAGCGTGCGAAGCAGCAGGCCTGCTGAGACGGTTCGCAGTGAGTCGGTTTGAATCGAGGCCAAAAACGTCATTGAAAAACTCCGGTGCGGAATCCTGCGATTGGATCGTGCCGGGCTCGCGCCTGGGCTACTTTCTGCGGAAATGAATCGGCGGCGAATCGGGCAGCGGCCGCCCGTCGATCGACCGCTCGATCGAATGGAGCGTGAACCTGCCCTCTCCCCCGGGAGAGATCGACTGCACCCACTCGACCCGACGGGCCGGGTTTGAATCGGACGGCGTGCCTGACAGCACCCGGTCGAAGGTGGCTCCGTCCGCCTCGATCAGCCCCTCGGCACTGGCACCGGTCGAGTCGAGCACCATGCTCCTGATGGCCCCCGTCTCGCGATCGGCATGGATCACTTCAAACGCCTCGACGGGCTGGCCCTGCTTCGGCGTCAGCTTCATCCGGCCGACGAGCGCATAGCCGCCAACGGCCCGTTCGAACCTCGCCTCATAGACGGTGCCACTCTCGGCATCGACGGCCTCCCAACTGCCAGCCAGCCAGCCAAGATCGTCGAGCGCCGCGGCATGGCTCGGCTCGACCGCGGACCGCACAAGCCGCCAGCGGCCGTTTTCGAGCACCCGCAGGCTATCGAACCGGCTTTCGACCGTTTTGGCCCCCGGCTTTTCGGTGTATTGAATCAGCCCGCGGACCCGGGCCAGCGGCTCCGCCAGCAGGGCCACGTCATCGACCCTGATCTGGATTCTGGCCTCGGGGGTCCGGGCCAGCCGGGTGCGAATCGAGGCCACGATGGCATCACGACCCGCCACGACGCCTCCGCCCTCGGAGAGTTCGGCACGCTCGGCCCACTGGTCGGCAACCGCCGCATAGTCGCGGGCGTTGTAGGCCTCGACGTAGGCCGCAGCCGACCGGCGCACCGCCTCGATCGACTCCGGCACCCCGGCACAAGCGGCCGCCGAGAATCCCGCCAGAATCATCGCCAGAGCCACCGTTAATCGACCCGTTCGCATGCAGACCTCGTTTCTCGTTGGCTGATCGGCCAGACCTCGGACCAACGAAAAGCATACGGCCTTCCGCGACGGATTTCATCCATTGATGCTTCACGGAAAATCTCGGCATCGTGCCGAATTTTCCTTGGCCGGCTCCGCCGGCTGGTGATGACCCGGCCGGCTGCTTCACGCAAAACCCGGACATAGTGTCCGGTTTTGCTTGGCGAC